>OGCH01001157.1_pt1 | contig 10748 bp, 10 predicted proteins | sample 1570111 | NCBI WGS metagenome assembly OGCH01 (sample SAMN03436243, study PRJEB24508) | hot springs metagenome | biome: Desert Springs; feature: Hot Springs; material: Water | place: USA: Great Boiling Spring, Nevada | collected 2008-12-01 | depth 0 m m
CTCATTAACTGTTATTGTTGCTCCAGATGAGTTGCTGAATGCTCTAATGATTCTATAGAACCATTCTGTTGGACTCTTTATTAGAGTCTCTACTGTGGTAATACCATATTGGAGTTGTCCTGATCCTGTACCATGTACTATTGGTGAAGCAAGATTAACCTGACCTATAGCAACAGGCGTAGTACCTGTACCTACACGTATACCATATGTATGTGTACCTGCAGGAGCTCTTGCTGAATTAGATATCGTTAATGTTCTGGCATTACCAGATGTATCAATAAGATCAGCTCTTGATACTAATAGATATGTTGTTGAATTGCTAGTTCCCTTTGATACCATTATACTCCATAATAGTGCTATAAGATTCCCAACGAATGAGTTTGCCCTCCTCCTACCCTTCCTTAATATCCTGCCATTATGATCCTTTATATCATACTCAAGGTAGAATCCTGACTTACCCATACAACCTCACTAACTTAATACATACTCTACTGTTATTGTAGGTAGGGTTGTTGATAGTGAAGTTGCTGAATGACTATCTCCTGTTATTGTAGGTAGGGTTGTTGGTAATGTGGTGGCGAAATGACTATCAGATATTAGTGGGATGAGTTGGATCAGCATATACTTATCTATTGACCAGGGAAAGAATGGGAGTGGTATTACATGTACCTTAACCCCATCGATGGTATATCTGAGTTCTTTTGTATCTGCTCTTATCCACCATCTACCTGGTACAAGTGGAGGATCCTCTGTCAGTAACTCAAATGTTATATGCTCCTGTGGAGCAATCTTATCTGCTGTAACACTCTGGTCTGGATGGTCAAGTGGTGTTCTACGCCTATGCGAGTCCAGAACCAGATCTGCCATACCCGTATAATATAGCAGGAGACCAATTATTAAATATGATGGAACTAAGGTGATATCATAACATATAACACAACATATAACATACCATATAACATACCATAGATCATAGGATGGATGCTAACCTCCTCCTTGTATCCTTAAGTACTTTACCTATATCACTCCTATACCTCCTTGCTGATGATAACCATAATCTACCTTCCTCATACAGTCTATCAAGTACTGTACCATTAAGACCCTGTCTCCTCCAGTGCTCCCTCCACCATCTCCTGAACTCATCCTCATTCATCATCTTGAATACTGTGAATCCCCATTCATGCCTCTTGGTTCTATAGCCAACCGCCTGTAACATAGCATTCTGATACTGCCTTATCTTAACTGCATTTGCCTCTTCAGGAGGTATACGTGCTGCTACCCAGTCCTCTATCTGTCTCCTTAATGATTGGAGTAGATCATACTGTTCAGTCCTCATGCTTCTATGGACATCGTTCATCTCCTCAAATTTATTGTAGTTAGCATAGGCAAGTGATGTGTATCTGAGATTACTCTTTGTTGACTCCAATCTATGCTTAGAGATGTCTAAGATTATGGGGTTACGCTTACCCTCAGGTAATTTGTATATACTTGAACGTGGTAATAATAATCCATAACCCAATGGTACTATACCTAGGATGAATCCTAACTGGATATGGTCTAATGTCCTTACTTTAACTGTAAGCTCATTATTCCTTGCATCCTTGAAGGGGATAAGGGCATAACCATCACTCAGATTTGTAAGTCTGCTCCTGCCCAGTACTGCTAGGCCAAGGATGAATGCATTATCCCTTGCAGCATAATGCAGCATTAACCTATTGTACAGGTGATCGTTGGTCTTCTCAACTATATCTATAACATTACCTGTTATATCCATAACATTGAACCAGCTGATGTTAGGTGTATGTTCCAATCTGAGTCTGTATGCTCCACTCTTTACATACTCTCTTGGCAGGAATGGATCATAGTAACTCTCTGCATAGTTAGTCATACCATAATATGCCTTCTCAAGCTTTCTCATCAAGAGCTCCTCATGCTCCTCCTTAATGAGGTTATGGATGTACTCCTCTATATCTCCCAGTTCAGCAAATAATTCACTCAGATCTATAGGCTTGAAATTTATCCATATACCCTGCTTCATCTCATCCTCACTTGCTATCTCAAGCTCAAACATAAAGAAGAATGGTTCAAACTCTATTGGTAAGAGGTCATATAATAGACCAAGGCCCAACTGGGCCAGGTCTATTGGATAGAGGTCAAGCCATAACATCCTTGCGAATATCGGTTCTATATTTAGAGTGTGTAACCAGTTAAGATAGATGGCCTCAGAGGTTAAGACCTTCTCATGATACTTTAACTTCTTAAGGAAGTTCGCATATGCATCTGAAGATCTTCTTCTCATAGATTCATACACCCATCATCATAATAATATTATTGGTCATATAATAATAAATTGGTTAAGATGAGAAAGGAGAGGAAGGGTAGTGATAAGAGTAGTGATAAGAGTAATGAGGATAGGATAACTGTGGATGGATGGGTGGAGCTAATGGTTACTGATAGTGAAGGTAGAGTAAAGGCATTTAGAGGTGCAAGAGAGGATAAGAATGTTATAACATACAGGGGGGTTGCTGCTATAATAAGATTGGTATTTGAGAACTTTGTTGAGTCAAGGTTCAGGTATATTGCTATAGGGACTGGAACTGCTATTGAAAGACCGGATCAGATAATGCTGGTTAATGAGATCAAGAGGAAGGCAGCAAATGCATTACAGATAACCACAGATATCCAGGATGATACTGTTATGCTGGAGACATTATTCAGCCAGGAGGATGGGCTTACAGGGATACATAACATAGCAGAGGTTGGTGTATTCAATGATCCTACCTCTGGGATAATGCTGGCAAGGAAGACGCATACACCAATAACGGTTAACTGGGATCTTGGAGATAATCTGTATGTAAGATATTTTATACAGATAAGGAGATAATTATGGTGAAGGTGAGTCTGTATGAGTGAGGAGTCATTTATAAGGTTACCTCCCGATGGTACAGGGAAGATGACAAGGGCAATAAGAATACCAGAGAGAAATGTGTATCAGACAGTGAATATAGTCAGGGATATTGAGGCTGCTAATCCTGTTTATGTAGCAACAGTACTTGATAGTACATCTGCTGTAGGTAAACATCATATAGCATTATGGAATGGTTCTGATAGATATGTGAGGATATTAGAGATTATTGTTGTAACATATATCAGTGCACAGGAGACCAATGAGAGTGTACCACTGGTAGTGCAGAGGGCATCATCTGTACTTGGTGGTACAACAGTACCAATAGAGGCTCTTGATCCAAGAGCTCCACCCCTGCCACTCCAGATAATGGCAATGACAAATCCTACAGTTATCCCCTCCGGTAACCCCATTATGGTATTATCCATGAACTCCATTCTGAATACCGTTGGTTATCTTGATTTCAGGCCTATAACACCTATAGTGATAGCCCCAAACAAGGGTCTGAGTTTAAGACAGCATATAGCCACAAGAAGAGAGGTGAGGGTAGCAATAAGCCTCCTCTTCAGTAATGAGATTATAACACCATGATGTAAGAGTATAATGATAATAGAGTTCTTCTTCCTATCCTCTGTATTCAGACCACAACCATATGATAGTGTAACTGTAGATGATCTGCTGATACAGAGGGGAAGAGCACATGATGTTTATCCTCTTCATGAATGGAAGGCTGAGCAGGCATATAGACTGTATACATTCATGCAGAATTATAATAGATTCATAGTTGATCAGATGAGGATATGGCTGTATAGAGAACTGTATCTATTCAGAAATTATAAGTTTCAGAGCAGGTTTGTTAGGGCTGTCCTGAGGCATATAATTGATTCACTTGAGTTCTATGGGTATATATACAGGGAGGAGGCTGACCGTATAGAGTACTGGAGAGTCTTGAGGAGGCCAACCCTTGAGGTATGTCAGAGCATACTGCAGAGCCAGAGTATTGAGATACTAAGGTGAGTTAAAGAATACATAAATACTGGAATATTATATGGCATATGATCTGTGCATGGATAGGCTTGAAGGGATTATTAGGATACAGAAGGAGTATCTGGATATGCTTATAGCAGAGAACCCCATCCTGGTAACAGGATATACAAAGGAAGAGATGTTATCGAAGTTATGTACAGCAATAATACAGGAGGCATGTGAGTTACAGAATCTAACGAACTGGAAGTGGTGGAAGCAGAGTAAGAAGGAGTTTGATATTGAAGAAGCAAGGGAGGAACTGATAGATATAATGCATTTTGTTATACATGCTGCTATATTATTGGGTATGGATGCAGAGATGATCTTCAATGAATACATGAGGAAGAATATGATTAATAGGGAAAGGGTGAAGAATGGGTATTAGGGGTCTTGGGTATAGCACATAAAAATATGGGTATAGGGGATGGATTACCCTGGAGGATCTCCTTCAGAATCCTTGCTCTTCTCCAACCACTCCTGGACTATAGGTCTGAATCTATGGTAGGCACTTCGTAAGGCCACATCAGAGGATCCTATGGCCTCTGCAATATCTGCCTGGCCTAGACGTTTACCAGTTATCTTGCATGCAATGTATATTATTGCAGCTGCTGTAAGCTTGGGAGATAATCCATCGGTAAGTTTACGCTCATATAATATATTGAATATCTCTAAAGCCTTCCTTGTAGTATGTTGATCAAGCTCAAGGATGTTAGCATATCTGCTTATATATGATCTGATATCGATGGCTGGTAATGTTATATTCATGGTCTTCATAATACTCGCATATATACGCCACATCCTTCTTGGATCAACATTGAATGCACCAGCAATCTCATTTATTCCTCTGCTTATGTTTGCCTCTCTGCATGCGATATATGTTATTGCTGCTAATCTTGCATCTCTATTAACTCCATACAATACTGATACATTGATGATCTTTATGTAGAGTTGGGCTATCCTCTTTATGACTGTCTCATTGAGATGCAGTTTATCTGTGAGGATATGCATTCTACTTGCAATAAAAAGGTAGGCTCTCTCAATCTTACTTACTGCACTGATCTTCTTATTGAGCCTTGTAAGTCTTAACATTGTATCTAATGTATCAGGGTCTGCACATGTATTGTATACATCCATATCACTCTTGCCTATGAGGGTCTTTGGGCTCACTGTATAATTCAAATACCTTATCTCTGATTCAGTACGCTGCCTCTTCAACCTCTTCTCCATATCTTTGGTATAATATTCTACTCCTCTATTGATGAGCCTGCTTGTAATGATGGAACCGCATCTTGCACATATTACCTCTCCCTTATCTTCATCAGTTATTGTCTGTGTGCATCCACACACCTCACATTTTGATACCTGTTGATCCTCTCGCTTCAAGATAGAACACCCCAAGGTAAATAAATAGAATACAGGTTAGAGATAATCCTTACTTGTATTATTGATTGTATTATGGTAATGATTTTATGGCTAGCCAATGCAACTTGAAGGTCTGCTGATCTGCTGGTGCTGATTTTAACCTGACAATTATATCAAGAGTATCTGCATCCCAGTAGTCTATGTCAGGTGTATCTGCTGATGCCTTACCTACAAATACTATCATCGGTACAACTCCAAGTCCATGTGATATGCTGAATACTGTGGTTGAGCCATCACCGGTGAATGTCTCTATGCCTCCCTTTATCCTGTCTGCTAAAGCATTGAATGCATCAACGATCAGATTCCACTCCTCCGGTGTAACTGGTTCCACACCTTTATAATTAAGTCCTATCCAGGTCATCCCCTCTCATGATCAATGTCAGTTTATCTCATTTATTTATACTCTTATTTGTACTCTCATCTTTATCCTCAGATATAGCAAGAGATAGATGCTCCGTATCCTGTGTATCACTCAACAGTCTGAAGCATCTATCGCATATCTGCATTGTTGGATCCGTATCTTGGATGATCATATCGCATATGGAGCACCTCCTGACAGGCAACTTGCAGCTAGGGCATCTATTCAGATCCTTTGGGATCCTGAAGCTGCAGTAAGGACATAAATTTCTGGGTCTACGACGATTATAACCCATGCCAAATACCATATCGGATGGTATACTCATACTCTCACCCCCAATAACTCACTCACCAACAGGGATCCTCAACTTCCTTGCCTTACGTAATGCTGCCTGAGCCTCATAGAACATGATCTCATGGTCTGAGAAGCCCCACTGCTTCATCTCCCTTAACTCTCTCTTGAAAGTAGTCTCTGTCATAAGACCATCTACATACATATTTATGAGTTGTGTGATATACGTCTTTGCCTCTGCTTTTACCGGTCTGTTACGTATATACTCAGCCCATATTGACCTTAGAATCTCCTTCTCAACAGGAGATATTGGTAATGCATCAATCATCTCATTTAGTCTACCCATTGCATACTCAGCAGCCCTTGGTGAGTACTCAGATAATGATACCAGTCTCTCTACTGTACCGATCAGTTCAGTCCATACCGTCTTCATCCTCTCAAGTTCTATGGTCTTTAACTTGAAGTTCTCCTCATCCCTGGTGAAGCCAAGGTACTCTCTAACCTCATCAAGCGTTCTGAGCATCATCTCTCTCTTTACCATGAATCTCACATACATGGTCTCAGTGATTGAGAGATACCTCTTAATATCATCAACCATTGGTCGCACATCTATGTACCTTGCCCAGAGTCTAGCCCATTCTTCTGGGATCCTCCTTGCTCTAACAATATCATTGAATAATGCTCTTGCCTCCGGGAATAACTCAGATATTGTTGCTAATGTAATAGGTGTGGGTATGTATGACTCTTTATTTGCTCTCTGCTCTATTATAGCCTCCTCCAGCTCCATGGTTCTGGTTATGAACTCGATCTCCTTTGGAGTGAATCCATGCTGGGGTAACTCATCGATGAACCTCTGTACGGTCTCCTTTGGAATTACACCAAGTCTGAATGCCCTTATATAAGCATTCAGTAATGCTCTAGCATCACTCTTGATTGGTTTAACCTGGATGTACTTAAGCCATAATGAGAGCCATGGTTCAGGTACTCTGCGCTCCTCCAGTACACTCCTTACTATATTGGTATCAAGTTGCATATACTCACTCAGTGAGGCTAATGTTGATGGTGTGGGTAGATACTCAGATGCAGCCATAGCATACATCTTATCAAGTATCTGCATTATGAACTCGCTCTCATATGCAGTTAATTTTGCCTTGGATGTTATGAACATAAGGAGATCCTCCACATCTTTGGCACTTACTGCCCCAATAGCAACCCTGTAGAATACCCAGCCTATCCATCTCATGGCCCATGCCCTAGCCCTCCTTATCGTAAAGACATCACGCCAGTGTTCTAAGGCTTTAACATAAGGCTTATAGTAATCCTCAACGAACTTCAGCCTCATCTCAGGAGGTAGGTCAACACCTGTTATTGCCCTGTAATCCTTTGTATAGAACTCATTGATAGCATCAATGACTGATGTCAATCTTGTCTTAAACTCATCATAATCCTTGACTATGAACTCCTGATAGGCAGTAGCTATATCCCTCTGTACCTCCCTTAAGATGTCTAAGGATCTGTCCATCAGGGCTCTGAGTTCAAGTAACTTCCTCTCTGCTGGTAAGAATGCAACCGGTACATTTACCCATCCACTTGTCCACTGCATCCTCTCCATATCAAAGTATGAGACGTGGAACGAGGCTTTAACGAAGCCTTCAAGCAGCTTCTCAAGAGCAGCCACATCATAGAAACCCTCCTTGAAGAGATTTATGAATCCAGTCCTTAGTAGTGTCCTCTCTTCAGTGAATGCATTCATCGTCTCTGCTACAGTTACCAGAGGTACCCAATCAGGGTGCAGTCCAGTTGCCTGTACTGTTCTACCAAAGTTCCTGAGATCCATCATAACCTGTGAGACAGGAGCATTATCAAGTATCTTAACGGCAAACTCACGGACAGGAGAGTTAAGTCCAACACCTCTTGCAGATATATAGTCATATAGACCCCATCTGACCATCCACCTCTGATCTATCTTCGTTGGAATATCTGCGAGAACATCTATAACAATCTGATTGTCTGATGTGAAGTTCTTATCCCAGTTGAAGAGTCTCTGGCTTATCCATGTGAATCTGGCATAATCCTGCCATGTCATGTATGTCTGTAATGCAGTGAATAACTCCCTTGCCCTGAAGTTCCAATCAGCAGCTGAAGTTGGGATTGCTGCACCTAACCTCTCAGCCTCACCCCTTATACTATCCTGCATATCTTGTGTTATTCTAACCCATAGTAGGCCAGAGATACCTCTGACAGTGAACTGCCATAACTTCTCAGGTGGAGGATTCCTGTAATGGAGTAAGTAGAAGAGTATACCTATATCAGGATGCATACCGGCAGCAAAGTAGATCTGCAAGAACCTATCTATGGCCTCCTTACCCATACCAAAGATATCCCTTATTGCCATCCTTGCAATATCACTTGCAGATGGTAAAGCATAGACAAGGGATAATGGTACTATTCTTTTGGTGTTGAATCTATCGTATATCTCTAGATTGTAGGAGGTTGCGGGTTCAAAGAATGTATTCAATACAAAATCTGAATAGCCCTGCAATGACATGAAGTACTTTGCCTTATCTACAACCTCAGCGTATCTCTTATGTGGTAAGGCTCTCCTGGTAAATTCCCTTATGATCTCTAGGTTAGGGATCTCAATGGGTATGACATTCCTGAAGACACTGTTTATTGCCTTGACTATTGGCTGTGTTACCCATATTGCCAGACCGTAGAAGAATCCTCTCAGCAGCTCATCTGAGTATGCCTTGAACTCTGATGCAAGATGTTTAAGTACATTACCGAACTTCAATGGTATGGTCATATTGAAGGTCTTACTACCAACAACAAAGTTCAGTGTTACAGCAGGTGCAATATTCCAGTCTGATGTAAGCTCACCTAACCACAGTAATGCCTGTGCAACCATCCTGAATGTGAACTGAGTACTTACAAGTAGACCGAATAAGCCCATGGCCTCAAGTATCTCTCCAGGGCTCTTCCCGGATGCTATTCTGGGTATCATTGCATCAACATGACTCTTTAGACCAGTAAAGACGGATGTTATGAGTTCATTGACCTTGCTGAGGGCAAATTCGCTTACCATGCCAGCAATACCTGAACCTATACCATAGATGCCCTTTAACGTCTTAGTGAATATGTTTGCTGCTACACCACCTATGTAGGTCAATCCATTCCATATGGTTAAACCTATTCTGGAGATTGCATCACTGAGCCATCTCATAAGTGTATTCAAACCCTGATTTACGAGTGAGGTAAACTCAGTTATACTAAATGTCTCCTTGAACCACTTGTATATATTCCCCAAAACATTGGTGGAGAACCATCTCGGGAATTCACCTATATCTTTAAAGAATCCTCCAAGATGACCGAAAGCACCTTTAAGCCAGTCTGGTAGCCTATCCCAGAGGCCTGATATAGCATCCCTGATGAAGGCACCAACATTCATAATAGCATTGGTGAAGCCCATAAATGTTAGGGCTATCTGCTGGAATCCCGCACCCACCCTACTGGCCATATCCTGGAAGCTTGCTACAACAAATTCGAAGAGTGATCTGACTGATTGACCTGTTGATACAAGCCCATCATATATTGTCTGCAATACAGGTGTGATTGCCCCCCTTAATGTCTCAAATGCATTGATTATACCATTGAGTATATGGCCAGCAGCAGCACTGAGTATACTCTGGAAGAAATTACCTAAAGCATTCAATGCATTGGATATCTGTGTGAATAACCATGAGCCAAACTGTGTTACTGCATTCACTATTGTTGAAGCAATCTGTGAGAATGTGTTGATGACTGTATTGGCAAATGATGAGAATAGGGAGGTTATTGTATTGATTAATGTTGATGCGAATGATGTTATAGTATTAACCAATGTTGAGACTGCACTGGAGACTGCATTCACTATTGTTGAAGCAATCTGTGAGAATGTGTTGATGACTGTATTGGCAAATGATGAGAATAGGGAGGTTATTGTATTAACAAGTGTTGATGCAAATGAGGTTATGGTATTAACTAATGTTGAGATTGCACTTGAGATTGCATTCACTATGGTTGAAGCAAATTGCGATATTGTATTCATAACCGCATTGGCAAATGATGAGAATAGGGAGGTTATTGTATTGATTAAGGTTGATGCAAATGATGTTATGGTATTAACTAATGTTGAGATTGCGTTTGAGATTGTACTAATTATTGTATTAGCTATTGAAGTGAGGAGCTGTGATATTGTATTTGTGAATGTACTAAGGAGATTGGTTATAGTATTGATTATTGAGTTGGCGAATGAAGAGAGTGCATTAACGATTGTATTAACTGCTGATGATATGGCTGATGTAATTGCAGACTGGAATGATGATAAGGCTGAGGTTACCGAGGATACTATTGTGCTTACCGCTGATGATATTGCAGCTGTTATGGTCTGAACCGCAGCAGCTACCCTAACAATCAGGGCTTCTATGGAAGATCGTAGAAGTGATATTGCTGATGATATGGAATTAGCAACTGTATTTATTGTAGATATGATTGCTGTACGTACGCCATCTATTACTGTTCTTAGTCCTCCAACAACGCTCTCTATTGCAGATCTTATTGTACCTACTATACCATTTATGACAGGGGTTAGGGAAGATATGATGGTAGAGACTGCTGTATTTATAAGATTAGTCAGGAATGCACTGAGTTGTCCCAGTGGATCCATGACACCATGGACATCTGATGCTATTAGAGATAGATCGAGTC
>OGCH01001158.1_pt1 | contig 10736 bp, 18 predicted proteins | sample 1570111 | NCBI WGS metagenome assembly OGCH01 (sample SAMN03436243, study PRJEB24508) | hot springs metagenome | biome: Desert Springs; feature: Hot Springs; material: Water | place: USA: Great Boiling Spring, Nevada | collected 2008-12-01 | depth 0 m m
TAGCTAGACAGCGCGGTGCGCTGGTGACTGAGGACCTTGGCGCGGGGGCGTGTGGGTGATATGGGTGTGCTAAATGTAACATTATATTGACGATATGTTGACTCGTATTGTTACTTGACATGGTGGGTAGCTGGTGCTATGATAAAGTACGGTACAGGGTCAGTATATTTTGTGTGAAGGAGGCGGGTAGCATGTCGGTTGAACTTGAGTCGATTTATGGAGAGCAGGAGAAGTTATATCGTGAGATTTTAGACCTGACCGATGCACCAGATGTGATTTCGAGGAGTAGGGTGCTGTTGAGGAGTAAGAGTGTTGAATCGAGTGAGAAGTATGCGTTGAAGCTATTGAAGTCTGTGCAAGAGTGGGTAAGTGACGTTTCAGACAGGTACGACATGGATTTAGTGATCGAGTTAGACGAGACGCGTCATGTTGTGATAGCGAGAATGGGTGAAGTAGTTGTATTCAAGCTTGAGTTGGTACCGAGGAGAGGAGTTATTTACGTGAAGAAGTGGCTGAGACCATTTTTATTAGTTGTACTCTTGATTTACAAAGACTTACTTTTGGTGAAGAAAGGGTGATAGTGATGATAGGGCTTGACTTTATATTGACGATAAGGGACGCTGTTTTATATCTGGCTGGTGAAGGGTATGATCCGTTGGCGGTGATTGCGCATGCGGCGTTGGAGTCTGGTTGGGGCACGAGTGAGTTAGCAAGGGAGCACAAGAATCTATTTGGCATAAAGGGTGAAGGAGTCGAGTATGAGACTTGTGAAGTGGTGAATGGTGAGACGGTGGTAATCAAAGCCAAGTTTAGGTCGTACAAGAGTTATGAGGAGTGTGCCAGACATTATGACATATTGATCAAGACGTTATATCCTGAAGCGTACAAGGTCAGGAGTCACGGGATTGCGTACTTTTTAGGGATATGCGGTAAATGGGCGACGGATCCCGCGTATTTTGCGAAGCTGGTGAAGATATATCAGTTACTGTTGGAGGGGAGATAAATTATGCCGAGCTATTATGGTGGGCGGATTAAGATTGAAGTTTACTTAAAACCTGAGACGTTTACCAAACTCAAGGAGATGAAAGAGCGGTACAAACTATCATGGTCAGAGCTACTGAATGTAATGATTGATTTAAGTCTTGAGGCGATAGGAGGCGAGGAGAATGGACGAAAAGATGAAGGAACAGCTGATGAGAATTGATAGAAAGTGGGCGTTGAAAGAACTCGAATCGGCTTATAGGGCGCTTGAACGGGCGTTGTCACATATTGTGGTGCTAAGTGAAGCGTACAAGGTACAAGGACACGACCAACACGGCGAATACCTGAACAAGGTGGCAGAGTTGGTCTATCATGTGGAGCAATTGCTATTAGACTTTAGGTCGTTTATGTGAAGGTGGTTGGTACCATGAGAAAGCCACCTGAAGAGATGAGTATAGCGCAGAGGCTGGCGCAACCGTTTGTATTACGTGGGATTTTGGAAGGGTACAAGAAGTGGTCTTTCTATCATGAGCTGAAGGAAAAGGGCTTATCGTACAGAATGATTGAGTTTTCGCGGGATTGGGATTACTGGAAAAGGGTAGTTGAGGAGAGTCAGAGGATGAGATATACACCGCGCGATAAGACGATAAGTGAAGAACGCTACATTGAGAATTTTTGGCGAAAGAAAGGTGGCTATCAGACGGTATTTCGTGTTGACGTTTTTGTCCGACTTGAAGGGATTGAGAAGAGGATCTATGTAACGGTTGCACATGAGCATTATGAGGGTGGGAGTCTTGTACCAGATAAGGAACAGGTGTATACACGAGCGGAACTTGAAGCGCGCGTGTACGAAGAGCTTGAATATCGGATTCAGACTGGAGAGATTGAAGTACGTGGTATGGTACCTGTTTTAGGCTGGAAGAATGTAAGTGTACTAAGGTAGTAAGGAGTGATTATATGAGGAGGCGGGCGCATGTTTTAAGGGAGAACAGTCGTGGTCGTTTGCCAAACGAATTCGTGGTATTTGACACAGAAGCAATGCCGAGATCGATAGGGATTGGCGAAGAACACGAGTTTAGATTGGCTGTTGCGTATTATTTTAACAGGAGAAAGAAGGACTATCCGAATCCGTCTGACAAGCTACGCACGAAAGATCCAGAAGAGCTTTGGTGGTGGATTGAACGGCACACGTCACCGAAAACGAAACTCTACGTATTTGCACACAACATTGATTATGACGTGACTGTGAGCAAGGGACTTACGTTTTTGAAGAATATGGGATATGAAGTGAAGAAGTGGTTCGTTGAAGACAGTGTGTATCACATTGTTTTCAGAGGAGTAGATAGAACGATAGTGCTTGCGGATACTTTCTCGCTGTTTCCATTTAGCTTGAAGGTGATAGGTAAGTGGGCAGGGATAGAAAAAGCGACCATGCCAGACTTTGAGGATAGCGACGAAGCTTGGTTCGAGTACTGTGAAAGAGATGTTCAGGTACTTTCTCAGGCTTTGCATAAGTACTTTGACTTTCTGAGCGCTAATGATTTAGGGAACTTTGCGGTGACGATTGCAGGTCAATCTTTTAACGCGTTTAGACATAGGTTTATGCACACGAGGATATTTATTCATAATCTTGAGGAAGTTGAGAAAGGCGAGATAGAGAGCTATTATGGTGGTCGCGTTGAAGCGTGGTATATAGGCAAGGTTCCCGAGACTGTGTGGTATGTTGATGTGAATAGTATGTATCCGTATGTCATGAAGGAGAATAGCTATCCTGTTGAATACATAGGCACGATCGATAAACCGAGTTTAGTTGATCTGAAGAAGCTTTGTGACCGATATTGTGTAGTAGCGCGGATATGGATTGAAACACAATTACCTATCTTACCTTATCGGACGAGTAAAACGATTTTTCCTGTTGGTCGTTTTATCGGCTGGTACTCGACACCTGAGATTCTTTTGGCGTTGCGCAAGGGATGTGTAGTGAAGTGTGATGTTGCGTACGTGTACAGAAAAGCGATACTCTTTGATCAGTACGTGGACTTCTTTTATAACCTAAAGCAAAAAGCGAGACATGAAGGAGATAAAGCAACCTACACGCTTTCCAAGCTGTTTCTGAACAGTCTATATGGGAAGTTCGGACAGCGAACCGCGGAACTGATAGAGATTAGTAATGATGACGTATCGGAGGATGAAGTAGCTGAAGCGTTGGTGTCAATGGCTGCAGGGAGGATCAATTATATCCGCTTTATGGACAAGATCTATAGGAAGGAGAAACGAGAGCCAAGCTATAACAGCTTCATAGCGATAGCCGCGCATGTGACGTCATATGCACGAGTACATTTGTGGCATCTGATTGAGACGGCAGGTTTAAGTAACGTGTACTATATGGACACCGATTCTCTTTTTGTGAACGATAAAGGTCTTAGGAACTTAGAATATTGGCTTGACGAGGACAAATTAGGTTATCTTAAGATAGAGAAGAGTTCTGCTGATGTGACGATTTTGGGAGCGAAAGCGTACATTTGGGAAGGAGAACGAAAGATAAAAGGGATACCACGTGGAGCAGTGGAGAAGGAGCCGTTGAAGTTTGAGTTTGACCACTTCATGAAGTTTCGGACCAAGCTACGGAAAGGATTGCTTGACAGACAAATAGTGGAAAAGAAAACGCGCGAACTGAGTTTGGACTATGATAAAGGGATTGTGACTGAAACGGGAAAGGTTATCCCGTTGCTGGTGGAGGAGTTTTGATCGCACGACCTTTCTGTATCTCGCTTATGATCTGATTTCTCTTATCTGGTGGTAAGACTTTTAGGATGTTTTCCAAATACTTATCGATTGCTTTACTCAGGTTTTCCTTACCTTCTTCAGGTGTTGAAGGTATTCGCGCCATAAAATCACCCCTTTCCCGCTTAATTAGCTAAGTTGCGCTACCTGTGATTCTGTAGCACCCCAAGTTCTGAGTAGGATTTTAGCATCCTCTTTATCATATCCTATTTCTATGAGTTTTTTGAAACCTTCGGCTATTTTCAACACACCAGCTTTAATCGCATTTTTTATGTCGTCTTTCGTCAGTTCCTTGCGTTTCTCTATTTTATCAGCATCCCAGCTTTCGACAACTTCGCCAGCCCATTCCGCGTCGACACCTAATCGAGTAAGTTGAATCCGTGCTTCTTCTTTCGTGATGAGATTTGCCAAATACTTCTTTTTGATGACGTCTACACGCTTGTTGAAAGTGTCTATAAAGATAGAGTTCTTTAGCAGCTGTAGCGAGTATTCAGCCGTTTCTTCGCCGTATCCTATCTTTTTGATTAAATCGAGATATTCGCGGTCATTTATCAAGCCATACTGATAGAGTTTGTCTACGCTTGATTTAGTGAGACCGCGCAGATCCTCTTCTTTGTACCTTTGTGTTTCCCACGCGACCCATTCAGCCATCTTTTCAGCGTCTTTTCGTGTGTAGCCATTAGCGATATAGATCGCCGTAAGTTCTTCTTTTGTGAGAAAGCCCATTTCGTACATTCTTCGTGCATCGACGCGAGTGATGACGTTATAGGTGATTTTCTCGAGCATCTGCCGATAAAATCTCGGTACTTCGCTTTGTCTGAAGAAAATATCCCAATATTGGTGCCATTTTTCCTCTTCATAATCGTGTAGCCCTTTAACATACGCTTCAGCGCGGTATCTGTGAAATGCTTCTGCCATTTGTGAAAATCCGATAGTACTCCAATGAGCGCGCCAGTATCTCTTCGCGTCGTCTGGTGGTATCCCAAGCTTCGCCGCGTACTCTGCAAACTTCTCAGGAAACTCCTCGTCAAGCCCAAGCGCTTGTGCCATGTCGTCCTCGAATGCTTCTTTTGCCATCCACGATAGCACGTCGTTTAGCGACGGTAGGTATTTATATGAATTCACAATTAGCTCGGCTTGATCCTCCGTGTAGCCGTATTCACGTAGTCTTTCTTTGATTAGGTTCCAAGTGAGATCAATGTTGTCAGGTTTTGCGATCAGGTAGAAAATTCCGCGAATGAGTTCAGAAACTGTCGGTCGATTTTGAAGCGCTTGATATATCCCTTCAGCGTTCGCTTCATGATAACCCCAGTCAGCCATGATCTGCAGGTATGTTTCTCTATTGATCAATCCGCGACTACGCAGATAAACGAGAACATCAGGTGGAATAAGAGTGACCTGAAGTAATCTGTTAAAGAACTGATTGACGCTCTCCGAAAGAGCGTTAGGTGAGGATATGGCTCCTATCATTGAGGAACCCCAAACACCAGCAAGCCACGCCGCAATTTGACTCAACACGGCTCAATCACTCCATCTTGACTGAATTCGTTTTCAATAGATCAGCAAGAGCTTTGTACTGTCTAAGTGTTTCCAAGTACAGTTCCTGATACACCGCAACTTGTTTCTTCAGATTCTCTTTCATCTGTTTCTCGTCAACCGTTAGGATTACGTCGAAAAGATCACTCCACATCTTCATTTCTAAAGCTGTAGTGAATACTTCGCGGTTTAGAGTCGAATCAGCTATCGTCAACGCTTCGTCAAGTTCGCTTACTGCAGCACGCGCTGTCTCGTCAAATTTACGCTTTAACTCCTCAATTGTATCAGCAGCCTGCTCACGCAACGCATATTCAATATTAGTAGTCACTTCGCGCGCTTGAAGTATTTGTTCGTCAAGCTTCTCTTCAAGCGTGGCTTGAACCTTTTCCATCGTTGCCGACACGTTTGGTAACGCTTTTTCGAGTGTCTGTTTTATCTGTTCCTCGATCTGCTTTTGTGCCGCGAAAACAGGTGTAAGCTTCTCTTCAACAGCATCTCTAATTAGTTCGGTTAGATTAGAAACACTGCCAGAAACCTTCTCAAACGCTTGAAACGTCGCGTCGGCAAACGTTTCGGCAACATTGCTCAAGAATGACCCAATGTTGTCTATTTTGCCCACTAATTGTTCAGTGGTTCTATTCAAGAATCGTGCAGCAGCATTTAGCAGTCCCAAAATAGGTCCTACGATCAGTTGCACCAATGGTGGCTGCTTCTCAATCTCACGTATTCCCTGACTGATTGCGTGAAAGAGTGCATCAAAGAAAGTCTGAAACTGCCCATTTGATCCTTGATACACACCCCAATTCATTAACCCAATAGTTGCTCCAAATAGTAAGAGAAAGATAATCGCTTCCATCACTTCTCACCTTGCTGTTTTTCATATATCTCAATCAATCGAGTAATTATAGAATAAACCTTCTTTACCTGCTTCATGTCGATACCTTTCTTCTCAAGTGAGTCGATCCACTGCTTTACTTTCGGTAAATCCCGCTTTACCTTCTCTATGTAGGGATTCATATATCCCACACCCGTTATTTCATTCTTTTATCTCAAACGCCCGCTTCAGTGCTTTAAGCCGCGTCTTGTACTCCCTTACCTTCTGCTCAAGATCCTCATCTGGCATTCCTGCTTCACGCAACACTTTCAGATATTCTTCGGCAAGCTTCAGCGCTTCTTCAGACTCCTTCAGTCCCTTCAACATTTCATCATTCGGTTTAATTGGCATACTTATCCCTCCTTTTATCATACCCGTCAATTTTGCGTTCAAGCACTTCCAATTTACCCTTTATATACGCTATTTGAACTCTACTTTCAATCACAAGACCTATCAGTAGGGATAATATTGCTGAAATTCCGAGTATCTCCATTGTTTTATCACCCTTTCGTCTTGTGCATAAAGATTCCCAGCGCATTGAAGAAGAACACCACAATGTCTACGATCAGTCCGATGACGTTCGCGTAAGCGCTAAGGTCAATGTTAATTGCTTTCAATGTCTCTATAACCGCATTCACAACCGCAGCCTTCTTCTCTTCACCCGATTTCAATGATTCCTCTGCCCATTTCACGTACACTTGAATGACTGAGAGAAGCGCCGCAAGATTTACCAACAGTTTCATATCTCACTCCTCCTCTCATCTAATGAAAATACCACTCGCAGACACCGTGTTTGCTGTCACGTTTGCCGTCCCTGTGCTGTTGTTCGCCAATATAATCCCACCAAGTAGATTGAAACCGTACGAACTGCAACCCGACGTATCTGAACCATCCGCGCCAATTATCCCAGCATCTGCTACTATGCCATATTGACAATTTTGCGCCTTTGCATTATACGCGCTCACGATTCCACCACCAAAAACCATGATCCCTTGATAACAGTTCGAACAATCCGCATAATTTGCGCTTGCTACTGCACCATAGACAAAAATTCCCGTCCCATTTGAAACGCCTGTGAACACACCACCATCAAGACAAGCATATGAGCCAAGAGCCACGATAACATTCGCAGCATATGCATTCTTAAATCCGCACCCATTCTTTACATAAACCTTTGATCCCTGTAGCGCTAAGATTCCTACGCGATATGAACCCGTCCCGCTTGTGTCCATCACAAAGGTCGTCTCAATACGTGGTAACGCACCGCCTTCAAGCGCACAAAATGCAGGATAGTAGGTCCAGCCTACATTCGGAACTGAAACACCTGAAGTCAAAGCACTTCGGTTCACCGTTACTGTTGCACTGTCTGAGATAATTCGGATCCAGCTGAGATCATACCTTCTCACAAATACTTGCTCGCTCATGGTAAATCCTGACAATAGCCGAATTGTGACCAGTGCCGTCGCTCCACTCAATCGATAATGCGGATAATATGTGTTCAATAGATGATCTATAGCTGCCGTGATTGTACTAAAATCACCGCCACTACCAACAGTAACAGTGAGATCACCCGTTAATTTGCGTGGAAAGGATGTGGCATGATACCCGTCCAATAGATCCGCATCTAATCCTGAACCCGCACCATCTACATTTTTAATCTTCTCGAGTACGTCCGCATCCTCATAATCACTCACATGAACAAACGTGGTCGAGTTTAAGCCGTCTAATAAGTCAGCGTCAAGCCCTGAATCTGTGCCGTCAACACCTTTCAACAGCTCCAGAACCTTTTTAGCTGTCAAAAACGGTCTACCTTGATTCGGCATTCATATCACCTGCCTTTAATACCAGACAACTAATTGAACTTCTGTCGGTGACCCTCCTTCTGGTAACGTCAAGCGTACCTTCTTCGTCAGATAGTCGAACGAATAGTACCCAGCTGGTAACTTCACGGGATCACCATACAACTGAAGTGGTTCTGTCCCTAACTCCATCAGCACTGCTTCATCGAATACGTAAATATCAATTCGCGAAAAGTACTTGTCCGACTCAATCTTGACTTCAGTCGTCTCGCTCCCATCGAGTAATGCACGCTGTACAGCATAATACGTGAATACGGCAGGTTGTGCATAAACCTTCAATATCCCGTCAGGTTCACACCGTAGCAAGTGAAATCTTGATCCATCATGTGCCACAAGATATGAAAGCCTACGTTCGAACTTGTTCCCTACATCATATTGTCTAACCGTCTCAGGTTCCACTTGAAGCTCCTCAGGTCCTATGTGCTGATTCCGTATTTCCTGTCTTGTTTCTGGTACGTCCATAATCTCACCAGCTTTCTCATCCTATTTCATATTCAACGACAAACGCAAAGTTCGACGCTGTTGTGCCTGACACCACACCCACAATCAAGCTTTGTCCTTCAGGTAGGTCTATGTTCAGCTCAATCTTAGGTACTTCAACATATTCCTTATTCGTGAGATCAGCTTGAAAGATATAAATCGGGATTTCAGCGATCTTCTCACGCTCAATATACAGCCTTATAAACGCGTTCCCATTCCTCGTCGACGTCGTTTCATACGGATAAACCCTGAGAACCTTTTTCGGTTCCGTTGTCGTTGACGTCACAAGCGTCGCAAGTACTTCGCTGTTCTGCACACCCGATACAAGAACAGTCTTATAATACACCGCCATATCAATCACCTGCCCACTTTCACGGTTTCAATCAGCCCTAAGACCAAGTCGCCTGCTGTAAGCTGTAGATCTTCACCTTGAATTTGTTCAAGCACAATCTTCATTTCAAGTTCCTCACCTTCAGCAAATACAAGCGGCTCAGGGAACAAAAACACTTCTCGCCTGTCTTTATCGCTACACGGTGATATTGGTGTGAGATATGCACCATAATACTTCGTTGCGCTCGCTGAACCTACACCCAAAAATGGTATCCCAACTTTCGCTTCGTCAAACAGCACCTTTCGATTATACGTAAACTTAATAGCCTTTGTCCTCGTCACATTAGTAGGATTCGACGCAGCATCCGCGGCATAAACTGGTATCCCAACTATACCATGAATCAAAATTTCACGTCCCGCAGGTACATCAGCACCAGCAGGGAATGACGGGAATTCTGTCGGTGATAGAGTCGCATCCACAATGCTTTCAAGATCTACCGCCGACACCGTCACATAATTCACAAAATCATACTCCTCACTCTTTGATCCATTTGGTTCGTCAGGTCTAATATCACCAGCTTCATAGGTCTCATAAACCACAAATAGCTCAAACGGTGTGCCATTCTTCGTCTTAAACGTGATCGTTTCACCTTCTGCAACTCTATACGGTCTAAATACACCAGACTTGACCAGATAGCTATATAGGTTCGACTCAGAAACACTTTCAGCCACCGCAAATAGATTGTTTCCTATCGGATTAGCTCCAACGCTGTAAAAACCTACCAGCGTTTTACCTATGTAAATCATCAAATAGTCCGATACCGCCGCTGGTACTTCAATTTCTTTGATCACAATCCCTTCGCCAAAATTAGGGGTGATCGAATACTGGTTCGTTCCCGAACCATAATAAACCATGTACTTCTCTTTGATTGCCATATCTCATCACCCCTTAAGCCACAAGACTTATCGTCTTGCCGCTCCGCGGATATAGCTGAAGTTCGACATCTGCCTAATGAACGTTGTCACACGGTTGATTGAGTCTTCAAGCGTAATCTTCGGCATCTTCTCAATCTCAGGTAGCACCCTGTTCATGTACGCAATCAACTGCCCAGCAAAGTCCTTCACAACCGCTTCAGCTGCCGTCGTGCCTTGCGGTATTCGTACCACACCCTTGTTGATCATCGCATTTTTCCACTGCTCAAGTGTTATCGTCCGCAGTGACGCAGCCCAACGACCAGTATTCGCCGCTTCTTGCACACCCGCGACCCATTTGGCTTGTGCTGCCGCAGCCTTCTCGCACGGATTCTCCGTTAGGCTTTGAACACCCTGCCTTATCCTGTCCACTGACGCATCCAGTCTCTGTTTCCACAGCGTGTAAAACTGTTCAGCATTCACACGAACAGCCATAAAACAATCCCTCCTTTAAAAATTCAGGGATAACCCCTGTTTGGCTATATATTATCACATATCTGTCACTTTGTCAAGATACCCATCCACCCCTGTAGTATAGTCATGACACCTATACATTACTGATCACCTGATAACACCACATATCATTCATGTTATTATGCACTATACATTCGACAAATATGTCCTATTGTATATACAATGTCTCATGATTACGCAATATTTATGTGCAATTTTTATAACCGCAATGCACTGCCACAAACACACAACCACACCAGCCAAAACCATACGCTTTGCACACCACACCGTCAATCACTGCATTCGTACACTGCAATCAGTACTAACCAATGCACTAAACCATGCATACCAGCAACACCACTCCTAATAACCCCAACAATATTTCATATAGACCAAAATTGCAATCATTGCAGATTAATGCCACCCCTCCCTCAATATTACAGACGCGTCTCCGCGCTGTCTAGCTA
>OGCH01001160.1_pt1 | contig 10727 bp, 10 predicted proteins | sample 1570111 | NCBI WGS metagenome assembly OGCH01 (sample SAMN03436243, study PRJEB24508) | hot springs metagenome | biome: Desert Springs; feature: Hot Springs; material: Water | place: USA: Great Boiling Spring, Nevada | collected 2008-12-01 | depth 0 m m
AACTTTCAATTCTAATCCTCCATCCTTTCTTGAAAGAAAAATTTTAATACATTATACTATACCTGCGGAATGTAGGTTATAGGGATCCTATTCAACATTACCAGATTACCTCCTCTGCAGAGATAGGTGAGGGATTATCTATAAATTCGGTAAGTTCTCCACTCCTTAACTTCATTATTTTATGTGCCATTTTGGATATAGCAGTATTATGAGTAGCGATAATAATTGTAGTCCCATAGCCCTTATTTATATTCTCTAGTAACTCTAAGACTTTCTTAGCATTTTCAAAATCGAGAGCTCCGGTTGGTTCATCACAGAGGACCAGCGCTGGATTCTTTACCACTGCTCTAGCTATTGCCACCCTCTGTTGCTCTCCCCCTGAGAGTTCAAAGGGAAATTTTTCTCTATGCTCCCACATTCCTACTGTTTTTAAGACATCCTTTGGATCTAGTCCATCGTCAGATAGATATTTAGTAGATAGCACATTTTCATAGACAGTAAGAGAGTTGACAAGATTATAAAACTGGAAAATGAAACCCAACTTTTTTCTCCTATAATTAGTTAAAGATTTTTGATTGAGAGCGGTTAACTCTTCCCCATCAACAATGACCTTTCCAGAATCAGCAGTATCTATACCACCTAAGATATTCATAAGAGTAGTTTTACCAGAACCAGAAGGTCCTAACAACACATAAAACCCACCTTTTTCTAGAGCGAATGTTATATCTCTTAAAGCATCGATCTTCGTGTTCCCTACCCTATAGCTCTTCTTTAAATTGCTTACTTCTATAAACATCAAAAATCACCCTCCTATTTCTTTAATCCTATATATTATGACTCATAAGTCATATGACTGTCAAGTCATACTCTAGAGATTCCATTTTTTATTAATTCCATATACTCCTTATTGATCTTAGCTATGTATTCCTTGGAAAGATCTGAGACCTTTATCCCTTTAGTCTTTGCCAGTTCTATAAGGAACTTCTTTAGACTCCATGTTGCTCCTTCTAAAAAGATTAAGATAAGCTCAGAAGAAATATCATCTCTTATAAATCCGCTTTTCTGATTCTTTAGAATTATATTGGAGAGTAGAGTCTTTGTTTTACCTTTTAAAAGTTCTTGGACCTCTTCTTTATACGGGGAATCATCATAAAAGGCAGCTTTTTCTAAAAGAATGTACGCGGAAGGATTTTTTAGATAAAAGTTCCAGGTAAGTTCAAATGACCTTTCTACATACTCAAAGAGACTTATCTCTTCAAAATTATAATTTTCTACCATATCTAAACTCATTCTAATTGCCTCGTTTATAGCATAAAAATACATATCCTTTTTATTTTCAAAATATTGGTACATACTGCCTTTAGCTATTTTACATTCTTTAGCTATATCTTCTATATCTACTTGACTGTAAGGTTTATATGCAAAGTGTTTTATAAGAGTATCTGTAATCTTCTGCCTTTTCTCTATAGGAAGATTAAAAAAGGTCTTTTTAGGCAAGTTCTTCACCTCTTTTTAGTTTTTTCTATATTATGACTTAAAAGTCATATTGCTGTCAATTCAATCGAGGTTCTGAACCTGTAATCATACCATCAAATCTGCGTCCGTCCGTCTTTACAAAATTTATGCTATACATTATAATTTTAATGAAGTAACTAATAATTCTAAGAGGTGATAGTTTGGCGTTACGACTTTCCACAAAAGTTAGATATGGATTAAGAGCTTTAATAGCTCTGGCTAGACATTACGACAAGGGTCCTGTTATGGCTAGACTCATAGCAGAAGAGGAAGATATCTCAGAGAACTACCTGGAGCAGATAATGGAACCATTAAAGAAAGCTGGTCTGGTAAGGAGTATAAGAGGTGCTCAGGGTGGTTTTATACTGGCGAAAAAACCAGGAGATATTAAAATAAGAGAGGCGATAGAGGTACTTGAAGGACCAATAAGTCTCATAGACTGTCTCATTGACCCATCAGTCTGTAACAGGTCATCTAATTGTCCTACAAGAGGACTTTGGGAAAATATAAGAGAAAGTATACTTAAAGCGATAGAAACAAAGACTCTCGAAGACCTGATAAAAAATCAAAGTGTCCGTCAGTCTTTACAGAAAAAATTGCCTGAGGTATAATATTCTTAAAATTGTAGCGTAGGGTCTAACTGTAAATTTGATGACCCAGATTTTACAGTATAAAAAATAATTTGTAGCTATCCTATAAGGGACAGAAATTCTTTTAGCGTCTCTTTCCTGTCTGGATATATGAATCCTTTTTTAGCTATCCTATGAGGGATTGAAACTTGGAGGAGGGATAAAGTTGGATGACAAGAAGATTCTTTTATCAGCTCTTTTACATGACTTTGGAAAAGCCCTAGAAAGAACTAAAGAATACCAGACAGGAGAACTCCCTCACGATTTAAAAATTACTGAAACTTATGCACATCCTAAATATTCTGCCTTCTTCATCAGGGTTTTAAGAGAAAATAGAGAGAATCTCTCAGACTTCCTGAGAGAAAATCTGACAGAGGAGGTCGAAGAGTTAGTATTAACACATCATAACCCTGTTAATGAATATGGGCTTATAGTCCAGATAGCTGACTGGTTGGCTTCTTCAGAAAGAGAGGAATCGGAGAAGGAAAAGGATTACTATATTAATACACCGCTCTCAGCTCCCTTTGAAAGGGTCGATGAAAATGCAGAAGAACTAAGTTATCCTCTGAGTAATTTAAATAACATAATCCCCAAAAAGAGAGAAGAAATACATATTGATAAAAATACATACTCTACTCTCTTGAACCCATTTCTAAACAAATTCTCTAATGTCAATGATATTGAACAGCTACTAACGCTATATGAGTTCTATCTCTCTCAGGTACCGGCACAGACAACAGGGTATCTACCAGACATTTCCATTTACGATCATTCAAGGATAACTTCTGCACTGGCACACATTCTCTATAGAGATTATATTGAAGGATTAATCAGTAAGGATGATCTGAAAAAGATCAGAGATGGGTTGAGAACTGGAAATAAATATGAAGATATATTAGAAAAGCCTCTTTTTACTCTTATCTCAGGAGACCTCTCTGGAATTCAAAACTTCTTATTTAATGTATCGTCAGAAAAAGCAGGAAGAATGTTAAAGGGTAAATCCGTCTTCTTAGACCTTCTTACCAGATATTCGGCTAAGTATATACTGGAAAATACAGGATTTACAAGGGTAAACACCGTATATCTTGGTGGGGGGAATTTCGATCTTCTGATCTCTTATACCCCGGATAAAAAGTTGGAAGATTTAAGGGCATATATAGTTGAGAACCTCTGGAAACTTTTAGGTGAAGATATATATCTGGGGATTGGGTGGATTCATTTGAGTATTGATGATCTCTTCCGATTCATAGACAAAAAAGAGGAGCTAATTCGTGAGTTAGAAAAGAGAAAGAAAAGAAGGTTTGGCGAGTTGAAGAATTTCTATGACCTTATCCTGCAGCCTAAAGAGGAAGAGATTGGAGAGGGAGAGTACTGTACGATCTGTGGAAAGAAAAAAGTCAGGGATGCAAGTGTTCAGGAAAGATGGTGCAAGGTATGTGAATCTTTTGTAGAGCTAGCAGATAAAGAATTGGATGGAGCCAGGTATCTTATCGAAGAAAAGACAGATCTAAGTAAAGATCCAGAGACGGTTAAAGAGTTCTTTGAAAAACTTGGTTATAGTTTGACATTCTCCAGAGAACCATTCTACACAAAAGAGAGCAAAATATATCAATTAGAAGAAGTCTCTATGGGTGATAGATTTATCCCTTATGGATTTTTACTTGGCAGTTTCAATATAGCAGAGAGTGATTTTGAGAGGATTGCTGAAAAGAATATAGTGAATGGATTTGGAGATAAAAGACTCGCCTATCTCAAAATGGACGCTGATAATATGGGTATGATATTCAGAAAATTGTCAGATAGAGAAAAGGATCGTGTATTGAAAGAAGGAGGACGAAGTTTATCTCTTACAAGATACGGAGTATTAAGTAGAAGGATCGAGTTATTCTTTGGAAAAGAGATACTCGAACTTATAAGAGGAGATAAAGAGATTTACCCTGTATTTATAGGTGGCGATGACCTGTTTCTGATTGGCACATATGAAAGATTAAACGATTTAGTCTCAGGGATCAGAGATAAATATAGGGAGTATACCGGGTCTAAGGATGTCTTTACCATCTCAGCAGGGATATATTATCTGCCACATAACTTCCCATTAATTAGAGGGGCTCGACTTGTAGAAGAAGCTCTGGAAAAAGCCAAAAGCTTCAGGTATTCAGGAGAAGAAAGAGCAAAGAAGGATAAAATCTGTGTGGAGGAAGAGATCCTCTCATACAGAGAATTTCAGGAGGCGCTTGATATCGGCGAAGAGCTTAGTAGAATGATTCTAAAATCAAATGTAGAAGGGAGGGCATCAAGATCAGTAATCTCTAAGATTGAAAGATCCATAAGAGGATTTTCTCCTCTTCTGGAATCGAGTCTAAAGGGAAAGATCAGTCCTCCAGCCATATGGAGGTTTATGTACTTCTTGAGAGATCAGAAAGAGATAGCAGAGAGACTTGCTCAGATTATGCTAAATAATCTCCTGTATAGAGGAGAAAAGATAAGGAATCCAAGATTAATACTTGTTGCTACCAGAATAGCAAGAATGAAGACAAGAAGAAGGGAGGCATAAAGAATGAATGAGAATCTATCAAACAGAGGATTTAGAGGTCAGCCAAGACCTCAAGGTCAGAGGGGAGGTTTTAGTGAGGAAGAATTGAGGAATGAGATAAAGAATAAGCTGGGGAATGACTATATAGATAATATACTGAATTTTACAAAGCTGGAATCTGAAAAATTTATAAAGATGATCAATAATATAAAGGACTTTATAAAAGAGCTAACCCAGGATAAAGATATAACATCTACAAAGATGAGAAAGATCTATGAACTTATCAAGAAGTCAGACAGACTGGACCAGCTACTCCTTCAGATTCCATACCTTGCTTATATGGTTGGAAGAGAGACCTCTGTAAGATCAAAGAACAAGTTGGGAAAGATATACATCATATTTAAGGACGTAATAGAAAAGGCAAAAGATGAGAAACATATATACAATATAAAGAAATTTGCCGAAGCTCTTGTAGCATATCAAAAATACTATGAAAAGAAGAGCTAAGGAGGGAAGATTATGGAAAAATTTATCGGGAAACTGTTTATTGAAGGCGAGATAGTCCTTCTTACAGGACTCCATATAGGTGGTTCAAAAGAGTCAGGAGAGATCGGAGGGCTGGATAATCCTGTAATAAAAACAGTTGAAGGAATTCCATACATACCCGGCTCTTCTATAAAGGGGAAAGTTAGATGTCTTCTGGAGAGAAAATATGGGGCTAAACCGAAAAATCCAGGGGACCCCTGTGGGTGTGGAGAATGTGATGTATGCCTGCTATTTGGCGCTCACTCTGCAGACAATAAAACCATCTCGCGTCTTATAATAAGGGACTCATATCTGGATAAGGAGCACTTCATAAAGGAGGTTCTGAAAGATAATATCGAAGACATTACATATACAGAAGAGAAAACAGAGAATATTATAGACAGGATTAAGGGTACAGCACAACACCCAAGAATTATGGAGAGGGTACCTGCTAAAGCTAGGTTCAGATTTTTAAGCAGTATAAGTTTTTATGAGAATGATAATATAGAATCTCTCATAAAGTTATTTATAGAAGGTTTAAGGCTTCTTGAAGATGAATATCTCGGAGGCAGTGGAACAAGAGGATACGGACACATAAGATTTGATAATCTGGCGTTTTATGTAAAAAACATAGAGAGCTATATAAAGGACAATAAAAGGACCACTATAGAAACAGAAGCTAAAGATCTCAGCGGAATAGATATTACAAAACTGTCTCAGGCGGTAGTTAATAACCTAAGGGTGAATCAGAAATGAGAGTAGAAGTTATTAAGCTCTTTAAAGATGGACCTATCTTATTACATATAGGGTTAAGAAGGATGGATAGGACCTCTAATATCATCCATTCAGATACCCTTTTCTCTGCCCTCAGTGATGTACTTATAAAACTACTAGGGGAAAAAAGATTTGATATCTTTGAAAAGAAGATACTTCTATCTTCGGTCTTTCCCGGGCTGAGAGGAACCTCCAGAGATATTCTCTTCTTACCAATGCCAGAAATCCCCCTTAAACCAGAAGAATCTGTAGAGCTTGAACATAAAAAGTACAAAAAGATACAATGGATATCACTGGAGGCATTCAAAGAACTTATAAAAGGCTTTGATAGAGAAAAAATGGTGATAGAGTTCATCTCACCGGAAAAGTTTAAATTTTTGAATTCAAGGATTCTGGTTACAGTGCCTGAATTTGCAGAGATAGGAGAAGAGATTAATTTTATGGATACTTTACTGGAACCAAAGGTCTCTCTCTCGAGAGACCCTCAGGAGCCTAACCTTTACTTTCAGGAAAACTTGGAGCTCTACCCGATAAAAACATCTCTGAATAAAGAACTGGTTCCATTTTTATATTTCCTAAAAGCAAAAGACGACGAATTAAACAGTATATTTATTCCAGTATTGAATCTATTTATAGAAGAAGGGATTGGTGGAGAAAGAACTACCGGTAAGGGCATATTTGACTCCTATCAAACAGAAGAGATGGATATACCAGATAGAGGAGATTTTGAGGTTACACTCTCACTTACCTTCCCCAAAAGAGAAGAGGTGGATAATCTGATTTATTATCAGCTCGTTAAAAGGGATGGTTTTATATATTATCAAAAACCTACCGGACTCAGAAAGAAGACCCACTTTAAGATAAGGGAAGGGGCACTAGTAAAATCTCCTTATCTCGGAGAGAACATAGATGTATCTCCTAGAAGAGATATGAGGGTGATATCTTATGGGAAATCTCTTGGTTTCAAATTCTCATAAGGAAGGGGATAAGATATGAAGATCAGAATAAGTACTATAACCCCTACTTTGATTAGGAGCGGAGAAGAGATATCCAATGTCGCTGAATGTGTTGTTGACTCTAAGAATAGAGAGTTGAGGATTATTGATAAGGCAAAACTGATAGGTATAATCGAAAGCCAGTTTCAGGACCCCAGGGAAGTAATAAACGAATTTTCTTCACTCATAGTCAGCGATAATAAGACCATAGCTGACTTCTTAAGGATAAGAAAGATCGACATAAATCAGGTAACAAGATATTCTATAAAGATAAGGAGTGATATAGACGAAAGAAGGCGAAGAAATATCTATCTCCCTATTCTATCCGGCGAAAGGGCATATATACCGGGAAGCACATTAAAAGGAATAATCAGAAACGCCCTGTTATTCTACTATCTGGAGAATGATAAAGATAAACAGAAAGAATTGTTGAATAAAAGTGGTACATATGCTGGAGAAGATATATTGAGGGTAGAAGGCAGAAGAATGGATACAGACGTAATGAGGTATATAATTATAAGAGATACAGACAGCATCCCATTCTCTGAACTAATGCTGTATAAGATAGAGAGACTCCCCCAAAGTACGCAGAGGATGGAAAGACATCAGGGGCTGTATCAATATATTATAGCGATCCCAAGCAAGAAGGAGTTTTTTACCGAGATAATAGTAAAAATCCCAGAAAAGGATGGTATTCCTGAATACTGGAAAAATTTCCTGGATGATAAATCTAAAGAAGATAATATCTGGATGGCTTTAAAGAATTACTCTACCAAGCTTGTAGATAAAGAATTGGAAATACTTGGAAGATTGCGGAATGTCAGAAGGGAAGGATTGGAAGTACTAGATAACCTTATAAACTATTATACTGACATACAGAGAGTATTGAAAAATCCTCAGAATAAGACTCTATATATACCGATTGGGTTTGGAAAGACCTACTATTTTAACTCTCTTGGATATTTTATACCTGAAGCCTCACTCAAAACACTCAGGATAATAAGGGCAAATGTTGACCCCAGTCTATATCCCTCTACACGCTGGGTGGTAAAGATAGGAGAGAGATACTATCCTTTGGGAGGCTGTGGAATAACCAGAGGATAAAAGGAGAATAGCTAATATGCGTTATATGTTCATAACAGTGGGAACAGGTAGGGATAGACAGGATATTGCCAGGGCTATCTTAAAGAGTATCAGAAACCATAATCCTGACAGAGTAATATTCTTCTCTACAGAAAAAAGCAAGATGGAAACCATTCCCTTTATCGAAGAGGAGTATAAAGACTTTGAGATAGTAATCTTCGAAGATGAGAATGATATAGAACTGATAAAACAAAAGTGTGACGAAGTAATTGGAAGGTATAAACAGGATGGGAACTATACTATAGTAGACTACACATCCGGGACCAAGGCTATGTCTGCAGGAATTATCCTTTCTGCGATAGAAAATAATGTAGATCTCATCTCATATATTACTGGAAAACGCGATGAGACGGGAAGAGTTATTCCTGGCACTGAAAGATTCATCTCTTTCTACCCTTCGCAAGTTCACAGTAAGAGGCTCTATATGGAGGGTGTCAGATACTTCAATTTGAGGATGTTTGAGACAGGTAAAAACCTCTTTGAAACTGCTATCCAGATGTATGAAGGGAATGATGTCGGAGAAAAGGCAAAATTGTTGATAAGACTCTGTGACGCCTATATGAATTGGGACCTATTCAACCATAAAGAGGCATTTGAGATATTAAAAGGATTATCCAGAGAAGAATTAAGCCTACTGAATACTCTGGGGATAAAATCTAAAGTGGAAAGGCATAAAGAATTACTCTATAAACTTGCCAATGAGCAATTCTCTCTGGAAAAGATGCTGGATCTCCTAAAAAATGCCGAGAGGAGATTTCTAGACGGTAGATATGATGACTGTGTCGCCAGACTGTACAGACTGATTGAATATATACTTCAATTTAGAATAGCAGAACTGGATTTATATAAGAAAAAGAATAATTCATATGATGCATCGGAGATAAATCTAGAGAAGCTTCCTGAAGATTTGAGGTATAAATATGGCAGACCTCTAGGTTTAGAGGCTTCGGCAAAATTACTGGTGGAACTAAAAGATAAACTGGGCACAGAGATCGATAGAAGTGAAGAACTAAAAAAGATTCTCTTTGCGAGAAATTATTCGATATTAGCCCATGGCTTTAAGCCTATCGAAAGAGAGAAAGCTGACAAATTCCTCAATCTGGCAAAGGATTTCATCTTCAATCTTGTCAAGAAATACAGCGAGAAGGCAGTAAACTTTGACTTTGATAATATATACAGTCAGCTTGACTTTCCCAGACTAAATAGAATGTGAAGAAAGATAACTGTATATCTTATCAGCAAGGGCTTCCTGTTCCCTCCAGTAGCCAAACACAAGTCCCTTAGGTAAGATCCTGTTCAGCAGTTTCTTATATTTTGCTGATATCGGATTGGGTTTAAATCTAGCCAATGGAGTCTGTGGCAATGGCAGGAATGAATGGGCATGAATCCTTACATCATTATCTATCAGGTCCTCAATAACTTTTATCGTCTCATCTATATCCTCTTCCGTCTCAAATGGTAATCCAAATATAAAGTCCACATTTACAGTGAAACCCAACCTCCTGGCAGTAGAGACTGCATTATAGACATCGGATACAGTATGACCTCTATGTATAAGTTCTAACATCCTATCGCTTCCAGACTGTGCCCCAATAGTTATGTTTCTATTATTTCCATATTTCTTTATAAGCTCTAATGTCTCTTCTTTTACCTGTTCAGGTCTAATTTCAGATGGAAATGTCCCAATAAAGACCCTTCCCTCAGGACCTATGACCTCTCTTACCTCTCTAAAGAGAGTTTCTAGAAGTTCCAGATTGATGGTCTTTCCATCAAGAGAACCGTAGGAGAAGATCGAAGGAGCAATAAACCTTATGTCGGTAAGACCCCTATCCTTCATAATCTTAACGTATTCGAGGATCTTCTCAACACTCCTATGCCTGGGGTTTGTACCAAATATCCTTGGAGTCTGACAGAAATGGCAGGTAAAGGGGCAACCTCTTGAGATCTCTATCGGATTAAACTTTCCATATCTAATAGAAAAAGGGACATATCTGTCAAGGTCAACTGGCCCTCTATGTCCTGTAGAAAAGACATTCTCATTATTGTCCAGTAGAGAGAGCCCTTTTACGCTAAAATAATCTTCATCTCCAATAATCTTTTCCAGGAACTCTATTATGGTCTCTTCCCCTTCCCCTCTAATAACAAGGTCAAAACCCATCCTGAGAGTACCCTCAGGGTCCCCCGTAGGATGAGGTCCTCCAGCCATAAGAATTACCCTGTCTTTAAATTTTTCTCTTATAGAACTTACCACTCTGTATATGTCCCAGAGTTGAGGGGTCAGGAAAGAAAAAGCCAGGAGAATTCTTCTGTATTTTTCAATGATATCTTCTAATTTACAAAGTAATTCTGCCTGACTCTCTGCAAGATATATATCCAGAATCTCAATAAACAGACTACCCTCTATAGCACCAAGGAGGGCGTTAAAGCTATACCTGTTATCTCTTGTGTAAAATAAAACAAGGGCAAGGTCTTTTCTCATTAACAATATTATACCCAAAAAGTAATTTACAAAGCAGGGTATAACTGATAAAATTGCATTTAGCTAAAGTAAAAACTATTAAGAGAGGTCTTGTTATATGAATATATACATTTTGGTGAAGCAGGTACCGGCTA
>OGCH01001164.1_pt1 | contig 10705 bp, 16 predicted proteins | sample 1570111 | NCBI WGS metagenome assembly OGCH01 (sample SAMN03436243, study PRJEB24508) | hot springs metagenome | biome: Desert Springs; feature: Hot Springs; material: Water | place: USA: Great Boiling Spring, Nevada | collected 2008-12-01 | depth 0 m m
CGCCCTGCTCCCGTATTTCCGCTTCATGTAGGTTCTGACCCGTCCGGGGCGTTTTATCGCACGCTGAATCCATCTGTTCCCTCCCCTTTTGCTTCTCCTGCTTCTTTTCCTCATACCACCCCCACCTTTGCCTTATATCCTGTTTATCATTTAACTTCATAAATATTTCGTCGGGATATCTATCCCCACTTTCACACGCCTATCACAGCTGGGACACCTTGCCTGAGTCCGCTTTCCCGTGTAATACCACGTATATCCGCAGTTCGTGCACACGACCTGAACGCCGATTTTTGACCTGTCCGGCTTTGGTGTGATGGGAACATACCTGCTGACCTCTCCAGCATCTTCAAAATCTTCCATCTCTTTCTCCAGTTCGGCGATTATCATGTCTTTTCTCATCCTCGCCAGTTCCTCGTATTTTGCCGCGTGTTTTGGTATGTTGAAATACATCCTGCTGACTTCTATTGTCTTCCCGTTCTGTTCTATGCAGAAGGGCGTGAGCGCCTCGCTACTGAAAATAAAGTTCATTGGAGAGTTTGTGAACACTTTACAGAAGCTGACTTTATTTTCTCTGTCAAAGCCTTCAGCAAGCAGGATATAATCAAAGAGCACCCTGACAGCTTTATCGAGAAACAGTGCGTGGGGTGTTGTGAAAATGATTCCGAGACACTTATACCTCAGAACCTGAATCAGCTTGGCGAAGGCTCTGTTTATCTTCTTCTGCCACTCTCTCGAGTAGATAGCTACCCCGGCCTCATCGAAAACAATCGCACTGCCTTCTCTGCGATTCTTAACGAGGGAGATAAATTCTTTCGGAGTGTAAGCGACGTTTTCGAGTGTGAAATTCTCATCGACAAGCTCCGCTATCCGTAACGCAGTGTAGCTCTTTCCGCTCCCGGGTCTCCCGACAATCAGCACTATGAAATGCTGCCGGTTCTTGAGCCTGCTTTTCAGTCTGCTTATAAAGATGCTTGTCTTGTAGTCCTCAGACATTTTCTATCTCCGTTTCTTCTTCCTCTCCTCCTCCTACCTCTTCACTCTCCTTCCTCCTCTTCTGCCTTGCTGGCTTTATCTTCAGGAACTCTCTAATCTCTGCTTCGTCCATGAACGCATCGAGCCCGTAACGCTTGAGCTTCACGACAATGCTCCTGACGAGCATGTTTTCACTGAAAATGTCCTCTCCACTCTTGTACACTTTTTTAATGCACGTCATGAGATACTTTATCTTGATGCTTCTCTCAGCTCTCTGCATCATCGCAATAATGTCGTCATACTGTTCATCGATACCTCTCCTCTCCATTTCTGTTGCTGCGTTCATCAGTTCCTCCTGCCTTGCAATCTCAATCCGGGTCTCCAGCTCGGTGAACAGCTCTTCAAGACGGTGCAGTATCTCTCTTTCTCTGTTTGTCATCACTGCGTTGGCGAGAGCCTCAAGGAAATCAATCATGTGATTGTAGATGTTCACGCTCGTCTGCCAGTCCGGAGTGGTGAATGCCGATTTCAGCGCCTCACCCATATCCATGATGTAGGATATTATCGCATCCTCGAGGCTGAGCTTGTCACCAATCCCCTTTGCCGAATACAATCTCATAGAGCTCACCATCCAGCTTCTCGATAAGCTGCTTCAGAGATTTCGCCTTTATCAGCTTCTGCTTTTTCCCGTTTCCGAAACACTGCTTCAGCACAACTCCGTCTGAATAGAACTCGATTTCGATGTCTTTTCTTCTACCCATACGTCTCCCTCCTCCCGAAAGTCAGCCACAAGGCAGCCGCAAGGCTGAGCAGGGCTGTTACGTAAAGCACGAGGCTGATTATGAGGTTCTGCATGAAGAATGCCATTATGAACGCAAAGACCGTGATGCTGAACGCTATTGCACTGTAGAGCTGTCCTGAACGGATATAACTTATCCCAAACACGAAGACCACCACCATTGCAAAAACTATGACGCCGAACGGCTCGAATAACTTCAACGGGGTGATTAGCACATCCTCCAGCGGATTTCCCGTGAGGTTCACGTTGTTCGTTATGCTTGGCAGGCTCATCTTCCCACCTCCCTCCCGCGAAGCACATCAACAATCCACAGGGCAAAGCTGAGATAGCAGATAACAGTGAATAGCGTCCCGACTGCAACAGGCAGACCTACGAGTGAGAAAACTGCATTGAGCATGTTTCCGGTGAATACTGGAGCAAGAAGGGTTATGCTGAGCACAAGCTGAATCAGCAGCAGTGAAACGTAGCCGTAGCTGCCTATTTGACTCAAAATATCCTGCCCGCCGATTCCCTGCAGAATTGAGAGCTGTTCCTGCAGCCTTTCGTAAATCTGCACGATCGGGTTCAGCTCCACGACCAAATCGTATGGAAACACTCCCGACAGGGCGAGGAACTGTCCGGCGATTGCAATCATGAAGGTAAAGGTGAAAACCTTGGCGAAACTTATCATCTTATCTCACCTCACCGCTCACCTCACCGTCCCCCTCGTTCTCTCAATCTCGAAGAAGCTTATCGCCAAGATCAAGATGAGCAGAATGATCAGATTGTGGTTTATTTCGAGCAAACCGCTGACCACGCTCGCAACGATTATCGCAAGGCTCACAGCCATGCCAATGGGTGCGTGGGTTCTGCGGAAGAACATCGAGGCAACGAGGGCAAGACCGCCGATGAACAGCATTCTGTATTCAGCAGGCACGCTCTTCACGTCAAAGCTCGGAATGGATACTCCCGGTGTGATGTATGCGGGCGTTACCGGTGTCGGCGTCGGAATTGCTGTCAGATTTAGGCTTGCAAAGCTGTACTCAACGCTCTGGATATCGTTGATGACCTTAAAGACTACTCTGTAGATTTCTCCAGTCTGGAGGAACGTGAAGCTCCCGTTCGGTGTCTCTGCTTCGTATTTTGCTACAAGGTTGCCGTTAACGTCGTAAATCTCCATTGTGGCATAGCTGGTGTTGCCTGCCTGCGTTGACCAGTTGCATTTGATATAAGACTCAGTTTGAGTGCAGTTGAACAGCACTGCTGCGTAATGCTGCTGCGGGAATTCGAGCTGGTTGACGTAGAGTGTGATTGAATACTGAGCACTGCTGATGTAGCCCACTATTCTCGAATCTTGCGGATTTCTGACGCCGACGAGGTATGTTTTGCCGATGATAAGCGGGAGAGAGGCTTTATGGCTGGCATCGATGAATCTCTCATCCAGAATCTCGCCTTCCTTCACGTAGAGAGCCACGGTGCTTCCGATGGAGTAGAAGAAGCCTGTCGGGTCAAACACGGTTACAGTGGTGTAGATTGTATCTGCCTGAGGTGGAAGGTAGAAGGTCTCCTCTACTGTGTAATCTGTCTTGAATACAACCTTGCATCGTTCGAAAAATGTATCGCTCGCTACACAGACGAAATGTTTGCCTGGAGCAAGAGCAACAACATTCTGATTTTCAACCGAACTTCGACTCAGAAATTCACCGCTCTCGCCGATTTCGTAGTAGGATACTGCGAAATTCGTTAGAGTCTCGCCAGTTTTCTCGTTTTTCGCGCTGATCAGAATGAATTCGCTCTTCTCCTCTCCGATGCTGACAGAAGGCTCAAGTTCGACGTATTTTCTTATTTTGACGAGGTCGAAGTAGACTGTTGAGCCAGAAGCATAAGCGAGGAAAACTCCCCATTCCCCGCTTGTTAACTCCGTGTGAGTTATTGAAATGCTTTTATCTTCAAGTGAAATCCAGCAGTAGAGGTTGTCGTCATAGGCTCTTGCTATAAAAGTATAAACAGAGTCTGTTGTTATAACGTCTCCGCTGAATGATGTATATTTTAATATCTCAGCGTCAGCGTTAGGCGGATTTGGTTCATACACTACGCTTAACCGGTCAGGCGAGTTCGAATTAACTGTTCGCAAATAATATACTCCCTGCGAGCTGTATCTCACAACTGCACCGAACTGATAATTGCCTGTTATGCTACTTGGTGTGATAAAACGTATTTCAATTTCTGCGTCGCTCAGTACAAGATCAGCAACTGTCAGAGCTGCGCGGTCATTAACAGTTGAAAAAGTATATCTCTTGTTCGTCGCGTCGTAGCTGAAGTTTGCATTCAGACCTGCATTATATATATCCCTCAAAACATAAGATGATGATTTATCTGTCGACGCATCATCAAACCACTCGAAAACTGCTTCTCCGTTGCTGAGTGAAGTTGCTGAAGGATTTCCATACCACATAGTGATTTTCACAGTTCCAAGTGCCGGAATCGAAGACACTTTGACCCAGATTTCAGTGCTGGAAGTGTTGCAAGTCTCCGGCCTAATCCAGTAGTTCAGCAAATTGCCGTTTGAGTCGGTGAAGAGGATATCCCCACAGTCCGACCGCATCTTGCCTTTACTTATCAGCTCAGCAGTGTTCAGCGTGATTTTGATTTGATAATTAGTCAAATCCTGATTCAAATTGTTAGTGATGGTGACGTCTCTTGAGAAATTCCAGCCTTCCAAGGCTGAAGCAACCTGCATCGATGCAAGAACGGCAAAGATTAACGCAAATACTCGAAGTGCTCCCTTTCCAGCATCTTTGCAATCAACCATATGAATCCCCCCACCACGAGAATCAGCAAAACGAAAATCCCGGCTGTGAACACGTTTCTGTTGAAGCTCACAGCTTTCTCATCGCCTATCTGCTCAACGAGTGGGAGAATGTAGCTCATCACGGGTATGAAGAAGAAGTTTGCGATTATCATGATCGCAACACAGAGCACGAAAACCTGCATGTAGTGCATCACTCATCACCTCTCAAGTGCCCTCTGTGTTGAGGCATACTTCAGCCAGAACATCGTGTTGAAAACGATGAACAGCAGCGGAGAATAGTTGAAGATGAACAGCAGCAGGTTGTTCAGCCAGTTTGCCGTGTCGCTCTGATAGTTCATGAAATAGTACTCTAACCCGGCAAGCACGAGGGGGTGGAGGGCATAGTAGACTAAGGCGAAAGCAAAGGTTGTTAAGAAAAATAGGATGAAAGCATAGGCGCTCATAGCCGCAACTTCCCGAACAGCAGCTCCCCGACGGGGTTCTTTCTGTACGTCCTCATCAAATCGATGTTCGGCTCAAGCAGCTCAAGGTCTTTAAACTTCGGCAGCCGGAATATTTCAGATGTGATGGTACTGCCCGTACCCGTATACTTCCCGCTGAAAAACACTTCCTCACCGCTGTACTTCTCACCACTGTACCCAGTCCATCCGCCTCCTCCTCCGTAGCCTGACCATTCCCCTCCTCCACCGTAACCGCCGTAACCTTCCCCACCGTAAACGAGTTTTGTTATTTTCGGCTCTGTGTATTTCGGTTCTGTGTATTTAGGCGTGTAGAATCTCTCGCCCAGCTCGTAGAGTCTCACACCTTCCAGGCTCCTGTAAACATCGTACAATCTGCCTGTCGGAACTTCATAACCGTAATACACAGGGCGATATCCAAAACGCCTGTAAGGAGTTGGATAAGAGTACTTTTTCGATGCTTCCTCAAAAGTCATTCTTTCACCCGTCCGTGCCGGCTCTGTCCGTGCTGCTTCCCTCACCTCTTTCAGAGCGTCTCTGAGTTCCCCACGGTATTTGAACTGATAAATCGGAACCTTCCTGCCTTCCACCACCGTGTAGTATTTCTTACCTGGGAACCGCTCAACTACCGCTCCGTGCGGAATTACTGCCTGAGCTTCCCCTGTTATTTTATAAAACTCTGTCTTCCCCTCAATATAGGCATATCCCTTCTCAGCGATCCCCTTCTCAACTGCAGTGCGGAAAAACTCCTTTATCTCGCTAAAAGAGCCTCTGAACTCTTCAGGAACTCTCTTAACTCCTTCAAGTCCAATATGAAGCAGTCCGGCCTTTGTTGGCATACCAAAAGTTTCTCTGATCTCACTCTTTATCAGTTCTGTAATTCCACGTTCTTTTACTGTTTCAATCGCAGATTTCAGAGCTGTGAGCGGATTGAAAGTTTCGTATTCAGGAATAAGTCTTAGGAAACGAATGCTTGCCTCTGGAGCGCCGTATTGTCCTGCCACATCAGCCGAGCGTTTTTCCGCACCCCTAACAGTATAACTCTCCTTTTTGAACGGAGTAACATCTGCAGAGGCATGCCACATTGCGGCTGGCGATTCTCTACCAACTTCCGTCACTTCTTTTGCTGGCGTTTCGTAGAACTGCCTTATCGTTGTCTCCACCGTGGTTTCCGGAGTTGCCCGTTCTCCCCATATTTTTCTCCCTCCCCTTTCTATGATCTCTCTGGTAAACGGAAAACGTACCTTCTTTTGTATCACTTCAGGCTGTGTAATCTTTTCGAGCGGGATGTATTCAGCACCGTGGAATTCTATTGCTTCAGCAGTCTTCCCCACAACTTTCAACGGAGCCTCCATCACCTTCCCAGCCACTGCTCCCGCAGCCACCTCCCCAGCAACTCTCCCGATTTCGCTTGGCCTACCGCTCGCAATTCTTCCAGGGATGCCTGCAACCCACTCTATCGTACCGAGAACAATGTCTTTTACTGCCTCACCTGTACCGAAAATCCCCTTCTCCCTTGTTTTCCCAATGACTTGCTCACCGATTACTGCAGGCACTGCAAGCATTGTTGCCCCGCCTTCCACGAAGCCAAAGAACCCCGCAACCAGCGGGTTGCCTTCAGCTTCAAACCTCGTGGCGACTCCAGCGATGGGTGATGTGTAAACCTGCAGAGCTTCCCCTATACTCTTCCTGCCGGCTTCATACTGAAGATACTCGAGTTTCGTGAGGTCTTTACCGTATCTGCTTTCAATATCTTTTTGCAAAAACTGCCTTACCGGCTCAACTACTGTTTTCTCAACTGCTTCAGCAGCTTTTGCAATGATTCCCTGTTCCTGCTGAGCTTGTTGAGCCGGTTCCTCTTTGGGAGCTTCTTCTTTCTTGAAGGTGATTTTAACGAGTTCTGCCTGGTATCCCTGTTCTCTGAGTTCTTCAACAACCTGCTCCGGAGATTTGCCTGATGCGATTTCCTGGCGGATTTGCTTGTTTATCTTCTCTTTCTCAGCTGAGGATGTAGTTTGAGGCTTAGTTGCCGGAGATGGAGAAGGCTGTGAAGGTGTGGAAGGCTTGGACGGTTGAGGGGGTGGAGCAGGCTGTGAAGGCTGGGAATAAACACTCTTGTCTACTGAGTAAAGAATTCTTCTTGCCTCTGCCTCGGCTCTGGATCGAGAGGATGAGGAGGTTCTGCTGGATGAAGAAGAAGAGGAGTAGCTGGTGCCGGAACGGTAAGAGCTGGATGAGCTGGTGGACTTAGAAGTCCCAGAGCTTGTGGAGGTAGAAGAAGCAGGTGTCGAGGCTCTGGAGGAAGTGGATGAAGCGGGTGAAGAAGTTGAAGACGTGGATGACGAGGTGGATGACGAGGTGGATGCAGAGGTTGATGATGAGGACACCGATGTTCCGGATGACGAAGAGACACCGGAAACAGCCTGACTTACGCTGCTAACAGCCCGGCTTATACTGCTCGATACACTGCTCGCTACACTTGAAACCGTCCTGCTTATGCTGCTGAATACACTCGAAATTGCTCCCCACATAGTTATTTCTTCCTCTTCCCGTAAACCAGGTCATCGATGTCGATGTTAAAGCTGAAGTCAGATGAGCTGAGCCCGCTAACTGCCTGCCCGCCAGAAGGCCGTTCCTTGCCCTGCTTCTTCTTTGAGTAGACCAAATCATCGATGTCGCCAAGTCCAATGTTCAGATTGTAGTTCAATGAAAACAGGTCGCCCAGACTGGCAAGTAAGTCCCTCGGCTGGTTTCCTTCTGTTCTCACCGGTTGTGATGGCCGTGCTGGTTGTGTCTGCTGTGTCGATGCGGGCGGGGAATAATATCCTGCGAGTAAATAACCGTAAGTTATAGAATCAGCTCTCTGCCCTATTTCGGCCATCTTCGCCTGCACTTCCTTGAACTTCTCCTGTGCCGCCTTCAGCTTTTCTTTCAGAGTTTTCTTCTCATCGCTCTTCTCTCCCTTCTCCCCTTTCCCGTATTTCTTCAGCTCCTCCCTCAGCTCATTGATTTCCTTCTTTAGCCTCTCAATCTCGCTCATCCCATGCTCTCTTAACTCCTTACCCGTTTGTTCCACAATCTCCTCATCCTCTTTCTCCTTCTCTCCTCTCTTATCCTCCTTTCTCCTTCTTCCTCCTTTCTTCACCAAACCTCACCTCCTCAAACTCCAATCACCACACTTCCTCCTCCTCCACTTTCAAGCGCCCTCACGACGATATAGAAGGCAATCGCCACGAGGACGCTCGCAAACCCGAGCACGGCAATCCACTTCAGCCAGTTATCCTTTTCTTTCGCCTTCTCCATTCCACGAGCTTCTGCCTTCATCAACGCATTGGTGAGGGCTGCAGGGGACATGTTCACGAGGCTCCAGTTCAGAGCGTAATCAGCAGGATTTAAGGCGACAAAGACGGATACTCCTTCCTCAACAACCTTCCTGACGAATTCAACGTCTTTCCTGTCGAGCAACAGGCTTTTCCTCCTCAACATGCTTCTCCCCCTCTCTTGTCTTCCTTCTCCTCCTTTCTCCTTCTTCCTCTTCTTCCCTCTCCTCGACCATTCCGTACGATTTCATCCTCAGCTCGTTGAATTTTGTCAGCAGATACTCGTAAACTTTATTTCTTGTCTCCTCATCCCTGTACCTCAGCATCTGCAGCTCCGCAAGAGTTCTGGGGTTGAGTGTGTAGCCGATTCCACTGTAAGCGATGAATGCCTTCCTTGCTCCGAAGGAGACCGCATCATCGGGGTTTGAGATCAGATAAGCGACATTCTTCTTCAGCCACAGAATGTTGTCGTCCACCTTGGCAGTGTGGATAACCAGACGTTTTGCCGGGTTGATGAGGAAAATGAAATCCTTGTTGAGCAGTCTGCCGAGGAAAATTCTTGTAGAGTAGGGGATGAAGGCATCAAGGATGACGAGAAGTATCGAGGCCGTGAAAGAAGCCATTGCAAGCATCACTGCAGGCATCAGATTAAGCAGCACCGGATTCATCGCCAGCACAGCGAGCGTGAACATCATTGTGAGAATCCCGAGCAGCATGAAGAACATATCTCACCACCACTCACTTTTCTTCTGATAACCGTCGTGCCTCTCGATTACGGCAACACTCTTCAGTGCGAGGTCTACGAGCTTACCGTACTGTGCCTTGCTCAGCCTGACTCTTGCGAGGTCTGCGATTTTCTCCTTTTCAACGTACAGCTCCGCAGCAATGCTTATGAGGTCTTTATAAGGTCTCAGCATGAAATCCACGTATTCTCCAACCTCTATGCCCCACACAATCGCCTTGATGTCGTTCGGCTGCAGAATTGCGAGAGGAGCATCCTTCTCGAGTGCAGCAGGGTATCGCTGTTTCAGCCAGTCGGGAATGTAGTCAGGGGTGCTGACCCACAAAACAGTGTTGAAATGCCCGTCTCTCTGAGGTGGTGGCGGAGCAATAAAATCTGGCTGTGGTTCAAGGCGTCTGCGTCTTATCATGACGTACCACCTCCTCTCTCCCTCAGCACCCTCGTGGCGAGCATGTACAGGTCGATTATGCTGACCACAAGCAGGAACAGGTAGACGTAAAATGCCAGATAGTCGTATGTGTTGAACCCTGAAACGACCACGAGGGTCACGTTGCCTGCACTGACTGTCTCAACCATCCCTGAACCAACGGAGAGAGTATCAGAGACCCACATGGGTTCTGATGCAACGGGAACGACAAAGTAGTGGATTGTGGGCGTGAAGCTGAAAGCAAAGGCAAAGAAGCACATTGCAGCGGAGAGAATTGCCGTGCTCAGCCTGCGGTTAAACCGCGCTACAATCACCATCGCAACTGCAAAACAAAAAATAAGGAATTTCAGCAACACTTCAGCCACCTCCCAGCCTCATCACGATTCCGAGAATGACGATAGCCGCCAAGACGAACGCTGCAATCATCAGCAAGTTAAGGGAGGTGTAACCCATGTCCTTCGCTTGAGTGATGAAACTGAGTGCCTGCGAGTCGTTTGTGTTTGTGGCGACTGTCTGTGCCTGGCTCATAACCTGCGAGAACACTATTGCTCCGATGCCGAGGAATATGAGCAGCGTTATAACTGCTGCAGCGGCCGGGATAGCAGCTGCTTTCTCGTTTCTTATGAAGGCTCTTGCGACTATGACCGGTGTACCATCTGCAGTTTTGATTCTTGTCGCTACTACTGCTGCAACAACTGCTCCTCCGACACTGAGAACGAGAACGAGTGTGTCGGCTGCAGGGGTAGCGATGGCATACGCTGAGACTGTAACTGAGCACACTATGAGTAACAGGGCGGTGGCTATAAGTGGCAGAGCCAGTTTCCTGCTCAAAACTCCCATCCCACATTTCACCTCCACGGTTATATATTATCTTTATTAGTATATAAGCGTAACGCCACGGGAACCAGATACATGAAAAATTATATGCCGCTATAACGCTTCTACGTGGCTTTACGTGGCTTTACGTGTGGTGTATATAAAATGATATATATACGAGCGGAGAAATCACATATCCACTTTTACTTTCACCTTTATCTTCCCCTCCGCCTTCAGCCTTCTCACGTGCTTCTTCAGCGTCTCGTAGCTGACCTTGTGGCCAGTTGCGTTCATCAGCCGGCACATATCCCTCAGCGACAGCCCCTTTTTCACGCAGTAGTCGTTGTAATACTTCAGAATCAGCGAGTCCGAGACTCTGC
>OGCH01001169.1_pt1 | contig 10688 bp, 7 predicted proteins | sample 1570111 | NCBI WGS metagenome assembly OGCH01 (sample SAMN03436243, study PRJEB24508) | hot springs metagenome | biome: Desert Springs; feature: Hot Springs; material: Water | place: USA: Great Boiling Spring, Nevada | collected 2008-12-01 | depth 0 m m
GATAGATTTTTCTCTGTTATTACCTATAATGTTTCAGAAGGGTTTAAAGAACTGATGTACGAAACTAAAGCTAACGAGTTTAAGATTATATACGATCGAAAATCAAACTCTGTTGAAATAAGGGGAGAAGGTGTTCTGCGTGACCCGGTGGTTGTAAAAGAATACGATATTGTTGATGCTGTTGATGAGTTCTTGTTTGAGTACAGAAAAGAAAACGTAAAACAGTTTATGCTCAGCCTTAAGAAGATGTATAAAGACAAGTACGGTGAAGACCTGAGGATGAATGTTGTGGGTAACAAACTTTTGATTTCAATTGGGAAAGACACGTTTGAATTTGACGATAGCAGGCTGGATGTGGTTTATAACTTTATTATGAGCAGAAAATGAGGAGGAAAAATATGGACTCAAAAACTATTGAGTCAGCCTTGGGTATTAAAAACTGGGCTGTGGTTGGTGCAACACCAAACAAGCAAAAATATGGATATATGGTCTTCAAAAAACTTAAAGAGAAAGGTTACAATGTGTTTGCTATAAATCCTTTGTACGATGAGATTGAGAATAACAAGGTATACAAAACGCTGTTGGATTTAGAACGGAAAGTAGATTGTGTGAGTATAGTTGTGGCACCAGAAAGAGGAAAGATGTATATTGAACAAGCGGCCATAATAGGAGCAAAGTATGTTTGGTTTCAGCCAGGAGCCGAAAGTAATGAGCTTATTGAGCTATGTAAGAAGAATAGTATAATTCCAATTTACAACGCATGTGTTTTGGTTGCGTTAAACCACAAAAATAACTTTTAAAAGATTAACCGCCATCTGTATTTAAAAAGTTGAGTAAGATGGCGGTTTTTGTTTTTGCTGGAAAGGATTGAAGATTTATTCCAGTTTGATTGTGACAAAGCGTCTGCACATTCACGACTTTAGTTATGAGTAAAGACGCTTTAATAATAACATATATTATTTGTGTTGGATTAAAATACAGTAACTGCTTGTTTATCGCCTTTGCATATGTTATAATATATGCAAAGGCGATGACAAAAAATGGCAACAGTTCATTACTATCCAATTGCTACATGGCAGCAGTGGATATAAACAGAAGTGTATAGCAGGAATTGATGCGGGAAGTAAAAATATCGGTATAGCAGTTACAACAGAAGATGGAAGGGTAATATACAAGGCGCAAGTGGAGTTAAGGCAAGATATAAAGGAAAATATAGAAACAAGACGAAGGTTAAGACGAGCAAGGAGAAGTAGAAAGAAACGTTATCGCAAACCAAGGTATCTTAATCGTAAAAGACCAGAAGGGTGGTTGCCACCATCTGTTAGAGCAAAAATTGAGGCACATTATAATATAATAAAGCGTTTATCAAAGATAATCCCGATATCAGAGATTAAAGTAGAAGTTGGACAATTTGACACACAGGCTTTGCAAAACCCGGATATTCAAGGGATTGAGTATCAAAATGGTGAAATGAAAGGATTTGACAGCGTAAAAGAGTATGTAAAAATCAGAGACAAATTCAAATGCCACTATGCAGAGTTGAGACCTGATATATCATGTTCAGATAAATTAACTGTAGACCATATAATACCAAGAAGCAGAGGTGGAACTAACAATCCATCGAATTTAGTATGTTGTTGTGAAGCACATAACATAGCAAAAGGGAATATGTCTTATAAAGAGTTTACTGGCAAAGAACTGCCTGCAATTGAAGATTTTCGCCCAGCAACATTTATGAATGTCCTGAGAGATTATCTTGTTCCAAGGTTAATGGAAATAGCACCTACAAGCTACACATTTGGACTGTATACCAGAAGAACGCGAAAAGAATGGGAATTAGAGAAATCACACATAAATGATGCCATAGCAATAACAGGGATAAAACCAAAATGGCAGGATGATGTGTGGTATTGCATAAGGCAAGTAAGAAAGAAGAAAAGAAGTTTGCACGAAGAGATACCACGTAGAGGCAGGAAAGAACCGAATAGAGAAGCAAAACGCAACAGCAAAAACACAAAAGAAATAATAGTCAACGGTAATAAATGGTGCCTATGGGACAAAGTATATATACCTGCTATCAATAAAACAGGTTATATTTCAGGTTTTTCTAACAATTGGGTATATGTGCAGGATATTTTCGGTAACTACTTGCAAATTTCTAATAAGTACAAGCAAATCAATCCAAAAGAATTGGTATTGCTGGGAAGAAATAATAACTTTGTTTGTCAGCAATTCATCTCCACCTTATAGAAGATGGAGACTTCTTGCTGAATTTTTGTTAAAGCACAATTTCAATTTTTGAAGAGGAGGTTTACAGTAAAGTGACAAAGAAAATTAGAATGGCAATAGTTGGCGCAACAGGTATGGTTGGAAGAACATTTTTAAAGGTCTTGGAAGAGAGAAAATTGCCGGTTGAAGAATATTTCCTCTTTGCATCAAGCAGGTCAGCAGGGACAAAAGTTGAGTTTATGGGAAAAGAATATACAGTTGAAGAGTTAAAAGAAGACTCATTTGATAGGGGCATTGACATTGCTTTGTTCTCTGCCGGCGCTTCAACATCTCTTCACTTTGCTCCAATTGCAGCATCGAAAGGGTGTATTGTAATTGACAATTCAAGCGCATGGCGTATGGAAAAAGACGTTCCTCTTGTTGTACCGGAGGTAAATCCCGAAGATATAAAATGGCACAAGGGAATTATTGCAAATCCAAACTGTTCAACAATACAGGCAGTTGTTGTTTTAAAACCTCTGCATGACAGGTACAAAATAAAAAGGATTGTGTACTCAACATACCAGGCAGTTTCGGGTGCAGGATATCAAGGATATTTGGATTTAGAAGAAGGATTAAAAGGTGCTCCGCCAAAGAAGTTTCCATACCCAATTGCAGGAAATGTTATTCCTCATATTGATGTATTTTTAGAAAACGGATATACAAAAGAAGAAATGAAGATGATAAACGAGACAAAAAAGATTTTACATGACGACTCTATAAAGATTACTGCAACAACTGTGAGAGTACCTGTGTTTAACGGTCACAGTGAATCAATAAATGTAGAATTCGAAAAGCAGTTTGATTTAGAAGAGTTAAAAGAAATTCTCAAGAATGCTCCAGGCGTGGTTGTTCAGGACGACCCTGCAAATCTTTTATACCCAATGCCAATTTACGTTTCCGGAAAAGATGAAGTATATGTTGGAAGAATAAGAAGAGATGAATCTGTCGAAAGTGGAGTTAATCTGTGGGTTGTTGCAGATAATATAAGAAAAGGAGCAGCTACAAACGCTGTTCAAATTGCTGAAAAGGTGATAGAATATTTCTTTAGTTAATTTAAGAGCGGTTATAATTAGAAAAGTTTAAATAAACTGGGAGGGTTTATTTGCTATGTCTCTTTTCAGAGGTTCAGGTGTTGCCTTAGTCACACCTTTCAAAGACGAGGAAAGTGTAGACTTTGAAACTCTTGGAAGGCTTGTTGACTTTCACTTAGAGCACAAGACAGACGCAATCATTGTATGTGGTACAACTGGAGAGCCTTCTACAATGCCAGATGACGAACATTTAGAAGTAATCAGATTTGTAATTGACAGGGTAGCTGGTAGAAAACCTGTTATTGCTGGTGTTGGTAGCAATCATACAAAACATGCTGTTTATCTTTCTAAAAAATCACAAGAACTTGGAGCAGATGGTCTTTTGCATGTAACACCATATTACAATAAAACTACACAAAAAGGGTTGATTGAACATTTTAAAGCAATAAGCGAGTCTGTTTCTATTCCAGTTATAGTGTATAATGTGCCATCAAGAACAGGGCTCAATATCCTGCCAGAAACTATGAAAGAGCTTGCAAAATTGCCAAACATAAAAGCGATAAAAGAAGCAAGTGGCAACATCACACAGGTTGCTGAAATTGCCATGCTCTGCCCGGAGATTGATATTTATTCTGGAAATGATGACCAGATAGTACCTATTCTCTCTGTAGGTGGAATTGGTGTTATTTCAGTGCTGGCAAATATACTACCTGATGAAACGCATGACATTGTTGAATATTTCTTAAATGGTGAAATTGAAAAAGCAAGACAGCTTCAGCTAAGGCTTCTTCCTATAATTAAAGCACTCTTTATTGAGGTAAACCCAATTCCCGTAAAAGAAGCTATGAACATGATGGGATTTAATGTTGGAAAGCCGAGGTTACCACTTGTTGCCATGACAGAAAAGAACAGGGAAATTCTTAAAAAAGCACTTGTTGATTATGGCATTTCGATAAAAGAATGAGAATAAAATAATAACAAGGATTGGATGTGAGACACAAATGATTAGCATCTTACTCAATGGCTGCAATGGTAAAATGGGTCAGGTTGTGAGCAAGGTCTCTAAAAATTATGACAATATCAAGATTGTTGCAGGAGTTGACTTAAACACAGCCAAAAACTTTGACTACCCTGTTTACCAAAGTCCAGAGGAAGTTATAGAAAACTTTGATGTCATAATTGACTTTTCTCTTCCTGAAGCAACAATGAAAATTCTTGAGTTTGCAAAGCAGAAAAACAAACCAGTTGTAATAGCAACAACAGGATTTACATCTGACCAGAAAGCTAAAATTTTAGAATATTCAAAACAAATTCCTATTTTCTGGTCTGCTAATATGTCTTTGGGAGTAAATCTTGTTGCAGAGCTCATTCAAAAGGCTTATAAAGCTCTTGGTCCTTCATTTGATATTGAAATCATTGAAAAACACCACAACCAGAAAATAGATTCACCTTCTGGCACAGCCCTGATGCTTGCTGATGCAATAAATGAAATTGCGAATAATTGTTATGAGTACATCTATGATAGACACACAAGAAGAAAGAAAAGACAACAAAATGAAATTGGTATTGCATCAATACGCGGTGGAACAATTGTAGGTGAACACAGTGTTATTTTTGCCGGCCCTGATGAGATTATTGAAATAAAACATACAGCACTCTCAAAAGAAATTTTTGCAAACGGAGCAATTAAAGCTGCAATGTTTATGTTAGGTAAAAATCCGGGTATATATAATATGAAAGATTTGATTAACTCAATGTGAGGTGTTTTAAATTTGAAGCCTGTGACAAATTTAAATGTCACCCAGAACGTTGCCATGATAACTCTTGACAATGTCCCTAACAAAATTGACTTAATAGCCTCCATTTTTAATGAAGTGGCAAACCATGGAATAAATATTGATATGATAAGCCAAACTGCACCCTATAAAGGAAGTATAAATTTATCATTTAGCCTTGACGAAGAAAATGTACCAAAGGCAATATCAGCACTCAGCAAGTTCAAAAAAGAGATTCCTCACCTGAGAATTGATATCGTATCGGGTTTGAGCAAGCTTTCTATCTTTGGTGAGGCAATGAAAGACATTCCCGGCGTTGCAGCATCACTTTTTACCACTTTAGCTGAAGCAGGTGTTGAACTTAAGATGGTAACAACAAGTGAGGTTGACATATCATATTTGATTGACCAGAAAGACGAGGAAAAAGCTGTTCAGATTATAAAAGAAAGGTTTAATTTAAAATAAACTTACCTACATGCTGCCACAAAACAGTATTTGTGTTTTTGGCAGCTTATTTTTTTGCAGTATTGAATTTTGCTCTTTCACTTAGTATTATTGAAAAATAGAAGAGCTAATTAAAATCTTAAAAAAACAGGAGGAGTGCTGGTTGGCAACAGGTGCTAAATACTATCATTCATGCATAAACTGTGGCGGAATAAATACAGATACAAGAAATGAGAAGGGTCTTCCATGTGAGAAGTGTCTTGAAGATGACCATCTTACCGAAAATGTATTTGAACTCTTGAAAGGTCGCGGATTATTGAAAGATTATCAAATATACTGGAACTTTCACCAAAGCTATAAAATGTTTGAAAAGTTTTTTGAGCTTATTTTCCACAAACCCATGACGGGATATCAAAGAACATGGGCAAGACGGTTTTTGCTTTCAAAAAGCTTCACGCTTGTTGCCCCAACAGGAGTTGGTAAAACCACTTTTGGACTTGTAGCAAGCCTTTTTTCAGCGCTACATGGTAAAAAATCAGCGCTTGTATTCCCCACAATCTCACTTGCCCAACAGTCTTTTGAAAGACTCAACCAATTTAAATCAAAAATCCAAAACGCAGATGCCATTCGTATTTTGTTGTTTAACTCTTCCATGACAAAGAGCGAAAAGGAAGAGTTTGAGCAAAGGTTTTTATCTCAAGATTTTGAAATACTCATTGTATCTTCTCAGTTTATTTCAAAAAGAAAAGATGTTCTCTCAAAAATGTTTTTTAACCTTGTATTTGTAGATGATGTAGACGCTATTTTGAAATCATCAAAGAACATCGATACACTACTTCAGATGATAGGTTTTTCAGAAGATGAGATTGAAAAAGCAACCGAAAGATTAAAAAATAAAAATAAAGAAGATGGTCAAGATACCAGCTTAAATACTTTTAAAGATAAGGGAATACTTATAGTATCCTCAGCAACAGCAAAGCCGCAGGGACTAAAGCCACTTCTTTTCAGAGAACTTTTAGGTTTTGAAATCGGAAGATTTACGTTTAATATAAGAAATATTACTAATATAAGAATTAAAAAGAAGTCAAGGGAAAAACTACTTGAGATAATTAACATTTTAAAAGATGGTATACTTCTCTTTGTCAATACCGAAGAAGAAGGAAAAGAAATTGTTAAATTTCTTATAGAACATGGTGTTAAGATCGGAACTACATGGAGCAATTTTGATAAGGAATTTGAACTTTTCAAAGAAGGAAAACTAAATGTCATTTGCGGTGTTTCGTCTTATTATGGAAAACTCATTAGAGGAATTGATCTTCCTGAGCGTATAAAATACTGCATTTTCTGGGAAACTCCAAGCTTTAGATTTTCGGTTGATATGGACAAAGCCCCTCGATTTGTACTTGAAAGAGTTTTTGTTGAGTACCTTGAAGATCATCCCAAGTTAAAAGAGTATTTTAAGAATGTCGAAACATTGCAAACAGAAAAGCTGAGACAGCTTGTCTTAAAGTATATATCCGTAGAGAGCTACAACAAAATTGTACAGGAAATATTCTCGCACTTGAAGATAACTGATGATGGCAAACTTGTCATTCCAGATGTTCCAACATATATTCAGGGATCTGGCCGAACATCAAGAATGTTTGGAATGCGCCTGACAAAAGGAGTTTCAATTCTCTTTGAAGAAGATGATACTATATTCGAAAGCTTAAAATCACGACTTATGTTTTTGCTCGATGAGGAGTGGATGGACGAAAGCGAAGCAAATTTTGAAAGTCTCATAGGTGAGGTTGAAGAAAGCAGAAAAAGCCGAAATGGAGCTTTTAACGTAAACGACACAAAATCAAGACTTATGATAGTTGAATCCCCAACAAAAGCCGATACAATCTCAAAATTTTTAGAAAAAGCATCCACAAGAAGGTATGGTAAACTCTCTGTGTATGAATCGATAACCCCAGAAGGAATTTTACTTATTACTGCATCAAAAGGACATGTGTACGATCTTGAAACAAAAAAGGGTTTACATGGTGTTGAGTTCCTTGATGGAAAGTTTATCCCATATTACAACTCCATCAAACGATGCACAAAATGTTACACTCAATTTACAGACGAGCTTGACAGCTGTCCTAAATGTGCTTCTAATACAATTGACGATAAAAAAGAAATTTTAAAAACATTGCGCGAGCTTGCACTTGAGGTTGACGAAGTTCTGATTGCAACAGACCCTGATGTTGAAGGAGAAAAGATATCATGGGACATTTCACAGTATATAAAGCCTGCAAATAGTAACATCAAAAGAGTTGAAATGCATGAAATTACACGCTATGGACTTGATAGTGCCTTTAAAAATCCACGACAGTTTAATACAAACCTTGTAAAATCTCAAATTGTGCGAAGAATAGAAGATAGATGGGTAGGATTTGAACTTTCTTCGAAGCTTCAGGAAAATTTCCAAAGTTACAACCTTTCTGCCGGGCGCGTACAGTCAACCATCCTTGGCTGGATTGTTGAAAGAGAAAAGGAATATGCAAAAAGTGAAAGAACATTTACAATGCTAAAACTTGAAAATGGGTATAATCTTGAAATTGAAGGAGAAGAAGAGTGCAAAAGAGTAAAAGCAGAAGTTGTTGAACAGAAAATAGAAGAAATACCTGCACCTGCCCCATTTTCGACTTCTTCTTTGTTATCCTTAGCTTCACAGAAATTAAATTTGGGCGTGCAGCAAATAATGGAAATTTTGCAGTTTTTGTTTGAGCATGGCTTTATCACTTATCACAGAACAGATTCAACAAGGATTTCTGTGACAGGACAGAACATTGCAAGAATATTTTTAGAAAAGGTGGGCAAAAAGGAATTCTTTTTACCAAGAAGTTTTGGTGACGAAGGAGCCCATGAAGCAATAAGACCTGTAAAACCCATATCACCTGAGGAATTAAAAGAACTAGCCTATGAAAAATATGCACAGGGTATCTCACAAAACCACATAAAAGTATATCAGCTTATTTTTAACAGGTTTATGAGCAGCCAGATGAAAAATCCTAAAGTTTTATTCCAAAAAGTTTGTTTTAAAATAGCTGACAAAGAGATTGTTAAAGACATTCCTGTTAAAATTGAGGAGGAAGGATGGTTGCACTTTCTTTCTATGCAATTTTATCCTTTATTTGAAAATAAAGATTATAGTGTAACTGACAGACGAAGCTACAAAAAACACACCATTCAGCTTTACACTCAAGCAAGCCTCATTGACGAAATGAAACAGAAAAATATAGGGAGACCTTCAACATATGCAAAGATGGTAGAAACACTTTTCAAACGAGGATATGTGTTCGAAGATAGTTTCAGAAGAATAAGGGCAACATCCTTGGGCAAAAAGGTATATTCTTATCTTTCACAAAAATATGCTGAATACGTAAATGAGCAAACCACACGTGAACTTGAAAAACTTATGGACATAGTGGAAGAAGGAAAAAGAGACTATCAGGAAATATTGCAGGAACTTTATAATAATATATCCGAGCTTTTAAATAAGTAAAAAGAATTATGTTTTTTCTTTTTTAATGTTGGGTAAAAATATATTAAAAACTTTAGACACTCTTACTTTTTCAGAAGAGGAGGGTATTTGTCTTGTTTAAAAATGTTAAAATAAGAACAAAAGTTATATTTCTTTTTTTGTTTGTATTTTTAGCATTTATCATTACATTAGAAGTCTATATTATTCCATCTGTTATGACAACCATTGAAAATCAAGTTAAAAATAAACTTAAAAACATTGTTCAAGTAGCAGTGTCTGTTTGCGAAAATGAATATCAATTACAGCAATCAGGTAAAAAATCAAAACAGCAAGCTCAGGATGCTGCAAAAGAGATAATAAGAAATCTGAGGTATAACTTAGCAGATTATATATGGATAAATGATTTTCAACCAAAAATGGTAATGCATCCTTATAATAAAGAATTAGAAGGACAGGACTTGAGCAATTACAAAGATCCAACAGGATTTCAACTTTTTGTTGCAATGGTTGATATTGTCAAGAAAAAAGGAGAAGGATTTGTAAAGTATCAATGGGAAAAACCTAACACAAAAAAACTCTATCCTAAAATGTCATATGTTGTATCCTTCAAACCATGGGGCTGGATACTTGGTACAGGTATTTACATAGATGACTTGGTTGAATATCAAAACAAAATCAAAATGACAATTAGGTTAATCACAGGTTTAATACTTTTAATAACTATGCTTCTTATTCTCACAATAACATTATCGCTTGCAAGAAGGCTTTCACAGGTTGAAAAGATGGCAGACTTACTTTCGCATTTTGACCTGTCTAAAACAGATGATTTTAAAGCCGTTAGCTCAGATGAAATTGGAAAGGTAACAAGCGCTTTTGTTACGATGAGTAAAAATATAAAGGATGTTATAAAACAAATAAAAGATGTTACAAGTTCAATTTTAGATGCCGCAAAAGAACTTACATCTGCATCAAGTGAAATTGCAAACGTCTCAGAGCAAATAGCACTTGCAATTTCTGATGTTGCAAAAGGAAGTTCTGAACAGGCAAATTCAATCGAAAAATCAAGTGAGAAGCTATCTGCTCTCTCAAATTCTGTACAGGACATTTATGAAAAAATGAAAGAAGCTTACTCTTCAGTTCAAGCTGTATATCAGAGAATCAACAATGGTCAGGAATTAATCATATCACAGGAACAAAACATGAACAGCGTTAAGGAAATATGGCAAGATGTGCAAAATATGATGACAAGATTTTCTGAGATGAGCAACGAAATTGTTAAGATATCCTCTTTTATAACAAACCTTTCAAAAGAAATAAATCTTCTTGCTTTGAATGCATCAATTGAAGCGTCAAGGGCTGGTGAAGCTGGTAAGGGTTTTATGGTGGTTGCAAATGAGATAAGAAAACTTTCTGAACAGACATCAACCTCTGCGAAACAAATAGGAACACTCTTAAAGGATATCTACGAAAATATCCAAACAATTTCTAATCAGTTTGAAGTGTTTAATAGAATATTAGAAACTCAAGATGATATAACAAAACAAACTAAAGATGTTTACTTGCAGATTTTGCAGTTCTCAAAGGACTTGCTTGAAATGATAAATAATGTTACAGAAAGTACGAAAATAGCAAGTAATAGCATCTCAGTAATATCTC
>OGCH01001170.1_pt1 | contig 10686 bp, 9 predicted proteins | sample 1570111 | NCBI WGS metagenome assembly OGCH01 (sample SAMN03436243, study PRJEB24508) | hot springs metagenome | biome: Desert Springs; feature: Hot Springs; material: Water | place: USA: Great Boiling Spring, Nevada | collected 2008-12-01 | depth 0 m m
GAGGAGATTTTCTCCTCAAGATAAATTTCCTGGGTAATAGGGCCAAATTTTTGGCATGCAAAAATTTCGTCTCTTTTCCTTTTGGCTTAAAAATATGCTGCAAGGGGGTGGGCGCGTTGGTTTTTGGGAGGTCAGAGGTTAAGCTTGCTGAAAGGGAGAAGTCTGAGACCATAGTGGGGAATGGGACGGAGATTAAGGGGACGATGAAGGCGGATGGTTCTGTGAGAATCGATGGGACTTTCGAGGGGGAGATCTATGCGGATGGTGATGTGGTAATAGGGGAGAAAGGGTTTGCGAGGGCCACACTTATGGCTAAAAACATACTTATAGCGGGAAGAGTCGAAGGGAATGTCGAGGCTAAGGAAAGGATAGAGCTGGTTGCTACAGGTCGTCTTATAGGGGACATAAAGACACCGAACCTCGTTATAGCGGATGGTGCTATATTTATAGGAAGAAGCGAGATGGTCCTTCCTCAGGAGAATAAGGAGACCTTCTCTTATGAGGTCATTAAAGGGGGGAAAGGAGAGACATCATCGAAGGAAAGTAACAACCCTTAATAAGCTGTGGCAAGAGTTTATGGTGATGGGGTTTATGTTCCACGTGGAACATTTAGAACGGGAGGGATAAGATGGGATTTTTTAAGGAGCTAAATTGGCCGCTTTTTTTTATAATCATTGGCCTAAGCGCCTTTATAGCTTTCGTTGGGGATAAGGTTGGTTGGAAGCTGGGAAAGAAGAAGCTGACCCTTTGGGGTTTAAGGCCGAGGCATACCACGAGCTTGATAACCATATTTACCGGCCTTGCCGTTGCGATCGTCACTATGACGGTTTTATCCTTCACCATTCCTTCAGTACAGAGGGCGCTTTTGGGTATGAGGAGCCTTCAGGAGGAGATAAAGATATTATCAGACATGCTTAAAGAGAAGAGCTCTGAGCTTGAGGAAAAGACCGCCAAGCTCAAGGAGCTTGAGGATAGGATTGCGCAGTTGAGAGAGATAGCTAGGCGATTAGATCTTAGCATATCAGCAATAAGGGGAAGGGCAATAATTTATAGGGCAGGGGAGTTGGTCTATCAGAAGATTGTGAAGGTGAAAGGGGACGAGAAATACCTCGAAGGAGAGCTGGAGAAGTTGTTAGGTGAGGCTGATCCTATAGTGAGGGAAAGGGGAGCTGAGCCGCCCCTTAAGGACATGAAGGCTCTCTTAGTTCACCCTGATGATTTAAATAAGGCAATATCCCTTTTGAAGGGTGTAAAGGATGAGGCGGTGGTTAGGCTTATAGCGGCAGCTAATGTGGTGGTGGGAGAGTGGGTTCCCGTGATAATAGAGGTTCATCCCAACAAGCTCGTTTTTAAGAAGGATGAGCGAATATATGTAACGGAGATAGATGGTTCCTTGCCTGAGGATCAGTTAGAATATAGGTTAACGCTAGTATTAAGCAAGGTTAGGGAGATAGCTGTGGAAAAGGGGGTATTGCCTGAGCCTCTTTATCATAGAATAGGTGTGATAAGTGCTGCTGAGTTTTATGAAACGCTAAATCAGATAAAGGAAATAGGCAAAAGCGTACGTTTAGAGGTGATTACCAAAAAGGATATATACACAATTGGTCCTTTAGAGGTCTATTTTAAAATAAGCGAAGTTTGAAAAGGGCAACCCTATTTATTATTCTATAGTAAAAATTTTTACTATAGAGAGGTGATGGGGTTGCCCTTTGAGTCTCTGCTCTCAGGGGAGAGTATAGGTGAGGAGATCTTAAAGGATCTGGTTTTTAGTTTTCGTCCCTTGGTTGAATCTATTGCGCGTAGATATTCCCTTAAAGGTGGCTCCTATGAGGATTTGAGGCAGGAAGGATATCTCACGCTTATAAAGCTTATACGCAGATATAGGGCAGGGAAGGTCCGCCTTGAAGGGTATATCAAAGGAAGCTTGGAAGCGCACATCAGAAGCTATTGGCTCAAGGAGCTTAACTGGAAGAAAGGGGTTATCTTAAGCGATGAACTGCCCTTTGAGCCCCCTTTAGCGAACGACCTCGTTGATATACCCTTGTCTGATGAGGACAGACGTCTACTTGAGCTTTATTACCTTTGGGGGTATAATGACGAAAATATATCGAGGATAATGGGAAAATCCAGAAGCTGGGTAAATCTAAGGCGAAGGAGGTTGGTGGAAAAGCTCAGGAGCGCCCATGATAGTTAGGAGCCTTAAGTTGAAGGTGTTAATTTTAGGGGTTGTGATCCTTTTAGGATCACTGGCTCTTTACTTGATTGAGAGGCTTGAGGATAGCCTTATAGACGATGAAGTTAAAAAGGGATTGGCCCTAAGAAACGCGCTGTGTAGGTATCTTGAGGAAGAGGTCTTTAGCCTTAAATCCACGCTTTACGCTCTAAGCAAGCTCTCCTTGCTAGGTGACCTTGGCGATGAGGAGTTAAGCGATAGCTTACGTGGTCTTCATGAGACTCGGGGGACTTTCGTTTCTATGAGTGGCCTTATCGGAAGGGATGGCACAATCCTTGAGATCTATCCTGATGAGCCTACCTTAAAGGGGAAATCGGTGGCTGAAGCGCCCTTCTTCAAGCTCATTAAAGCTGGGCCCATAGGCTTGGTTATGGACTTTCCCTTACGCCTTGGGGAGAGGAGTTTTATAGGTCTATATGCTCCGCTTTTCGATAGAGGTAGAAGCTTCAGAGGGGTTCTGTTTTATCTCCTTGATCCCGGTATGATGGTTGATAATTTTAAAAGGATGCATGAGCCTTTTGGTTCTCTCTGGAATATGTCGGTCTTGAGGGGTAAAGATGGCGTTGTCTGGGGAGATAGGATCATGGCTCACCTTTTAAGTGACTTAGGCAAGGAGGGGAAGAAAGTTATCGACCTCGGAGGGGTGAAGACCCTGGTTCTTTATAGGATGATATCTGTTGAGAGGGATGAGCCCTGGTATATACTGCTATACGCGGCTCAGGACTTTCTCTTAGGGAAGGTGAAATACCCTTTGGCTATGGTTAAGTTTCTGGTGATCTCGCTTGCAGGCTTATTCTCATTTGTGGTCCCTCTTCCCTGGGGGAGAAGGAAAGATGAGGCTCGTGATCGGGCTTTAAAGGAAGTTGTGGAGGAGCTTGAGGAGCCTAAAGAGCATGGTGAGAGCGGGTCCTCGGTTAAGGATTCCTTTGAGGAGTTTAGGAAGAGCTACCCTGGCATTTTAATAGAGCTTAACGATGCCTTTGAGGTCTTGAGATTCAGTGGTAAGACGGACAAGCTACCCTTAACGGCGGAAGAGATGGTCGGTAAAAGCTTGAAGGAGCTTTTACCAGAGGACGAACTTGGAAACTTGATTAACCAACGCAAGGGGGAAATCAGGCTTGGTGACCGCGTTTATTTCTTTTTGATGACCTCGTTGGGCGAGGGTAGACATCTACTTTTAGGTTGTGATTTTACCGAGAAGAGCACCATTGAGAGGATGCTTCGCGAAAGCTGGAGAAACTTTATTGTAGGAAAGCTTCTCTTTAAAGCTAAGGATTTTAATCGCTTTAGGGAGTTTCTTTTTGACTTCGATGAAGCTCGTGAGGAGAAAAGGAGAGCTGACCTGAATGGGCTCATCTTGGAGATCAAGGATCTTTTGGGTCTTGATAGACTTGAGCTTGATCTCGATGAAAGACTTCCCTTGCCTTATGTTAAACCTTCTGACCTTAAGGAGCTCCTTTTAACCCTTATCTTGATGGCCTATGATGGAAGAGCGTTAAGGATTAGGACATCCTATGTGAGGGATAAGGCAGTTGTCTCGATGGAGCTCTGCATGAAGGGAAAGCTTAAAGAAGATAGCGTAGCTTTAACTATGATTGAGGATATAGTTAAAAGATGCGGTGGAGGCTTTAGTTTTAGGGAGAGCTCCGATGAAGAGGTAGTTTTAAGTGTGGAGTTTCCCATATTTCCTACTTCCGGGTGATTTAAGCCTTGGGGTCCCCTGTGATGTTCTTATCTGGTTTGGTGATCTTCCTCTATGGAATAAAGGTCTTGGGTGAGGGGCTTAAGGATGTCTTAGATAGACGGGTTAAAAGCTTTATTACCTCCCTTGAGTGTAGAAAGTTTTTCCCTTTCATCGTTGGAGTTATCCTCTCATCCTTAACCCAGAGCAGCACAGCTGCTATCGCCCTTCTTTCGAGTATGATAAACGCGGGCTTTTTGTCCCTATCTCGCTCTTTAAGCATGATGGTGGGTGCAAGCGTTGGAGCTACTATCACGACTCAGCTCCTCGCTTTAAGGCTCACCTCTTACTCCCCCTACATCCTATTTTTAGGGTATATAGCCTTTAATCTCTTTAGAGGCAAGGGAAGGGCTTTGGGCAGGATTATATTAGGGATGGGATTGATATTCTTCGGCATGTTTCTTATGGAGAGTTCCGTATCTGCCCTAAAGGAATCGACTCTCTTTTATAGGCTTTTAAGTTCTTCATATTACCCCTTTCTCGGAGGCGTGCTTCTCACCATCCTTTTTCAGAGCAGTGCTTTAACGTTTGGAATAGCTATATCGATGGCATCACAGGGGTTGTTGGGAATTGAGGATTCCTTTTGGGTGGTCCTGGGAGCTCATCTTGCTACTTCCTTTACGGTTTTACTGGCATCCTTTGGGATGAGGAGGGAGGCTCAGGCTTTGGCTTGGGCTTCCTTAATTTATAAGCTTTTTGGATCCTTCTTCATCTCCATTTTAAGTTATCCCCTTTGCTTGTCCGTTTCAAGATTTTCTCCCTCCATGAGGGTAGCCATCCTTCATCTGGAGGTGGTATTGATAAACGCCATCCTTTTCATGCCATTCTTGCACTTCCTTTCGCGGATCTCCTTAAGGTTTGTTTTCTCCAGGGAGGAGATCGAAGACCTATCTGAGCCTCTTTTCCTCGAGGATAGCGCTCTTGAGTTTCCAGAGTGGGCTTGCTATCTTGCGGTTAAAGAAACCTTAAGGGTTGGGAGTATCTTGGAGTATCAGCTTTTAAGAGCTAGGAGGCTTATCTTGGGCGAGGAGAGTAAGGCTTCCATGGTTGAGGTCCTAAGGGACTCTATACATCACCTCGTTGATGAAATAGCGCTTTATCTTGAGCGCGTTAGCGGTATGGCGGAGGAGAAGCTCAAGATCCTAACCGTTTTAGGGGATATAAAGCAAGCTAGCGATATCTTGAAGGACTCCCTCGATAACTTAAATCATGGAGAGTTCAAGAGGGTGGTGAGCTTGAGGAAGGAGAGGGTTAAGGAGATATTAGAGGAGTTATCCGAGCTACTTAAGATGTCGTTGGGGGCTTTGGCTTTGTCGGATAAGCTTATGGTGAGGAAGGCTGGGGGGTTGAGGAGAAGGATAGAAGAGAGAGTGAAGGATTTCCTTTTGAAGGAGGAGTTGGTTGATAAGGGGGATTGGCTTGAGTTTGCGTCTTTCGTCAGAAGGTTCGCTGACCAGTGCTATTATATAGCTGAGGGTAGTTAATCCTTTAGGTTAAGGAGAGTGATGTTCTTTGGGAAGCGTTAAAGATGTAGTTGTCTTAAGGGAAGCCGGAGTTTCAGAGCCGGGCGTGGGGAGGTTCATCTTTTCGGATAGGTACTCTGTCTTCGATTGGGGGGAGATGCCGGACCACCTTCTGGGAAAGGGGAAGTCTCTTTGTATCGCCACCGCTTACTTCTTCGAGAAGCTTGAGGATATGGGCATCAAGACCCACTACCTTGGGGTAGTTGAGGATGGAAAGGTTAAGAGGCTTAAGGATCTTAAGGAGCCCCAGAATGTCTTAGAGTTCAAGCTCCTGAGGGTTTTAAGGCCTAAGCTTGTTTCTGGTAGGTACGACTATTCGATCTATCGATCGGAAAGGGGGAACTTTCTCATACCCCTTGAAGTTATATATAGGAACTCTTTGCCTGAGGGTTCCTCTGTGTTTAGGAGGCTTAAGGAAGGAAGCTTAAGGCTTGAAGATTTAGGGTTTAAGGAGATGCCCGAACCCGGCAGGATCTTGGAAAGACCTATAGTTGACTTCTCAACCAAACTTGAGGCGACCGATAGGTACCTAAGCTGGAGGGAGGCTATGGATATCTGCGCTTTAAGCGAGATGGAGCTTAATGATATTAAGGAGATAACGCTTGCGGTAGATGCTCTCATAACTAAAGAGGTCGAGAGGTTAGGGTTGTTTAACGAAGATGGTAAGGTGGAGTTCGGTTTCGATGAAGGTAGGAACCTCGTCTTGGTTGATGCGCTGGGGACTTTGGATGAGTGTAGGTTCAGCTATAAAGGTGTTCCAGTTAGCAAGGAGATAGCTAGGATATACTATCGTAAAACTGATTGGTATAAGGAAGTTGCGGACGCGAAAAGCAAGGATAGAGTTAACTGGAAGAGCTTGGTTAAGGTATCCCCACCTAAGCTTCCCGAAAGGCTCGCTAAGCTTATATCTCAGGTTTATATGGCTTATGCCAATGAGTTAACGGGAAGGGATTGGTTCGATGTTCCACCACTAAGGGAGATATTGAAGGAGATAGAGGGAGCGTTTGAAAGCTATGGTGAGGGTGCTTAAGCCCACAGAAGAGGTCCTAAGGGAAGCGGCTTCCCTATTGAGAAAAGGGGGGCTTGTAGCTTTCCCCACTGAGACGGTTTACGGTCTCGGAGGGGATGCTCTTAATCCTGAAGCGGTAGCTAAGATATTCGAGGCTAAGGAGAGGCCCTACTTCGACCCTTTGATAGTTCATATAGCGAAATTTGAGGATATAGAAAGGTTGTGTTCAAGGGTTGATGATAGAGCGAGGCTCTTAATGAGCAGATTTTGGCCTGGTCCTCTCACACTCGTTCTTCCGAAAGGCGATATCGTTCCCGATATAGTTACGGCTGGTTTAAGGACCGTCGCTATAAGGATGCCATCCCATCCTGTTGCCTTGGCGCTCTTAAGGGAGTTTGGAGGACCTATAGCTGCGCCGAGCGCTAATCGTTTCGGTTTCCTTAGCCCAACGCAGGCTGAGCACGTTAAGGATCAATTGGGTGACAGGATTGATCTTATAATAGATGGGGGACCTTGCCCCATCGGGGTTGAGTCCACCATATTGGACCTCTCAGAGGAACCCACGCTCCTTAGGCCCGGTGGACTCCCCTTGGAGGAGATAGAGAGGGTTATAGGTAAGGTTAAGATCTTGACCTTAAGCGATAGGCCTCGTTCTCCTGGACAGCTTAAGCGGCACTACTCGCCCAGAACCCCGTTGCGAATAATAAGGGGTGAGAGTTTCGTTATCCCAATAGGAGTTAAGGCAGGTTTGCTTGCCTTCAAGGGTTCCCCGCGCAGGGAAGGGTTTTATGTCGTAGAGGTGCTTTCTCCTTCAGGGGATCTAAGGGAGGCAGCTTGTAATCTCTTTCGCTCCTTACACAGGCTTGATAGCGCTGGTCTCGACGTGATATATGCCGAGGCGGTTCCCGAGGTGGGGCTTGGAAGGGCTATAATGGATAGGCTTAGGAAAGCTGAGGGATTAGAATAATCTTAAAGAGGAGGGAAGCTCCTTTAAGAACTTCCCCCCTCTTTAAGAATTTTCCTCAAGCTGGGGCTATTGCCGTGACTTCTTTTGATATCTTGAATATGGAGACTACTTCTTCAAGCTTGTTTGCTATGTTAGCAAGCTCCTCAGTGTTGTTTGCTATCTCCTCGATGGCCTTCGCTTGCTCCCTGAAGCTATCATCTATCTCTTTAACGCTTTCGCTAACCTTGGTTATGGTCTTAGCGAGGTTGTCGACTCCCGCTGCCATCTGCTCTGTAGACGCCGATTGATTCTCAACTGCGGTAGATATATCTTTGACCCTATATGCTGTGTTCTCTATGGCCTTGACTATCGTCTCTATCTGTTTTTCTACATCTTCAACCACCTTGACGCTTTCCCTGACCGAACTCTGAGCCTCCTTGACAGTTCCCGCTGCAAGCCTCGTCATGTCTTGTATCTTGCTTATAATCGAGGCTATTCTCTTCGCAGCGTTGGCGGTTTCCTCGGCTAACTTTCTCACCTCATCGGCTACCACAGCGAAGCCGCGCCCTGCTTCTCCCGCGCGAGCGGCCTCTATTGCTGCGTTTAAGGCGAGCAAATTGGTTTGCTCAGCTATGCTCGTTATGGTCTTAGTTATCTCTCCTATCTCGCTTGAGGCGCTCTCGAGGTCTCCCATAACCTTGACGGTTTTCTCAGCTATGCTTTCCACCGAGCTTATGGCTTCCACGACCTTTTGCATTCCCTTTCTTCCCTCTATGGCGGCTGACCTCATGTTTTCTGCGTCCCGAGCGACGCTCTCTGCCTGGTCTGCTACGGTTTGGGCTCCGCTAGCCACCTCCTCGATTCCTGCATTAAGCTCCTCTATGGATGCTGCTATGCTCTCTATTTCCTCCCTTATTTGGGAGATAGAGCTCGCTATCTGGCTTGATGTAGCGCTCGTTTCCTCAACCGATGCTGCGACGTTTTGGGCTACGGCGTTAGTTTTACTCCCCTGCGACTGAATCTCCCTGATCGCTTGAGAGAAGGCCTCTATCATGGTGTTAAACTCCTTAGCCAGCTTCTCAAATTCGCTTCCTCCCTTAGCCAATATCCTCTGCGTCAAGTCCTTGGTCTGAGTTAATCTGTCTACAGCTTGAACCAGTACGGCCAGCGGTTTAGCGAAGAAGCTCCTTAAAAAGAGGTATAGGACAGTTGCCAAAGCGGCTATCGCGATCGCAAACATCGTTATGGCTTCGTTTCTCTGTTTGGCTAAAGCTGCGGCTACGTCGTCTATGTAGAATCCCGTTCCAATAATCCACCCCCAAGGTTCAAACAGCTTTACGTAGGAGAGCTTTGGGACGGGCTTGTCAAATCCAGGTTTGGGCCACATGTAGTCAACGAAGCCACCCTTCTCCCTCTTACATACATCTACCATCTCCCTAAAAAGGTATTTCCCTTGAGGGTCCTTGTATCCGCTTAAGTCAGTTCCGTTAAGTTGCTTTTGAATAGGGTGCATAACCATTATCAAGTTCATGTCATTGATCCAAAAGTAACCATCCTTACCGTATCTTAGCCCCTCAACCAGCTTCTTAGCCAGCTCTTTGGCGTCAGCTTCGTTGACCTTCCCTGCTTTATATTCGTTATAGGCTAGAGCTATCAACGAGTATGCCGTTTCCACAAGATCCTGCGCCTTGAGCTTCCTATCATCCATTAGATTTCTTTCAAGCAAGGAGCTTGACTGATAAACGAAAAGCACCCCCGTTAGAGCTAAAAGAAGTATCCCGATTAATATTATCCTTCCCTTAACACTTCTTAACATAAAAATAGCACCTCCTATAAAGCTTTGCTAACAACTATTCCTTATATTATATTGAGAGTTGATCTGCTTGTCAATATAGGAAGAAGGGGTTATATTGCATACATTTTTTTAGTATAAACGAGGGGTTCTTTCTTCCTTCCTCTTTTTGCTAAAATAGCTTTGGGGGTGGTTTTAGGATTGCGCCTCGATGATCCAAAGGAGAAGCTCTCCCTTCTTTCAAGGGGAGCGGAGTACGACGTTTTAAGTCCGCAAGGGAGTTTCAAGAAGCCCACCTATCCCGGGATATGTCGGGTTTTCGCGCGCGATGGGAAATGCCTCTCCGTATTAAAGACTCTTTTCACTAATTACTGCGAGAATCATTGCGCTTATTGCGTTAATAGAGCTCAGAATGATATGCCCAGGGTCACCTTTGGGCCTGAGGAGTTCGCGAAATTGGCCTATGATCTTTATAGGAAGGGAGCGATAGATGGCATTTTTTTGAGCTCCGGCGTCCTTAAGGACCCTGACCACACCATGGAGCTCATGATAAGGGCGGTTAAGATATTGAGGAATAACTACGGTTTTAAGGGTTATCTTCATCTTAAGGTCTTGCCCGGAGCTTCTGAGGATTTGATGAGAGAGGCTGTGACTTTGGCCGACAGGGTGAGCTTAAACATCGAGTTCACCGAGGAAACTTCCTTTAAGCTCTTTACGCCGGAAAAGAGGATCGACGGCCTCTTAGCGGATACAATCAGGCTCAGCCGTATCGTCAGGGAGGCAAGGGAGCGTGGCTTTAAGGGTAAAGTGGGACAAAGCACCCAGATAATCGTTGGGGCAACAGGGGAGAGCGACCTAAGCGTTCTTAAGACCAGCTTTTGGCTTTATAGGGAGCTTGAGGTGAGCAGGGTATACTACTCAGCCTATGTAAAGGTTAACGCCGATGCTCCCTCTCCTCTTGGACCCTTCTTCCCATCGCTTAGGGAGCGTAGGCTTTACCAAGCCGACTTCCTGATTAAGCTTTACGGCTTTGCCCTTGAGGAGATTTTACCTCAGGGGAAAAGCTTTCTCGATCGAGATATAGACCCCAAGCTTTCCTGGGCCTTAAGAAACCTTCACCTTTTCCCCTTGGAAGTAACTAAAGCGTCCTACGAGGAACTCCTAAGGGTGCCCGGAATAGGTCCCAAGTCGGCCAAGAGGATAGTTGAGGAGCGTGGGAAAGTTCCGCTTTCGCTTGAGGTTCTTAAAGGCTTTGGGGTAGTGGTAGAAAGGGCTCGAAGTTTCATAACCATAAAGGGGAGATACTTCGGAGACAGGGCTTTTCCGTCCATTAAGTGGGAGAGGCTTGAGGCCGGGATTCAGCTTTCCTTGCTTTAGTTTGGTACATCCTCTTGTCAGCAGTCTCTATAAGCTTGTCTAAGCTTTCTGTTCCTTCGGTTAAA
>OGCH01001171.1_pt1 | contig 10676 bp, 6 predicted proteins | sample 1570111 | NCBI WGS metagenome assembly OGCH01 (sample SAMN03436243, study PRJEB24508) | hot springs metagenome | biome: Desert Springs; feature: Hot Springs; material: Water | place: USA: Great Boiling Spring, Nevada | collected 2008-12-01 | depth 0 m m
TGGCCCGCCAGGGCCTCACCCCCCACGTGGACTTCTCCCTCCTAAGGCCCGAGGGTGCCCCCATCCGGGGAAGCGGGGGAACGAGCTCCGGCCCCGTCAGCTTCCTCTTGGAGATCTTTGACAACTTCCTGGAGTGGGCCGCCTTAGGGGCCGAGGAGGCGGGGCCCGTGGCCACCTTGCGCTACGTGTACGCTCCGGTGCTGAGGGTGGTGAGGCAGGGCGGGACCCGCAGGGGCGCGGGGATGGCCACCCTCTCCATTGACCACCCTGACCTCCTGGACTTCCTCACCGCCAAGGACCTGGACCGAGAAAAGGCCGAGGGGGACATCTCCACCTTCAACATCTCCGTCCTGGTCACCGAGGCCTTCATGCGGGCCCTGGAAGAGGATGCCCTCTGGCCTGTTACCCCCATTGAGGTCCCCGGCAAGTACTACCCCCACCCCGTGGAGGGCCCCTACACCGGGGAGATCCCCAGGCTCCCGGAGAGGGAAGACGGGGCCAAGGCCATCCCCCTCTACGGGGGCAAGGTGCCCGCCAAGTGGCTCTGGCACGAGATCGCCTGGCACGCCTGGGCCACGGGGGAGCCGGGCCTCATCTTCGTGGACCGCATCAACGAGCTCTCCGCCCTGAAGGGGCTGGGGCCCCGCTACCAAATCCGCTCCACCAACCCCTGCTTTGTGGGTGCCACCCGCATCCCCACCGAGTTCGGCTTGGTGCCCATTGAGGAGCTGGCCAAGAAGGGAGAAAGCTTCTTCCTGGTCACCGACCGCCGGGCCCCCTACGGCGGCCTAGGCCTCCCCCAGGCCGCCGAGGGCACAGTGGTGCGCAAGGCGGCCCGGGCCTTTTACACCGGGGTCAAGCCCGTGGTACGCCTCACCACCCGGGAGGGCCTGGAGCTTGTCCTCACCCCGGACCACCTCCTCCTGACCCCGGAGGGCTACCGGGAAGCGGGAAGCCTAAAGCCTGGGGACCGGATCCTGGTGCAAAGCGGCGAGGGGCTCTTCCCCAAGGAGGAGGCCCTGCCCGCCGCCGTCCTCGAGGTGGTCCAGGAGCGGGTGGCCACCGCGGGAGGCCGGGGGAGCCGAGGCCGCGCCGACGTCCGGGCCCAGTACCGCCACCTCCCCACCCGCTGGAGCCGGGAGCTCGGCGTGGCCTTGGGCTGGCTTTTGGGGGATGGCTACCTGCGGGAGGACGGGGTGGGCTTCTTCTTCTCCCGGCAGGACTTCGCCCAGGTGGCCTGGCTTCCCGACCTCCTTCGGGACTGGTTCGGGGGAAGCCTCCAGGAAACCCGCTCCAACACCTACCACCTCCACTTCAAACGCATCCCCGCGGAGTTCTTCCAGGCCCTGGGGGTAAAAGCGGCCAAGGCCACGGAAAAGCGGGTGCCAGAAAGCCTCTTCCGCGCTCCCCGGGAAGCGGTAGTGGGCTTCCTGCAGGGCCTCTTCAGCGCCGACGGCTCGGTGCAGATCAACCCCGGCAAGCGGGACGCCACGGTGCGCCTGGCCTCCTCCAGCAAGGGCCTTCTGCAGGACGTCCAGCTCCTCCTCCTCAACCTGGGCATCTACGGCCGAATCCACAAGCGGCGGGAAGCGGGTCAGAAAGAGCTTCCCAATGGCAGGGGTGGGCTCAAGGCTTACCCCGTGGCCGCCCAGTACGAGCTCATCCTGGGCGCCGAGAACAGGGACCTTTTCGCCGAGATCGTGGGCTTCTTGCAGGAGGAGAAGCAGGCCAAACTCCTGGACTTCCTGCGGGATCGGCCTAAAGGGAGCTACCACAAGCCCTTCCTAGCCACGGTGGCCAGCGTGGAACCCGCCGGTGAGGCCCCCGTCTACGACCTCACCGAACCCATCACCCACAGCCTCATCGCAAATGGAATCGTTGCACACAATTGCGGTGAAATCCCGCTCACCGTGGGCGAGCCCTGCGACCTGGGGGCCCTGAACCTGGCGGCTTACGTGAAGGACGGGGCGTTCCAGATGGAGGCCTTCCGGAAGGACGTGCGCACCGCCATCCGCTTCCTGGACAACGTCCTGGACGTGAACCGGTTCGCCCTCAAGGACAACGAGGAGGCCGCCAAGAGCCTCCGGCGCTTAGGCCTCGGGGTGATGGGGCTGGCGGATGCCCTCATCAAGATGGGCCTCCCCTACGCCTCCGAAGAGGCCCGGGAGAAGGTCTACGAGATCATCTCCGCCATGCGGGAGGAGGCCATCCGGGCCTCGGAAGCGCTGGCGGAAGAAAGGGGCCCCTTCCCCCTCTACGAGGCGCACCGGGAGTACTTTGAGGCCCTGGGGATAAGGCCAAGGCGCAACGTGGCCCTCCTCACCGTGGCCCCCACGGGCACCACCAGCATGCTCATGGGGGTGTCCTCGGGGATTGAGCCCGTCTTCAGCCCCTTCGTGTGGCGCAGGATCGGCTCCGAGTACAAGCCCCTCCTCCACCCCCTCTTCGTGGAGCTCATGGAGGCCTACCCTCCGGCTCCTGGCTACGAAAAGGAGGGGAAGTGGGACTGGGAAAAGATCGTGGAGGAGATCCAAAAGGACGGGCACGGTTCCGTGCAGAACCTCCCCTTCGTCCCCGAGCCCATCCGCAAGGTCTTCCAGTGCGCCCACGACATCCCCCCCTTAGACCACGTGCGGATGCAGGGAGCGGTGCAGCGGGCCTTTGACGCCGAGGGCTACGCCGCCAACAGCATCTCCAAAACCATCAACCTGCCCAACCACGCCACGGTGGAGGACGTGGAGGAGGCCTACCTCGAGGCCCACCGCACCGGGTGCAAGGGGATCACCGTCTACCGGGATGGCTCCCGGGAGTTCCAGGTGCTCACGGTGAAGAAGGAGGAGAAGAAAGAGGCCTCTTCCACGGAGAGCGCCCCTTCTCCCGAAAAGGCCACCGGCGTTAGCGAACCCGCCCAAAAACCTTCGGCGAAGAGCACTACCCCTTCCGAGGACCTCATGAGCGCCTTTGGCCCCGTCCACGAGCGCCCGGGCCGCCTCATGGGCTTCACGGACATGGTCAAGCTCCTCACCCCCGAGGGGGGCAAGCGGAGCTTCCTGGTGACGGTGAACGTCCTCGAGGGCCACCCCATAGAGGTCATCCTCACCTCGGGCAAGGCGGGGGACGAGGCCAACGCCGACTCCGAGGCCCTGGGCCGGGTGGTCTCCATCGCCCTCCAGTACGGGGTACCCCCGGAGGCCATCATCCGCACCCTAAGGGGCATCAACGGCGGGCTTTACGGCACCTACCAGGGGAGGCTCGTGTCCAGCAAGGCCGACCTCATCGCCGTGGCCCTGGAGACCATCCCCAAGGAGCTGAGGAACCCGGGTCCTAAGGAAGAAGGGGAGGAGGCGCTACCCGCCCTCTCCGGAGGTGGGCTGGAGCTTAAAGGAGCCACCGCCTGCCCCTCCTGCGGGGAGAAGGCCCTGGTGCGGGAGGAGGGGTGCTGGAAGTGCCAGGTGTGCGGCTACAGCAAGTGCGGGTAAAGATCTGCGGCCTCACCCGCCTCGAGGACGCCCTCCTCGCCGAGTCCCTGGGGGCCTTTGCCCTGGGCTTCGTCCTGGCCCCGGGCTCCCGGAGGCGGGTGGCCCCGGAGAGGGCCCGGGAGATCTCCCGGGCCCTGGGGCCCTTGGTGGTGCGGGTGGGGGTCTTCCGGGACCAAGGCCCCGAGGAGGTCCTCCGCCTTATGGACCAGGCCCGCCTCCAGGTGGCCCAGCTCCACGGAAACGAGCCCCCGGAGTGGGCGGAGCGGGTGGGGCGGTTTTTCCCGGTCATCAAGGCCTTCGCCCTGGAGGGCCCCGCAGAGCCCGGCTGGGCCGACTACCCCGCCAGCGCCCTCCTCCTGGACAGCAAGAGCCCGGGAAGCGGCCAGGCCTACCCCAGGGAGTGGGCCAGGCCCCTCCTGGAAACGGGGAAACGGGTCATCCTAGCGGGAGGCATCGGGCCGGAGAACCTGGGGGAGGTCCTTCCCCTAAACCCCTACGCCATAGACCTGGCGAGCGGCGTGGAAGAGGCCCCCGGGGTGAAGAGCGCGGCCAAACTCAAGGCCCTCTTCGCCCGTATGATGGGGGGGTGATAGCTCAGAGCCACCCCTACTATCCCCATCTCCTGGCCATGCTGGAGGCGGCCCACCTGGCCCGGGGCATCCACCTCTACTACCTGGAAAAGGGCTTCACCCAGGGCACCAAGTCCGGCCCCACGGACCTGGTGACCCAGGCGGACCGGGAGTCCGAGGAGGCCATCAAGGAGCTCCTCCTAAGCCGCTTCCCCGAGGCGGGCTTTTTGGGCGAGGAGGGGGGAAGCGAGGGGGATAGGGACGTGCGCTTCATCGTGGACCCCCTGGACGGCACGGTCAACTACGCCCACGGCTTCCCCTTCTACGGGGTCTCCCTGGCCCTCGAGGCCGAGGGGGTCATCCAGGCGGGGGTCATCATGGACACGGCCCGGGGGGAGACCTTCTACGCCCTGAGGGGGGAAGGAGCCTACCTGGACGGCAGGCCCATCCGGGTCACGGAACGGGCCGAGCTTCTGGGAAGCCTTCTCGCCACGGGCTTCCCCTACGACGTGGCCAAGGACCCCGAGAACCTCACCTACTTCACCCGGGCCCTGAGGAGGGGCCTTCTGGTGCGCCGGCCCGGGGCCGCCGCCTTGGACCTGGCCTACGTGGCCGCGGGGCGGCTGGAGGGCTTCTGGGAGGTGAAGCTGAACCCCTGGGACGTGGCCGCCGGGTGGCTATTGGTGGAGGAGGCGGGGGGAAGGGTCACGGACCTGGAGGGGAAGCCCTACCGCCTGGGCCACCGCTACATCGTGGCCAGCAACGGCCGGATCCACGAGGCCCTTTTGCAGGCCCTGCTCAGCGATTAAAATCTTGGGCATGGACCTCGAGGCCAAGAAGAAAGTCCTCCGGAGCTTCACCTACGGCCTTTACGTCCTCACGGCCCAGGACGGGGAAGAAGTGGCGGCGGGCACGGTGAACTGGGTGACCCAGGCCTCCTTCCAGCCCCCCCTCATCGCCCTGGGGGTCAAGGCGGATAGCCGCCTCCACGCCCTCATAGAGCGCACGGGGAGGCTCGCCCTCATGACCCTGGCCCAGGACCAGAAGGGGATCGCCCAGGACTTCTTCAGGCCCACGGTGCGGGATGGGGACCGGCTGAACGGCCACCCCTTTGAACCCTCCCCCACCTTCGGCCTCCCCCTCCTCACGGAACTCCCCTACTGGCTGGAGGCCGAGGTGCGCCACCTCTATAAGGGCGGCGACCACAGCCTGGTGGTGGCCGAGGTGGTGGAGGCCGGGGTGCGCTACGAGGCCAGGCCCCTCGTCATGTGGGACACGGGCTGGTTCTACGGGGGCTAGAGGACGACGACCCCCACCTCCCGCCCCTCGGGAAGGAGGAAGGCCCTAAAGCCATCCGTGCCGAAGATGACGTAGGGCACCCGCCAGCGGGCCTCCTGGAGGTCCTTGGGGCTGGGGAAGGCGGGGCCTCTTGGGTGGGAGTGGTAGATGGCGAGAAGGGCCATCCCCTCCTCCTCCAGGGCCTTCAGGGCCTTGAGGAGGGAGAGAGGCTCCGCCAGGTAGGCGCTTAAGGGGTTGGGGTGGGCGTTGGGCAGGGGGAGGACCCTTTCCACCTCCCGCCTCCCCCCCCAGAGGCCCACCCCCTCCTTGGGGAACTCCCGGCGGAGGTGGGCCTGGGTCTCCTCTAGAAGCCGCCTGGGCACGTAGAGCACCGGGACAATCGCCCCCTTCCTGGCCCTATACTATGGGCACCAAGAAGGAGGCGCCATGATCAGAACCGTCGCCCTGGTGGGCCACGCGCAAAGCGGCAAAACCACCCTCACCGAAGCCCTTCTCTACAAAACGGGAGCCAAGGACCGCATGGGCCGGGTGGAGGACGGGACCACCACCACGGACTACACCCCCGAGGCCAGGCTCCACCGCACCACGGTGCGCACCGGGGTGGCTCCCCTTAGCTATAAGGAACACCGCATCTTCCTCCTGGACGCCCCGGGCTACGGGGACTTCGTGGGGGAGATCCGGGGGGCCCTCGAGGCCGCCGACGCCGCCCTGGTGGCCGTGTCCGCCGAGGCTGGGGTCCAGGTGGGCACGGAAAGGGCCTGGACCGTGGCCGAGCGCCTGGGCCTCCCTAGGATGGTGGTGGTCACCAAGCTGGACAAGGGCGGGGACTACTACGCCCTCCTGGAGGGCCTCCGGAGCACCCTGGGCCATATCCTCCCCATAGACCTCCCCCTCTACGAGGGGGGCAGGTGGGTGGGGCTCATTGACGTCTTCCACGGGAAGGCCTACCGCTATGGGAACGGGGAGGAGGTGGAGGTCCCCATCCCCGAAGAGGAGCAAAAGAGGGTGCAAGGCTTCCGCCAGGAGGTCCTCGAGGCCATCATAGAGACCGACGAGAGCCTCCTGGAGAAGTACCTGGAAGGGGAAGAGGTGACCGGAGAGGCCCTGGAGAAGGCCTTCCACGAGGCGGTGCGGAAGGGCCTCCTCTACCCCGTGGCCCTGGCCTCGGGGACCACGGGCATCGGGGTCCTTCCCCTCCTGGACCTCATCCTGGAGGCCCTCCCCTCCCCGGAGGAGCGCTTCGGGGCTGGCCCCCCCCTGGGCAAGGTCTTCAAGGTGCAGGTGGACCCCTTCATGGGCCAGGTGGCCTACGTGCGCCTCTACCGGGGAAGGCTGAAGCCGGGGGACACGCTGATGAGCGAGGCGGGGCCCGTGCGCCTCCCCCACCTCTACGTGCCCATGGGGAAGGACCTCCTGGAGGTGGAGGAGGCGGAGGCGGGCTACATCCTGGGCCTGCCCAAGGCGGAAAACCTCCACCGGGGCATGATCCTCTGGCAGGGGGAAAGGCCCGAGAGCGAGGAGGTCCCCTTCGCCCGGCTCCCCGAGCCCAACGTGCCCGTGGCCATCCACCCCAAGGGGCGCACCGACGAGGCCAAGCTGGGAGAGGCCCTGAGGAAGCTTTTGGAGGAGGACCCGAGCCTCAAGCTGGAGCGCCAGGAGGAAACCGGGGAGCTCCTCCTCTGGGGCCACGGGGAGCTCCACCTCACCACCGCCAGGGAGAGGCTTGCCGACTACGGGGTGGAGGTGGAGTTCTCCGTGCCCAAGGTGCCCTACCGGGAAACCATCCGCAGGGTGGCCGAGGGCCAGGGCAAGTACAAGAAGCAGACCGGGGGGCACGGCCAGTACGGGGACGTCTGGCTCCGCCTCGAGCCCGCCCCCGAGTACAGCTTTGAGTGGCGCATCACGGGCGGGGTCATCCCCTCCAAGTACCAGGAGGCCATTGAGAAGGGGATCCTGGAGGCGGCCAAGAAGGGGGTCCTGGCGGGCTACCCCGTGATGGGCTTCAAGGCCATCGTCTACAACGGCTCCTACCACGAGGTGGACTCCAGCGACCTCGCCTTCCAGATCGCCGCCAGCATGGCCTTCAAGAAGGTGATGGCCGAGGCCGCCCCCACGCTCCTGGAGCCCATCTACCAGATCAAGGTCCTGGCCCCCCAGGACCGGGTGGGGGACATCCTCTCCGACCTCCAGGCCAGGCGGGGGCGGATCCTGGGCATGGAGCAGGAGGGGGCCCTGGCGGCGGTGCGGGCCGAGGTGCCCCTCGCCGAGGTCCTGGAGTACTACAAAGCCCTCCCCAGCCTCACCGGCGGGGCTGGCGCCTACACCCTGGAGTTCAGCCACTACCAGGAGGTGCCCCCACCCCTAGCCCAGAGGATCGTCCAGAGCCGGGCCCAGGAGGGCTGAGGTGGCCCTAGAGCGCCTAAAGGAGGCCCTGGCCCAGGTCCTCTTCGGCCAGGAGGAGGTCATAGAGGCCCTCCTGGCCACGGTCCTGGCCCGGGGGCACGCCCTTCTGGAGGGGGTCCCGGGCCTGGGGAAGACCCTCCTAGCGGAAAGCTTCGCCCGGGCCAGCGGCCTAAGCTACAAGCGCATCCAGTTCACCCCCGACCTCCTGCCCCAGGACCTCACGGGGAGCGAGGTCTTCCGGGAGGGGCGCTTTGAGTTCGTGAAGGGGCCCATCTTCGCCCAGGTGGTCCTGGCGGACGAGGTGAACCGGGCCCCCCCCAAGGTGCAGTCGGCCCTCCTCGAGGCCATGCAGGAACGGGCCGTGACCGCCGGCGGGGTGCGCCACCCCCTCCCCGAGCCCTTTTTCGTGGTGGCCACGCAAAACCCCCTGGAGCTGGAAGGGACCTATCCCCTCCCCGAGGCCCAGCTGGACCGCTTCACCGCCCGCATCGTCTTCCGCTCCCCCAGGCGGGAGGTGTGGCTCAGGATCCTCACCGAGGAGCCCAAAACCCCAGAGCCCCAGGAGGTGGACTTCCTAAAGGCCCAGGAGGAGGCGAAGGCGGTGCGGGTGGCCAAGGAGGCCCTCGAGGCCATCACCCACGTGGCCTTCCTCACCGCCGAGGACAAGAGGCTCCGCATGGGCCTCTCCCCCCGGGGGGCCAAGGCCTGGCTCGCCCTGGCCAAGGCCCTGGCCCACCTCCGGGATAAGCCCCTGGTGGACTGGAAGGAGCTCAAGGACGCCGCCCTCCTGGCCCTCCCCCACCGCCTCTTCCTCACGGAAGAGGCCCTTTACGAGGGGGAAAGCCCGGAAGGCGTGCTGAGGGAAGCCCTGAAAAAAGGAGGAATACCGTGAAGTGGATCCGGTTTTTTCACGAGGTGGGCCTCGAGGACGTCCCCCTGGTGGGGGGCAAGAACGCCTCCTTGGGGGAGATGATCCGGGAGCTCTCCCCCCTTGGGGTCAGGGTCCCCCCCGGCTTCGCCACCACCAGCCAGGCCTACGGGCACTTCCTGGAGCATAACGGTCTCAAGGAGGCCATCGCCCAGGAGCTTTCCGGCCTTGACGTGGAAGACCCCAAGGCCCTGGAACGGACAAGCCGCCGCCTGCGCAACCTGATCCTACGGGGGGAGTACCCTTTGGACCTGAAGGAGGAGATCCTCGCCGCCTACGCAAGGCTTTCCCAGGAGGCGGGGGAGGAGGCCATCCCCGTGGCCGTGCGCAGTAGCGCCACCGCCGAGGACCTCCCCACCGCCAGCTTCGCCGGGCAGCAGGAGAGCTACCTCTACGTCCAGGGGGAGGAGGACCTCCTCCTCCACGTGAAGCGGGCCATGGCCAGCCTCTTCACCGCCCGGGCCATCAGCTACCGGGCCCACATGGGCTTTGACCACCTGAAGGTGGCCCTCTCCGTGGGGGTCCAGCGCATGGTGCGGGCCGACACCGGGGCGAGCGGGGTCATCTTCACCCTGGACCCGGACACGGGGCATCCTGGCTTCGTCTACCTCACCGCCATCTACGGCCTGGGGGAGAACCTCGTCCAGGGGCGGGTGGTGCCGGACGGCTACTACGTCCACAAGGAGGCCCTGCGCCAGGGGTACAGGGCCTTGGTCTACCGGAAACTGGGGGCCAAGGAGCTCACCCTGGCCTACGACCCCAAGGAGGGCCGCCTCAAAAACCGCCCCACGCCCCCCTACCTGAGGAACCAGTTCGCCCTGAAGGAGGAGGAGGCCCTCCTCCTTTCGGACTGGTCCCTCCGCATTGAGGACCACTACAGCAGGAAGCGGGGCGCCCCCACCCCCATGGACATTGAGTGGGCCAAGGACGGCCCCACGGGGGAGCTCTTCATCCTCCAGGCCCGGCCCGAGACCGTCCACGCGCAAAAAAGCCCCGTCCTAAGGGTCTACCGCCTCCTGGAGCGGGGCGAGGTCCTGGCCGAGGGGCTGGCCGTGGGGGAGGCCATCGCCCAGGGCCGGGCCAGGATCCTCAAGGACCCCAAGGAGATGGACCGCTTCCAGGAGGGGGAGGTCCTGGTCACCGAAACCACCAACCCCGACTGGGAGCCCATCATGAAAAAGGCCTCGGCCATCGTCACCGAGCGGGGCGGGCGCACCTCCCACGCCGCCATCGTGGCCCGGGAGCTGGGGGTGCCCGCCATCGTGGGGGCGGTGGGGGCCACAAGGAGCGTCCCCGAGGGGGAGGAGGTCACGGTCTCCTGCGCCGAGGGGGAGGTGGGCCGGGTCTACCGGGGGAGGCTCCCCTACGAGGTGGAGGAGATCCACCCCCATAGCCTCCCCAAGACCCGCACCAAGATCCTGGTGAACGTGGGCACCCCGGAGGAGGCCCTGAGGGTAAGCCTCCTGCCCACGGAGGGGGTGGGGCTTTTGCGCATGGAGTTCGTCTTCGCCAGCCACGTGCGGGTCCACCCCCTGGCCCTCACCCGCTACGAGACCCTGCCCAAGGAGGTGCGCCGCCAGGTGGACGAGGCCACCGAGGGGTACAAGGACAAGCGGGCCTACTTCATAGAGCGGCTTTCCGAGGGCATCGCCCTCATCGCCGCCGCCTTCTACCCGAGGCCCGTCCTCCTCCGCTTCTCCGACTTCAAGACCAACGAGTACGCCCGCCTGATCGGGGGGCACCTCTTTGAGCCCAAGGAGGAGAACCCCATGCTGGGCTGGCGGGGGGCGAGCCGCTACTACCACCCGGACTACAAGGAGGGCTTCCTCCTGGAGGTGGCCGCGGTGAGGCGGGTTAGGGAGGAGATGGGCCTCAAGAACCTCATGGTCATGGTCCCCTTCTGCCGCACCCCCGAGGAGGGGGAGAAGGTCTTGGAGGTGATGGCCGAGGGGGGGCTTAGGCGGGGAGAGGGAGGCCTCGAGGTCCACGTGATGGCGG
>OGCH01001175.1_pt1 | contig 10662 bp, 9 predicted proteins | sample 1570111 | NCBI WGS metagenome assembly OGCH01 (sample SAMN03436243, study PRJEB24508) | hot springs metagenome | biome: Desert Springs; feature: Hot Springs; material: Water | place: USA: Great Boiling Spring, Nevada | collected 2008-12-01 | depth 0 m m
CAAAACTTTTTGCATTATCTATACTTACATCCGCTACTGCCTTCAGCTCTGCTCCTTTGATAGCATTTATAGCTTTAGCATGTATATTGGCAATGGCACCACAGCCTATAATACCAAAGTAGACCTTATCCCTTTCTAATCTCTTCACCTCTTAACCCCTCCTATCTCGATACTATATAGTCAGGTTCTGGCAATTCTCTCGGTATCTCTTCTATCCTGTAGCCAAATCCTGGTCCTCTTATGGTGCTTAGGTCTAATACCCCTTCTCTCCTTTTATATAATCCAGGATGCACCTTGGCCTCAGGTTCTGATGCCAATGGATAAAACTGCATAGAATTACTCTCTACTCCCATAATGGTATCTGTATAGCTCGCAAGTAAGATATGTGGTATCTGGGCTAACATAGGGTTTGTAAGGTCCTGTACCATTACACTCATCCCATGAGCCTTAGCCCAGCAGTATGATAACAATGCCCCTGTCTGTGTCTTACAGGTCTTCAATGCCACTCCACTCCAGCCAAGTTCCCTACCAAGTTTTATAACTCTCCAATCGTGGGCACTCTCATCCATAAAGATAGGCTTCCTGCTGGCTATTGGCCTAACATCAATTGGGTTTGACTCCAGGTCGTACGGAAAGGGTTGTTCTATATAGAGTATCCTTGCATAAATATCTGGTTCATCGTATAAGAGCTTGTCTAACATCTCTACCACATAACTGGGATCTTTTACTGTACAGTTAAAATCAGTTGAAAACCACAGTACTCCATTCTTTATTCCTATCTCAGCTACCTTTACTATCCTCTGGTAGTCCCAGTCAAAGTCATTACCTCTGAGCTTTATCTTCAGACACTTTAACCCATCCTGTCTTATCCAGTCTTCAAGCAAAACTGGATACCCATCGCCAGGTTCATTCCCTGTAAGCTCTTCTCTATCTATCGGGTCTGTACCACCTACAAGGTGCCAAACTATAAGTCTTTCTCTCGGTGGAATCCTGAGGAAATCTTCTATGTATTTCCCCTCAAAGGAGACCTGACTGTCTTCTGCTGGCTTCAAATAGTATGAGAGGTCTTTATCCATAAAATCTCTGCCGTATATCCTGTACACAGGTAATCCCAGATATTTTGCATATGCATCGTGGAATGCTATATCAAACGGAGAGTTACATATTAAAGCAGATAACCATGGCATATCCTCTTTACTCTCTTTCATCTTTTTATTGAATCTGGTAAGCGCTACTGGGAGTATATGCTCTATAAATAGATATCCTGTATCTACTGGATGACTCTCCAGATCACAGCTTACCCATTCATCAGCCAGTATCTTACAGAAATTCTTTATGTCCCTGTGTCTGGTTTCGTAGCTTATACTACTTGGCCATCCCCACTGGACGCTTAGAGGTGTTTCCCCCCATCCATCTGTCATCTTCCCCCTGGTATCCTCTACAAACATATGGACTCTGGCGCAGGTAACAGAGGTCAAGACTTCTGGCCCAAACTTTAATGGTATCCTGGTTATAACTGGGATAAAGTAGAGCTCTATCTTTACTGGCCTAACATAGTCTTTCATATCTAATCACCCAGGAGTGTTCTTGCCAGTATCTTTTCAGCTATCTCCATCGTCTTAAGGGCATCTGAAAAGTTTGAGCTTGGCTGTTTTTTGGCTTTTAAACAGTCTATAAATTCTCTATTCTTAGCCTGGAATCCTGCATAGATATAGAATTCGCTGCTTCCTGCTACCTCTTTTGTATCGTATTCGATCCCTATAGTATCCCCATCAGCATACAATCTACCCTTATCCTCCGGATCAGCCTCCACCCATATACCAGGTGAATGCATCTGAACCCTGAATATCCTCCTCCCACTTGTCCAGCTATTTATCATAACCCCGGTAGAACCATTGTCAAACTCTAATATTGCAGAGATAAAGTTAATATCCGGAACCAAGACATTTCTTGCAACGCTATGGATCCTTTTAACCTCTCCACCACACATCCATCTGAGAGTATCTATAGCATGAACCCCATCATCCATCATATGATCCCTTGCCTCAAGGTATGGCTCTATATTGCATTTGTAAAACTCACACACTGAATGGGTTATCGGTCCTCTTTTTAGACATTCTTCTTTTAGTTTTACCAAAAGTGGAACTGCTCTTCTCTGAAAACTTACCTGAGTTATACATCCTTTCTTCTCTGCCAGATAGGTAAGAGCCCTCGCCTGGTGTATTGTTATTCCCATAGGCTTCTCTATATAAAGGTTGAGTCCCTGTTCCAGGCACCACTTCCATATATCATACATAGTATGCGGCTGTCCTATGGCATATACAGCATCTGGAGATGTCTCCTCTATCATCTTCCTGTAGTCTGTATAACGCCTTTCTATCCCAAACTTATTACCAGTAGCATTTAAACGGTCTCTATCTATATCACATATAGCGACTATCTCAACGTCACTAAAAGAAGTCAAAGACGGGTAATGAACCCTGTTTGCCATAATTCCACAACCTATAAAGGCGATTCTAACTTTCTCCATAAGACATCTCCTATTCAAATAATGATCTGGCAAATTTAATATCTTCGGCTATAAGTCTATTTACCTGATCATGTGCACTGTACTCTGCGGTCAGGCATATAACTCCAGAATAGTTTCTCTTTTTAAGATAATTAGCTACTCTCCTCCAGCTTGCCAGCCCCTGTCTTCCATTGGTCCAGTATACTTCCCATTCAGCCTCTTCTGCCTCTGGACCTGTCTTCCTCTTCCAGTAGCCATTCTTTAGATTGACCATAAGAAGATGTGACCATACTATATCCAGCCCCATCTCTGGCTCTTCTCCAGAAAGAGCATTGTGCGCTGCATCCCAGATTACCCCTATAAATCTCGGATCGAATTTCTCTACTAATCTCATAAGGCCTGCCGAGTTTGGAGATACAAATTTCCCACAGTGATTCTGTACACCAACCTTTACATTGTACTTCTCACAGAGAGGCAAAAGACTCTCCAGGTCCTCTCTTGCCCTTTTCTCTGAGGCTAGATAACCATCTTCTCCAACTCTATACATCACTCTTATTATCGGTACCCCTGCCTCCTGACAGGCGATAAATGTAGCCTCGTCTGTTGGACCTGCTATACTTGCTATCTCTATACCAAACTCTTTAAGTTCTTTGGCTAATCTGGGTAGCCCCTCTCTTACATTCTCAGGCTCTACCTGATATCCTGGTCTGACTGGAAATTCTATCGCATCGAACCCCAGACCACTGATAAATTCCCCCAGTTCCTTTACAGGCATCTTTTGCCATGGCTTTGTAAATACTGAGAAGATATATCTCTTTTCCATCCCTGTCCCTCCTATGCTATCCTTGGTAACATCTCTTTAGTAACTTCATAATCCATAGTGCCCTGTGTAATAAACTTGTATATCTGCTCTATAATGTATCTTCCCTGTCTCCATCTATCGGTGATCGAACTGCCTCCTGCTATATGAGGTGTAAGTATTACGTTGGGTAATATCCTTAAGGGGCTATTGATCTCTGGTGGCTCAGGGTCTGTAACATCTAGACAGGCGAAGATATCTCCCCTAGCTAATCTCTCTATGAGTGCAGATTCATCAATTAAAGAACCTCTGGCAGTATTGATAAGTATAGCTCCGGGCTTCAATAGTTTTATGTTCTCCCTGTTTATCATATGGTATGTCTCAGGGATACTTGGGGCATGTAGAGATACAACATCTGATCTAGTCATAAGTTCTTCCAGTGATACCAGCTTTACTCCTAGTCTCTCGGCTTCCTCTAGAGAAACATATGGATCATACAAGAGGATTTCTACCTGAAAATTCTTCAATAGTCTTATTACGTTTCTACCTACATGGCTTGCAGATACGATACCAACTGTAACATTGTAAAGAGACCTGGATTTGACTATCTCTTCCTCTAATTTCCAGAAACCTCTATGGGTAAGTTCATTGAACTGGAATACCCTCTTTAAAGCTATTATCATAAGCCCAAGCGTCATCTCTGCCACCGCAACTGCTATTGCTGGGGCGGCACTTGTAACCCTGACCCCCTTTTCCCAGACATAATCGGTTACTATAGGTTTTACAGAACCTGCGGAGTGTGCAATAAGTTTTAGCCTGTCTGCATTATCCAAGACCTCCTTGGTAAAAGGTGGTGTTCCCCAGCATGAGATACAGATATCTACTCCTTTTATATTATCCCTGATGAATGCCTCATCTACCTTTTCAGGAAGAGAACTGATTTCGTTAACATCCACAAATGTCTTGAAGAATTCAAAATCCTCTCTTCTGAAAATCTGCTCTCCCAGATTTCTATGCATTGCCAGTAAAACTTTTGGTTTGGTAGACATAAAAGTTCACTCCTTATCTATATTTTCTTATAGTTTCAACCATAGCCAAGAGATTTTCTATTGGAGTCTGAGGGACTATATAATTAGAACATCCAACAATAATACCCCCAAATTCCCTGGCAGTATCTATACAATCCAAAGTCTCTTCAATCACCTCATACTTACTCCCAGTATGGAGTGTATGTGAACTAATATTTCCAATAAGAGTGAGACGAGGAAATTGAGACCTTAACTTCTTCAAATCCATCCCTGCTCTACGATCAATCTCATAGTATCCATCTATTCCTGAATCTTCAAATAACTCCTTACCTATGGGCCATAGATTTCCATCGCTCCCAAAAAGATAGAAGAGTCCTAATCTATGGCATAACTCTGTGACCCTTTTAATACCTGGTAAAAGAAATCTTCGAAATACATCAGGAGAATATATCGGGCCCTTATCATTAGCAAGGTCTCCTCCCCCAAATACAAGTTTAACACCAATGGCTGATAGAAAGTTAATATCTTTAATAGCTTTTTCTACCTGGATATTTATATACCTCTCTATCAAGTCAGGTCTCAAGTATATAGCCTCCAACCATATCGTATCTAAAGGTATCTGAAGCCCCCCCGCAGCTACTCTTAGCGCTCTCCTGTTATTCAATAGTTTTAGAGCCATTAGGACATCGCTAAAGTCTTCGTGAGTGGGATTATACTTTTCTATTTCTTCTTCTTTTTTCTCCAAATCTCTTTCTATATCTTCGAAGGATCTTTCTATTTTAGAGGGGTACTGTTGGACAATTTCAAAAGTCTCAGTGATGGGGTTAAATCTTCTGATGTGCCAATTGTTTTCATCTCCATAGAGAAATGTATACTCATCTATCTTTTTAGCTGGTTTTATAGGAAGTCTCCAGTAAGAAGCACGTACTATATCCATATCCAATATTTCTGCGATTTCAAGGGCATCTTGAAGAGAACGCTGTAAAAATTCTTTATGTGCTTCTTCACCTTCCCATAATGCTTTAGCCTCTCTCCACTGTTGAATTCCTCCCCCTATATAAGCCTCACGACCTAGCAGTAAAGAAGCTATTTTAGACGAAAAACCTATATGATATACAGGGATTTTATCCACTTTCTGATGTTTAAAGACATTAAGAACTCTTTCATAAGAGGTCATTAGAATTAATCATCTCCATTTATTTTGGATTAATTCAGCCCTTTTATGATATTCCCTAAATGTTTCAAGTTCAAATTCTTTTATAACTCTTGCCAAGGGCCACTCTGGATTATTGGACTCTAGTGTAAATATATTCTCCTCAGAGAAAGCTTCGATAGTTATATCTAAACCAAATCTGCGCTGAATTTCAGAGAGCTTCTGAAATTGACCATCTATATGGAATATTTCCTTCTCTAAGTCGATGACCTTATATGTAATGCTTGACCATCTACTAGTAGAAGAAAGTATTCTACCTGTTTTATCGATTATCTTTGAATGGTGAGTCCTTACAGAAGACACAATGTAATAAAAATTACTCCATGCATATACCTGAAGAGGAAATCCTCCATCATAAGCCGAAATCCAAACTACAACTTCTGCCCCCTTATCTCCCAAAGTATTCCAGATTGATGGCCATCCTATATCATAACATATAGTTATCCCCAATTTACCAAAATCTGTTTCAAAAACAGACACTTCATTTCCAGGCTTTACCCTGTAGTCTTCGATCTCTCCTATAGTAGGATGGTATTTATCATATCTACCAATAATTGAACCATCTCTTCCTATCAGCCAGGCAGAATTGTACCTCTGTGCATTTCCTATAGGTTCATATCCTCCAATAACTATATAAGACCTGAGTTCTTTTGCTTTTTCAGAGATAGAATTAATAAGGATATCTCTCAGTTCATCGCTAACTGGCCTCTTAGTTACCCCTGTTTCTAAGAATACCTCTGGGAAACATATTAAGTCCGGCTTTAAAGATTTAGCAACATCGAGTAACTCTAAAGCCCTTTTAAGATTATCTTCTGGAGATACATTTCTTCGGAATTCTTCGTTAAAGCATGTAGTTGCCACCTTAATCTTTCTTGGCATAAAAAACACTCCTTTCTATTTAAGATCTATTTATCTTCCTGTAATACCACTCATAGAAATACCTTGAATAAAATAACGCTGGGCAAATACAAAAAATAATATCACTGGAGCTATCATTATTAATGCTCCAGTCATTAGATAATTCCAGCTATAACTTATATATCCCATAAAAGTTCTCAAACCTAAAGCTAAGGTGAATTTATCCTGAGAGTGAAGATATATAAGAGGATGCATAAAATCATTCCAATCCCAGAGAAATGAATAAATCGAAATTACTATAACTAGAGGAATAGAATTTGGTAATAGAATTTCCCACCAGATCCTTAAAGTATTTGCTCCATCTACTCTAGCAGCTTCATCATATTCCATAGGGATACCACGAAAGAACTGCCTACTCATAAATATCAAAAAGGCGCTTCCAAAGAAAGAATGAACTGTTAAGGGGAGAAAGGTGTTAACCCAACCTAACATACGGTACAAAATAAACATAGGTATGATAGTTACTATCCCGGGGAGCATCATAGTGGAGATACAAATCATAAAGAGAATATCTCTGCCAGGGAAGTGTAACCTGGCAAAAGCATAACCTATCAATAGATTACTAAATAATCTTCCAATAAGGCATATTGAGGTTATAATGACAGAATTTTTTAGAAATGTAAAAAATGGTACTATTTGCCAAACTTTTATATAGTTTTCCCACGCTACAGGTTTTGGGATTAAAGCTGGAGGGAAGACTACCTCTGCTCCAGATACTTTCAATGATGTAGAAATAACTATAAAGAGCGGAAAAACCATTAACATCCCTCCAGTACATACTAATATCCACTTTATAATACCTGAAAATGTTAGATTCTTAAGCATCTTAACTATACCTCCTAATCAATTACTCTACTTCATAGTAAATCCAGTACTGACCCAACTTAAATTGAAGTATCGTCAGTAAGAGAAGAATTAAGAAAAGTATCCATGCTAGTGAAGATGCATAACCCATCTTGAAGTAACTAAATGCATTATTATAGAGGTGGAGGACATAAAAAAGGGTGGAGTTTTCTGGTCCCCCTCCTGTAGCTATATATGCACTTGTAAATACCTGAAATGTTCCTATAATACTGGTCACTATATTGAAGAAAATTATAGGGGTTAACATCGGTAGAGTGATATATCTGAAACAGGCAAAATTTCCACCCCCATCAATCCTGGTGGCTTCATAAAGCTGCTCTGGAATACCCTTCAATGCTCCAAGGAACAGAGGAAGACTTCCCCCTACTCCCCATAATCCTAAAAAAGCTAGCGTAATCTTTGAGGTTTTAGGGTCCTGCAGCCATAGCACTTTAGGTAACCCAAGAGATGTAAGTACCCAGTTAACTATTCCATATTCTGGATTAAACATATACATCCATATAAGGGTAGATGCTACCCCTGGAAGTATGGAGGGTATAAAATATACAGATCTTAGAGCTTGGGTGAATTTAGAGTCATGCCTCAAAGCATTTGAGATTAAGATTATCAGGAAGAGGTTCATAGGGACCACTAAAGCAGTATAATAACCAGTATTATAGAGAGACTTTATAAAAAGTTCGTCCCTGTAGAAAGCATTTATATAATTTTTAAGACCTATAAATCTTGGTGGAGTAAGGCTATCCCATTCGGTAAAAGAAAAGATAAATGAGGCTATTATTGGACCTGCAGTAAAAACTATAAAACCAAATAACCATAAACCTACTATCAAGTATCCATACAGCATTTCTTCTCTTGCAAGTGCAGATCTTTTTCTTCTAATAGATTTCACTTTTCCCTCCTTATTAAAGTGGGTAGATAGGTTATTTCCCCTACCTACCCACTTACTGTTTATAGTTAGAATATTGGGGTGAGCTTTATACCCTTTACCTCTTCGTCAATTCTTCTGGCTGCCTCTTTAGCATCGTATCTACCATTCCATAGCCCCTCTAATACAGAACTGATCTTCTGATTAACTTCCGCCCAACCCGGAACATACCAATAAGGACGGAAACCATATTTCACCATCGTATCTATAAAGGTCTCTTTGAAGTGTTCAGGTTTCTTGGTCTCAGGCTGAGCAAGTGGTCCTAGAGATATTCTGGCGGGGAACCATACTCCTGCCCTAGCCATTGCCATTTGTGTTTCATCTTTTATAAACCAGCTTATTACTTTAAACGCTGCTTCAGGATTTTTAGTGCCTTTCACTATGGCAAACCCTTGCCCGCCAGAAATCTGTACCTGACGAACACCCTTAGGAATGGGGGCAGTATCCCAATTTTTTACCGGAACTCCAGGTTTATGGAGATAAGATATCGCTCCTATCCACATATGTTGCATAGGAATTATCCCTGCTGCGAAGGGAAGAGTTCCTGCTGCTTGTTGAGAAATTGTAGCTAATTCTGCAGCTGTAGGAGATATTCCTTCCTTACATAAATCGGCAAGAATCTGTAAGGCTTTTATTGAACTTGGATGACTAAATTGGGTCTTAGTTAGTTTAGTATCATAGTACGGAAGCCCGCCAAGAGCGGAGTATATATCATATAACCTGTGCAAACTCCTAGAGAAATCAAAGCCGTATCTGCTTACTGTTTTTAGTTTTCTTGCCATTTCTAGTAGATCGTTAACTGTCCAGTCTACAGTAGGGTACTTTAGTCCTGCTTTATTAAATTCATCCTTATTGTAATAAATTCCATCTGGCCCTATATCTATTGGAAAGGCATAAAGTTGTCCTTTTACTTTATATGCCTGAACTCTAGATGGATATATATCGTTTAACTTGTTTCGGATCTCTGGATACTTTTTTAAATATGGATCTAACGGAAGAAGTAATCCTCTGGAGATATATTCTGGAGCAACATCAGAAGGGACAGAAACCACATCAGGTGGTGTTCCTCCAGCAACCATAGTAATAAGTTTCTGTCTCATCTCTCCGTAAGGAGTAAAAATGTGTTCTACTTCAATATCCGGATTTGCCTTCTCAAACTCTTCAAAGGCTTTCTTAAAGAACGGTTCCCACAGCTCCGGAGCATTAAAGAAGTTTAAAAAAGTTACCTTTGTCTTAGAAAAGGCAATAGAAGGTAACACCAACAATACCAAACTCATAATCACTATAAATCTTTTCATAAAACATCACCTCCAAAAAAGTTTATTTCTAAAATTTTAAAAGCTAGAGCTTCATATTAAGGGCTTACTTCAATCAAATTACATCACCTCCTCCTAGGACTTCCACAGGAATTTCTTGTAATCAGTTTAGGCTGTAACACAATATCCTGTGGGTCTTCTAAAAATTTACTTTCCCCCTTTATCCTCTTTAAAATCCATTCGGTGGCAATTACTCCAATGAAATATGAATCTTGGCTTACCACTGTTAGAAAAGGATTCGCTACTGAAATGTCTTCTACCTCATCAAATGAAACCACCGAAATATCATCAGGGATCTTTAATCCTAACTCCCTAATCGCCTTAAGAATCCCCACGGTTATCAGTCTATTCCCTCCGAATATAGCTGTAGGGGGATTATCTATCTTTAGAAGATCTATAGTATTCTTATATCCATCTTCTCTGCTATATTTTTCTCCCCATCTGATAAGAGATTCATCTATAGGTATATGTGCCTCATTTAGAGCCTTCTTATAACCCTCTACTCTCTCTACTGCTGTGGATATCCTCCTAGGTCCAACTATAATCCCTATCCTCCTGTGTCCAAGATTAATCAGGTATCTCGTTAACTCATAAGCTCCACTCACACTGTCACTGTAAACACAATCTACTTTTAACTCCCTAATATGTCTATCTATTAAAACTACCGGTATATTCTTTGATATTATTCTTTCTATACTGTTCTTCCTACCACAGTCAGCTGGACTTAAGATAATACCTTCCACCCTTTTCCTCAGCAGAAGTTCGATATATCTCTCTTCTTTTTCTACATCCTCATCTGTATTACAGAGTATAATATTGAATCCGTTCTTTATAGCGGTATCTTCTACTCCCCTAGCGATTGTTGTGAAGAATGGATTGGTAATATCTGAGACTATAAGTCCTAAAACATGAGTCTTCTTAGTGATTAATCCATGAGCCAGAGCATTAGGTACATAGCCAAGCTCTTCCATTGCACGTTCTACTTTTTCCCTGGTCTCTTGACTTACATATCTGCTATTATTTATCACTCTGGAGACTGTCATTACAGATACCCCAGCCTTTTCTGCAACATCTTTTATTGTAGCCATCG
>OGCH01001185.1_pt1 | contig 10559 bp, 7 predicted proteins | sample 1570111 | NCBI WGS metagenome assembly OGCH01 (sample SAMN03436243, study PRJEB24508) | hot springs metagenome | biome: Desert Springs; feature: Hot Springs; material: Water | place: USA: Great Boiling Spring, Nevada | collected 2008-12-01 | depth 0 m m
AGAGTGTATCCGATGTTGACAATGAACTATGGTTCGCTTCTTGGATACGTTAGCAGTTGGTCTGGTACTTTTGGCACGCTTTTCACTGATTGGAGTGGCTGGAAGCTTAGGGTGCCAAATGCGAAGCTGCTTGCCATGGCGACAACGACAGCCACATCACCCGTGAGGCGGCTGTGGGTATTAGGAGGAAGCGATTCGAGGGACAACAATCCCGCCGCTTTATTAGCATTTATCGATATCGATAGCTGGGCGGAATATCCGTTCAGTTTTTACCCATGTTTTGAATCCCTTCTCCCAGACGTTCCCTATCCTTTGCAAGCCGTTTTGAACAGGGTTACTACAGCATCCGTGCAACCACCTGACAATTCGCCTCCTGACTACTACAATTTCCCCATCGAGGATGCTCGGATCCAAGTAACGCAACGCTGTGTTGTATGCGTGCCATCCGATGGGGATGTTGACGGAAATGGCTGTGTAGATGATGCCGATTTGCTGGCGGTGCTTTTCGCTTTCGGAAGCGAAGGACCGAATCCAGCAGATGTAAGCTGTGACGGAGTGGTGGATGATGCGGACCTGCTCATCGTCCTCTTCAACTTCGGCACGGGTTGTTAGAACTCAGATGGAGGTGGAAAAGCAATGCGACGGCTGAAAACGCAGGTTGGGACTAAAACGCAGATGGAGGTGAAGACCATGCGGCAACTGAAGATACGAGATTGGCTGCTCAAAGGTATTGGAATCAGCCTGATTGGCTGGCTATCGCTCTCTCAAGCCATTAGTTATGAGACGCGCACCATTCAAGCGGAGACGATGAGAGTGTACCAAGGCAACGTCTCCCTACGGTATTCGTACAATAATGTAGGGCGGTATGGGATGTGGATTCATCTGAGTGACATTAATCCTCATGCGACCCTCTATACATCCATTCGTTTCTTACCTCCGGGGCAGTACAAAATCTTCATGCGCATTCCAGAACCACTAGAACCAAATGGCTCTGTAGACATCACTGTCCGTCTGAGTCACTCGGAGGTGATAGTTTCTCCGACTGAGGTTAGTTTTCTCTTGGGTGATTGCGTAAAAGCAGGTGATGTATATCAAGCTCCTGTGAATATCAATACGTCGCATCCCTACGATGTGCTGACTTTACAATTCTCTCTCCCATCTGAATCAACCACAATATTAATAGACTGGATTTTGATAACCAATGACCCTGCGATTGTGATACGAGATGGTGATCCATGTAGTGATGGCGACCAAAATGTGTTTGTACGCGTTTCCGATCCACCAACGCCGCGATTGATCCCTGTAGGTACCACGAACGCTTTTCCGAATTCCAGCTTCGAGGCAGGAGATGTCTACTGGCAAGGAGGCTATCAGGCGGATTATCAGATTTTCAGCTCAATGATTGATGATACACACGCCTACCACGGGCGAAGAAGCTTGAAGCTTATGATGTTCATGCCTCGAAATTACCCCAGTAACGCTTCACCACCGTATACTATCAGCTTTGGAGGGAACACCTTTGGTTCCCCTGAGCTATGGGGGTTCGAGGTTACACCAGGACATACCTACACCTTTAGCTTTTGGGTGTATTCCCTGTCAAATGTGAGCGTACGACTTTTTGTTACCTATACAGATTTGGATTCAGGTTGTGATACCCAGCAACAGGACTCCCCAACCTTTACTGTGTCTCCTGGTAGTTGGCAGCAGGTCTTCATTTCATCTGGTGCTCCCTTAGATTATAGGCGCCCTATAGCAACCGTTTCATTTAATGTGTGGGGAGATGCTGATGATGCAACCTCCATGCTGCCTGTATGGATCGACGCGATGCAGTTTTATGAGGGAAGACCGTTGCCGTATTATCAGCATGCTCGCCCTCTGGAGGCAGGGTTGTACTTCGCGCAGCCGGGCAATGTAGTTATCGACGATTTCGAGGATAGCCAGATAAGGCTGTATGTGTGGAAAGAATCAGCTTCGGTTCGAGGATACTTTGAGTATCAGGTCTATGACTTCTTCAACCGCCTGATAGCAAGTGATAGGGTAGATCTGTCCGGGTTACCAGCAGGTTCTCATGACCGGCCATTTGTTGGTGATTTACCACGCGGCTGGTTCGAGGTGCACTATCGCACCGTTATTGAGGGACAGCCTGTGCCTGAATTCAGCCGTACCCACTTTACAGTGGTGCCATCTGCTACAGGTGATACGCTAATTGGTGGATATGGTGTGACCGGACCAATCGCCTTGAAAATCTATGACCTCTCCGCTCTGCGCTGGCAAAACCTGTACTCGGCATCGAACTTTATCCAATACTGGGAGGATGTAGAGCCAAGTGATGATACTTGGAAGCTGTATGAGCATCGGATCCAGTGGGCAAAGGATCAGGGCATTAATCTCATCTTCACTTTTGCCACGGGTTCAGCTGCCACTTCAACTGTGCCCGGATGGGCACGCCGCGGAACGGTTACTGTTGCTAACTGCGACGATCCTCAATTTGATCCTAGCGCGTCTGAGCCTTATGACCCGAACCTTCATATTTGGCACCGAACCGAGGGTAATCAAGGCGAGTATTTCAGCATCAGAGATTGGCAGGACTATGTTCGCAAGATGGTTGGAACCTACAAGTTCGGGATCAAGTATTGGCAGGTGATTGACGAGCCCATGTCAGGTTATTGTCCTAAGGAGTATATCAAGTTGTTGAAAGCGACCTACGAAGCCGCCAAAGCCGAAGATTCCAGTGCCATCATCTTGGCTTCACCTCACGGAAGGCTCCGCGACCTACTCATGGTGGACCTCGATTCGAACGGGGTACCCGACCTGAATCAGTACTGCGATGGTGTCTATGAATATGTAGGGCGTGATCGCTCCTATGCCTACTTTGTGCGGCTCTGGGCACTGTTGAACCGAAAAAAGTTGTTGGCAGTCGAGTACTTCGCTATGCGATCAGGTTGGCAAGATCTCTTCCGGGGTACCAACTACCCAAGCGATATTGGCAACTTCAAAGGGTATACCCTTAGGACTCTTCGGGATGTTGCCATCAATGCTCTCCAAAGTCTGACTTGGTCTGGAGCGGAACGCTATCTGGTATACGATATGCGCTTCCCTGGCAGTATTGGATGGTCTACTTGTTTTGAGCCTGACGGCACATGGAAACCGAGCGGCTCGCTGTTGGCATGTATGAGTGCCATTCTGGCAAACTATGTTGGTGTTGACGAGTTAGGTACTGGTGGTGACACTTTGCGCGCTTTCTGGTTCCGCTCGCGCACTGGCTCCACCTCGCTGTTTGCCGTTATATCCACAGGTGCATCTCCGTGGGAGCCAAAAGGCGAGTTGCGATGGATCACCCTTCCATCCTCATCTTTCACTGCGTTGGATGCGTTTGGCAATCCGGCGCCGCGTAATGGAAATCGCGTCCTTATCGGCGGGTTGCCGACCTATATCATCGTGTCGCGTGCCAACGAAACGGTCTTCAAGCGTGCCTTGATTCAACAATCACTTGCCAAGCCTGAGCGGGCATATCAGGTGTTAGGCAGCTGGATTGATTGGCGCGGCGACCGTTTCGTGTTGGTCACCCGGTTAAGGAACAATACGCCCTGGTCATTTTATGGGGATGCCTATGTGTTTCCTCACTGGGAGCCAAATTCCACTTATCACCTGTACAACTATACCCCTGTATATACGCGTTCCTGGTATGCTAACACGGCTATTGTTCGAGATATCTCCATTGCTCCGGGTGGTGTAGTTGATATTGAGTTCCCGCTGGAGTATGGATACGATGCATTGTACAAGAATCCGGCTCTCAACCTGTACTACCCGCTCTATTTCTGGTTAGTACCATCGGACTTCACTATCCTGCCCTTCGGTGAAGTCTATACCTCACTGTTCTGGTTCTGATTTGTTGCAACCTCTTCTTGCCTCAAAAGGGGAGCCATAGCTCCCCTTTTAGGCTTTTTAGAGGTGGTTGGCAGATGCCATCCGCAGAAACGCCTGCACTTGAGGATGATCGGCGTGCTGAATCGTCTCTGGCGTGCCTTCCAGCAGAATCTGCCCCTCGCTCATCATCAGCACGCGGTCGGCAGTGCGAAACACGCTCACCACATCGTGGGAGACAATCACGGCAGTCAACCCCAGCTCCTGATTGAGGCGGCGGATGAGCATGTCGATCTGATAGGCGTTCACGGGGTCCAGCCCGCTGGTCGGCTCGTCGAACAGCACGATATGGGGATCCAGCGCCAAAGCGCGTGCCAGCCCGACCCGTTTGCGCATGCCACCTGAAAGCTGCGACGGATAGAGATGTTCGACGCCCTCCAAACCGACCCAAGCGAGCCGTTCGCGCACAATCCGCTCCAGCTCGGCACGCGCCAGCCGCCGATGACGCACCAACCCGAACGCTACATTCTCAAACACGGTGAGATAGTCGAACAGCGCAGCATATTGGAACACGATACCCAGCCGCAGCCGCAGGGGCATCTTCTCACGCTCGCTCAATGGCACGATATTAATCCCCTCGATACGCACCTCGCCCGCTGTGGGCTGCAGCAACCCGGCGATGCATTTGAGCAGGGTGGTCTTGCCGCAACCAGAGGGTCCCATAATTGCCACAATCTCGCCGGGCTGCACCTGCATATCGATGCCCTGCAGAATGGTGCGTCCATTTACCCGATAGACCAACTGGCACAGCTCAATAGCGGGGGTCATCGCTTTGCAAAGAGCGCGTCGGCAAGAAAGTAGTTCGCCACGAAAATTAGCACCATCGAAAGCACCACAGCGCGCGTGGTGGCATGCCCGACACCGACCGCGCCGCCCCGTGCACCCAAGCCCTGCTGACAACTGACCATCATCACAATCACGGCGAACACCACCGTCTTAATCAGCCCGCCGATGAGGTCAAATGGCTCGGTAAACAGCTGTATCGAACGAAAGTAGATCGAGGCAGGCACACCGAGTGCCGAGGCGACCGCCAACCCGCCCAGAATGCCCGCAAAGTTCGCCACCACACCAAGCAACGGGAACATCACGAGGCTTGCCAGCAAGCGAGGCACTACCAGATACTGAATCGGACTGACGCCGAGCGCACGCAGCGCATCGATCTGCTCGGTGATTTTCATCGTGCCTAACTGGGCAGCAATCGCGGAGCCACAGCGCGCCGTGACCATGATGCCCGTGAGGATCGGGGCAATCTCGCGCGTCATCGCCACGCTGAGCGCACCGCCCACAAAGCCGCTACCGCCCACCCGCAGCAGCAGCGAAGTGCTGTAAAGCGTGATGACCGCCCCAGCGAAGCTGCTGGTGAGCGCAACAATCGGCACCGAAGTTGCACCGATAAACGCCATCTGGTGCAGGCATTCCCGCCCCTCGAAGCGACCCAGCAACAGGTTGCGCAGGGTGGCGACGAGCAGCACACCGATTGCGCCGATGAACTCCAGCACGGCGCGTATCACCGATGGCTGCTCCGGCGCGCCCTCATCCGTCCAGACCAGCTCCTCGCGCATGCAGTAAAACTATACCCACTTATGGAATGCCAAGCCCATAGCGGGCAAAAACCAGCGTGACGAGCAGCACCGTGAGAATAGAGGCGATGTTAAGCGCGAAACCTACCCGCGCCATCTCGGTGATGCGAATCTCGCCTGAAGCGAAGACGATGGCATTCGGCGGCGTGGCAATCGGCAACATAAACGCCGCCGAGGCGCCAATTCCCACTGGGATGGTCAGCAGGCGCGGATCGATACCCAGCCCATCTGCCACCGCGCCCATAATCGGCAGGAAGGTAGCGGCAACCGCCGTGTTCGAAGTAATCTCGGTCAGGAAAATAATCAGAGCTGCCACCGCCAGAATCAACAGCCACACCTCGACCCCTTGCAGTCCCTTCACGCTTTCACCAATCCAGCGTGCCAGTCCCGTGCTTTCGAACGCGCCCGCCAACGCAAGCCCACCCCCGAACAGAAGCAACACACCCCACGGAATGCTTACAGCGGTCTGCCAATCCAGTACGGGCTGATGGGGTGCACGCTGGGCAGGCAGTAGGAAAAGCAGCAAAGCGGCTACAATCGCAATTGTGCTATCGGATAGGGGCAATCCCAGCCGCTCCTGCAAGGGCTGACGCACCAGCCAGCCCACGACCGCCATGATAAACACCAGCAGCACCATCTTCTCGCCCAGTCCCATCGGCTCACGCCGCGTCAGATACTCTTTCAACCAAACATCCAGCGCGGAAAAGTGCAACTTTCGGAGCTTAAATTGAACAACTGTCAGCCAGAACCAAGTGAAGGGCAGCATCAACGCAACAAACGGCAGCCCAATCCAGAGCCAGCGGGTCATGTCCAGCGGTAAGCCGTGCGTGTCGCGCAGGTAGCCTGCGAGCAGCGCATTTGGTGCTGTGCCGATGAGAGTGCCTACACCTCCTATCGAAGCCGAATAGGCGATTCCCAGCATCAGGGCTGTGCCAAAAGCACGCTCGACCTGCACCGTGCCAACTCCACGCACCCACTGCAGCACTGATAGCCCCACGGCATACATCAGCATCGCAGTGGATGTGTTATTAATCCACATCGACAGGAGCGCTGTGGCGAGCATAAAGCCCCCTACCAGCCGTGAGGGGCTGCTCCCCATCCGCCGAATGACCAGCAACGCCACGCGACGATGCAGTCCCCAACGCTCCATCGAAGCGGCAATCAGGAAGCCACCCAGAAACAGAAAAATAATTGGGTCAGCGTAGCGTGCAGCGGTCGCCTTCTCCTCCATAATGCCCACGAGAGGCATCCACACCAACGGCAGCAGTGCGGTAGCGGGAATCGGGATTATCTCGGTGAACCACCAGAGCGCCATCCAGAGGGTCAAGCCCACCAATCGCCACGCGCCCGTCGAAAGCCCAGCAGGTGGGTCGATGAAAACGGGTAGAAGCGCCAGTGTGGGTCCCAGCAGCAGGATAGGCAGCCGCGTCCATCGGCTCGGTGTGCGGTTCTCCTCCATCGGCATTTAGGTTCGCTGGCGCAGGGGCATCTCCTATCGAGCAAGCCACCACCAGACCCACGGCACGCTGAACAGAAAGCTGTCGAACCGATCCAGCACGCCGCCATGCCCGGGCAGGATGCCCCCGAAATCTTTCAGCCCTATCGCGCGTTTGAGTGACGATTCGAACAGGTCGCCCAGCTGCCCCAGGATGCCCACTCCTGCCCCTATGAGTGCCGCTTTCCATAAGGGGAGTGCCAGCCAGCTGCCGCCCGCCATCCCAACCAGCAGGCAGCAAAGGAAGTTTGCCAGCGCGCCTTCCCAGCTTTTGGAGGGGCTAAGCATCGGGGCGAGCCGATGACGCCCCAGCCCCCTGCCCACAAAGTACGCCATCGAGTCGCCGAGCCAGAGCATCGCCATCAGCCAAAGCAGTTTCAGCGCGCCACGCTCCACTTGCCAGTTGCCCAGATTCACCCCCTCGAAATCGGCGCGCACCAGCACGCCGAACGCCATCAGCCAGCCAACATAGAGCGCGGCGAACAGCCCTAACCCCAAGTTATATGCCGCTGCTCGCGCCGGATGACGCCACGCTTGAGCCAGCTCCCACAGGAAGCCGATACCCAACGCCAGCAGCAGCGAGAGTTCCAGTGCGAAATCACCAGAGGCGCGTGTTATCAGAGGCAGCAGCGCGCCCCACACAAGCAGCAGAGGGTTCGGCACGATGCGCGGCGTGGTGGTGAAGGCACGGCTCGCACGAGCAAACTCCCACAACCCTATCGCCGCCAAAAGGCTTAGCGCAGTCGCCAACAGCCAGCCGCCAGGTGCCAGAATCGCAATTAAGAAAAGCGGGATGCCCACCAGGGCGGTCGCAACACGCACGCTAAGCATTCGGCGTGATCGATTGCGAATCGGCAGGCGATGCGGGCGTGTTGGTCGCACCTTCGGTGCTGCCTTCGCGGTGATTGATGGAGTTAGTGGGTGGGGGCACCCAGCGCACATAGAGGGTTAAGCCTTCCACACGCTCCACCTGCACATACTCGTCTTCCTCGATGGGCGGATCCAGTGCGATAGCTCGCCAGAGCGCGCCATCCACAAACACCATGCCCTCCGGGTTCAGCTTGGCGCGCACGCGTCCCACCTGCCCAATCAGTCGCTCCCAGCCGCTCTCCTTGCGTCGAAACTGCGCGCGCACACCCGAATAGGCAATCCAGACGAACATCCCTGTGGTCAGCGCGGTCATCGTGCCCACCAGCCAGAGGCTCACCCGCAACACGGGCGAATCTGCCTGAAACAGAATCAGCGAGCCAATGGCGAACGACACAATCGCGCCCGCCGTCAGAATCCCGTGCGACGGCGTGAACAGCTCCGCAATAAAGAGCGCAAACGCCAACAGGATTAGCGCCACGCCCAGCGCGTTCAGCGGCAGCACCGAAGCGGCATAGAGCGCCAGCAGCAGCGAGATGATGCCCACCACGCCCGGCAGCGTCGCCCCCGGATTCTGCAACTCAAAAAGCAGCCCGTACACGCCCAGCAGCATCAGGATATAAAACACATTTGGGTGCGCCAAGAAGGTCAGCAGTGACTCGCGCCATGTCTTCGGAATCTCCTGCGTGGGCGCGTTTTTCGTGCGCAGGGTCAGCACCGCCCCGTTGGTGAGGGTCACTTTGCGCCCGTCGATCTGGCGCAGTAGGTCGCCCATGTCGGTAGCGATCAGATCGATCACCTTATAGCGTTGGGCTTCCTCTTCTGGAATGGAGGCAGCTTCCGTCACGGCTTTGACCACCCACTCCTCGTTGCGTCCCCGCTGACGCGCTAAGGTGCGAGCGTAGGCGATGGTGTCGTTCAGCACCTTGCGCTTCAGGTCTTTGGGGATTTCCTGCCCGTCCCCCGCCACGGGGGTCGCGGCGCCAATATTGGTGCCGGGCGCCATCGCCGCAACATGAGCAGCAATCGTGATGAAGACCCCCGCTGAGCCTGCCCGCGCTCCCGATGGCGACACATAGACCACCGTCGGGATGGTGGCGTTCAGCAGCGCCATCGTGATGTCGCGTGTCGACTGGAGTTCGCCGCCGGGGGTGTCCAGCAGCACCACGAACGCCGCGGCACGCTTTGTCTGCGCCTCCTGCAACGCCCGAATCAGGTAATCCGCTGAGGCGCGATGCACAATCTCTTTGAAATGGATGTAATAGACGGTCGGCTTTTTGCTGTCCGCCCACGCCCCCATCCCAAGTAAGGCGAGTAGCAGCACCAGCCCGCCCCATATACGCTTACTGCGCATTCTGATTCACCCCATCAAGATTATACCTTATGGGGGTACAATCCAAACAGGTGAGAGCATGGCGCCAATAGCACCGTTCCAGTTAGAGGGGCGAGAGCCATCGCCACCCGTGTCGCGCCTCAAAATCACGCGCGAGATGTATTATCGCCTGGCAGAGCTGGGCTTTTTTGAGGGCAAGCGGGTGGAACTCATCGAGGGTGAGGTGATCGAAATGTCGCCTGTAAGTCCACGCCATTTCGCTTCGGGTGATCGCATTCAAAAATTGTTCAATACCCTTTTCGGCGAAGATTACTGGGTTCGGTTTCAAGGACCCCTTGCCCTTGGCGACAGCGAGCCACAACCCGATATTGCTGTGGTAGAAGGCACGCCAGAGATGTATCAAGAGAAACATCCCGACAAAGCCGTGCTGGTGGTGGAGATCTCCGATGCAACTCTGCAGTATGACCGCAGCTATAAGCTAAGCCTGTATGCCCGTGCGGGCATCCCCGAATACTGGATTGTGAACCTCAAGGAGCAACTGTTGGAGATTTACCGTGACCCTATTCCTTTAGAGGGGATACCCTTCGGATACGGCTACAGAATACGCGAGATTCGGCGTCCGGATGAGACAATAAGCCCCCTCATCAAACCCGATGCGACGATTGCCGTCAGTGAGCTGCTGCGATAGCGAAGCGGTAGGAAAAAGCGCGTGATTCACGAAACCTCTCCTTTGTATGGGGAGGTTGCAAATAACGATGAGAATGCTGTTAGGTTGGCTTGGTGCGCTGTGGCTCGCCACAAGTCTGATGGCGCAACCTTCGGCAGTGGAGTCGATGCTGCGCGATGCGTTCCCGGTGTCGCAATTGAAGCCCGGTATGAAGGGCTACGGGTTGACGGTGTTCAAGGGCACGCAGATTGCGCGCTTCGATGTGGAGATTGTGGGCGTGTTGGAGAACGCCAACTTCGGGCGACCGCTGGTGCTGATTAAAATGAGAGGTGGTCCCATCACGGAGCGTCAAGCGAACATTATTGCGGGCATGAGCGGCAGCCCCATCTTTATCAACGGCAAGATTTTGGGGGCAATCGCCTACGGTTTCGCCTTTCCGCGTGAAGCGCACGGGCTGGTGACCCCGCTGGAAGATATGCTGACCACTTTTGACCCACGGCTCAATCGTCCTGCAGCGAGTTTAGCCACGCCACGCGTGGTGCGTCAGCCGATTCGGATAGGGGGGAAGCGGTATGCGGGTGTGCATATCGGGATGAACCCGCCGGCGTCGCCTAATCTGGCGTGGGCACGCCCTCTCATGCCGCCTCTGATGGTCAGTGGACTATCGCCCCGCGCGCTGGAGCGCCTGCGCAA
>OGCH01001186.1_pt1 | contig 10554 bp, 10 predicted proteins | sample 1570111 | NCBI WGS metagenome assembly OGCH01 (sample SAMN03436243, study PRJEB24508) | hot springs metagenome | biome: Desert Springs; feature: Hot Springs; material: Water | place: USA: Great Boiling Spring, Nevada | collected 2008-12-01 | depth 0 m m
CCGGGGACCGGGTGGCCCCTAGCGGGACGGCTTCTCCAGCCCCCTGAGGTCCAGGAGGAAGTTCCCCGTGGAGGGGACGAAGACCGTCTGCACCCCGGGGGCCAGCTTCTCGGCGAAGGTGAGCTGGACCACCTCAGGGGCGTTCTTCAGAGCCCGGCCCCTGAGCTCAATGGCTTTGGCCTCGCCCTCGGCCCGCAAAATCGCGGCATCCCGCTCCCCTTTGGCCTCAATGACCCGGCGCTCTGCGGCGATCTCCGCCTGCTTGCGGCGGTTGATCTCTATCTGCACCTGCTGCTCGGCGGTCTGCTTCTCCTCAATGACCTTGACCACGGCCTCGGGGATGCGGATCTCCCTGAGAAGAACGGAGATGAGCTCAATGTGGTACTGGCGGAGGGTCTCCTCGAGGCCCTGGACCACCGAGGTCTCCAGGGCGGTGCGCTGGGTGCTGATGAGCTCGGCGGCGTTGAACTGGCCCACAGCGTCCCGCACCTTGGAGCGCACCTGGGGAACGATCAGTGTTTCCAGATACCCCGGGCCCACCTCCTGGTGGAGCTTAGGAGCCCGGTCCTTGAGGATCCGGTACTGGACGGTTACGTCCACCCCGATCTCCAGGCCCTCCTTGGAGCGGGCGCGGATGGAAGTGTCCGCCCGCCTTTCCCCCTCGTGGGGGGCGGAGAGGGTGACCTCCTTGACGCGGGCATCGTAGAGGACCACCTGCTGTAGCCCCGGGACCACCAGGTGGACCCCCTCGTAGAGGGGCCTCTCCTGGACCCCCCTCAGGACGTTGAAGACCACCCCCACGTGCCCCGCCGGCACCACCACGAAGCTGTTGGCCAGGACCAGAACCAAGCCCCCAAGTCCCAAAAGGGGCGGGGCCAGCCGCCTCCTTGGGGTGAAGAGGAGGCCCACCCCCAGGAGGAGCAGGGCAAGACCCACCGGGTTCAGCATAAAAAAAGTATAAGGCCCGGGGCTGGCCCCAGGCCCCTGGCGAAAGGCCCTACTCCTTCTTTTCCGAGCCTTCCGAGGTCTCCGACTTGTCCGAGCCCTTCTTGGCGTAGTCCTTCACGTGCCAGCCCGAGCCCTTGAAGATGATGGCGGGCGGGGTGATGACCCGCTTCAGGGGCTCCCCCGTCTCCGGGTGAGCCTTGAGGGGCTCGTCGTGGAAGCCCTGCTCAAACTCGTAGTAGTTCCCGGTTTCCAGGCCCTTGTACACGTAGACCGGCATACCCTTACCCTCCCTCCGCCATTTTGACACTCAAAACCCTTGAGTGTCAAGGGGCCCAAGTGGTACCCTCCCCCCGTGGACAAGCCCGCCCTGAGACGCTGGGCCCGCCAGGTCTGGCGGACCCTGGACCGGAAGGCCCTGGCCGAGGCGGTCCTAACGGCCCTCCTCCCCTGGCTAAGGGCCCGGGGCTTCGGGGACATCCTCCTCTACCACCCCCTGCCCCACGAGCTGGACCTCACCCCCCTTCTGGAAACCTACCCCGCCCGCTACTACCTGCCCAAGGTGGTGGGGAAGGCGCTTTCCGTCCACCCCTTTGGCCCCCTGGCCCCGGGGCCCTTTGGCCTCCTGGAGCCCACCACCCCTCCGGTGGACCCAAGGGTCCTGGACCTGGTGGTGGTGCCGGGCCTGGCCTTTGACCGGGAGGGGTACCGCCTGGGCCACGGCCAGGGCTACTACGACCGCTTCCTGACCTCGGTGCGGGCGGAGACCCTGGGAGTGATCCCGGAGGCCCTCCTCCTTCCCCGCCTGCCCCGGGACCCCTGGGACGTGCCCGTGGCCCACCTGGCCAGCGAAAGGGGGGTGCGCCGTGTCCCGTGAACCCGCCCCCACCTTAGAAGGGTGCTACACTGGCCCCATGCGGGGAGCCCTTTTGGACCGGGACGGGGTCCTCCTCCTTTTGGACGAGGAGGCCCTTTACCAAAAGGCCCTGGAGCTGGCCGTCCACGGGGCGGGGCTGGAGAGGAGCCTGGCCGTCCTGGCCCGGGGGATGCGGACCCTGGAGGAGGCGGTGCGGGGCCTGAAGGTGAGGACCCTCGAGGAGGAAGAGGCCCTCTGGCACCGCCTGGTGGAGGAGGCGGCCCAGGAGCTCCGCCTCCCCAAGGAGCGCCTCCTCCCCTGGCGCTACTACCGCTTCATGAAGCGGGCCCCCGGCGCGGAGGCTCTCCTCAAGGCCCTGAAAGCCCGGGGCCTAAAAATCGGGGTTCTCTCCAACACCCTGCCGAGCCTCCGGGAAAGCCTGGCCTACCACGGACTGGACGCTTACGTGGACGGCTTCTTCGCCTCCACCGCCCTGGGGGTGGCCAAGCCCCACCCCGAGGCCTTCCTCCTGGCCCTAAGGGCCCTGGACCTCAACCCCGAGGAAACCCTCTACCTGGACGACGACCCCGAGAACGTGGAGGCCGCCAGGAGGCTGGGCCTCCGGGCGGAGGTGTACGTGATTAAAGCACCGGGAGTTCGGCCACGGTGACCACCTCGAGGGAGGGGTTCCCCTGCCGGAAGGCGGCGATCCGGCCCACCACGTGGCCTCCGGCCCGGAGGACCATCCGCTCCATGGCCTTCATGGTCTCCCCGCTGGAGACCACGTCAGAAATCAGGGCCACCTTCTGGTTCAGAAGCTTCTCGGCGAAGCGGCGGTCCAGCCAGAGCACCTCCCCCACCCCCAGGGTCAGGGTCTCCACCTCCTGGATGATGGGGTCCTCCATGTAGGGGCGGCGCCGCCTCCTGGCCACCACGTAGGGCAGGCCCATCTCCTCCGCCAGGACGTGAGTGAGGGGGATGGGGCTGGTCTCGGTAGTGAAGAGGACCTCAGTGTCCTTGGGCACCAGGGGCTTTAGGGCCTCGGCCGCCGCCCGCACCAGCTCCGGATCCCCCAGAAACTCCACCAGGGGGATGCGCCGCCCGGGAAGGGGCTCAATGAGGGGCACGTGCCGGGTGACGCCGCCGATGGTGATGGGATAGGTTTCCATACCGCCTCCCTATTCTGGCTTGAAAAGGGGCAGGTGGCCCAGGGCGATCACGTCCTGGCGGGGCGTGCCCTCGGTGAAGACCGCCAAAACGGCCACCACCTGCCCTCCCACGCTTTCTATGAGCTCCCTAAGGCCCGCCAGGGTGGAGCCCGTGGAGACCACGTCGTCCACGATGGCCACCTTCTTCCCCCGGATCAGGGGAACGTCGGCCCCGTCCAGCACCAAAAGCTGGGGCTTGCCCGTGGTGATGGAGAGGACCTGGCGGCTTATGGGGTTGATCATGTAGGGCTTCTCGGTCTTGCGGGCCACCACGTAGGGCTTGCCGGTGATGCGGGAAAGGGCGTGGGCCAGGGGCACCGCCTTGACCTCGGGGGTGACCAGGGTTTCCACCTCTTCGGGCAGGCGCTTGGCCAACTCCTCGGCGGCGGCCTCGGTGAGCTCGGTGTCCCCCAGGAGGTTGAGGAGGGCCACGGCAACGTCCGGCCCCACCTGGACGATGGGTAGCTCCCTTCTCACCCCGGCGATCTCCACAGGGTAGGTCCTCACGCCGCCAGTCTATACTGAAGGTATGCTGAGCGCCAAGATAGAGACCCTGGGCGTGGACCCTCAGAACGGCAGCGTGGTGGTCCTGCTCAGGGCGGAAAACGATAAGCTTCTTCCCATCGTGATCGGCCCCCTCGAGGCCCACCACATCATGGTGGCCCTCCAGGGGGAAAAGCCCCCCCGCCCCCTTACCCCAGACCTCCTCCTCTCCGTGATGGAAATGCTCCAGGCCAAGCTGAAGCGGGTGGAGATCACCGACCTTAAGGACGGCACCTTCTACGCCCGGCTCATCCTGGAGCACCGGGGCATTGAGCTGGAGGTGGACGCCCGCCCCTCCGACGCCATGGCCCTGGCCCTGAGGGCGCAGGCCCCCATTCTGGTAGCGGAGGAGGTGGTGGAAAAGGCGGGGGTGGAGGAGGCCAGCCTCAAGCCCCACGGGGCCGCGGAAGCCTAGCCCTTGCCCAGACTCTTTTCCTTTCTCCTCTTCCTGGCCCTGGCCCTGGGCCAGCGCCTCGGGGTTGTGGGGGACTGGGGAGCCGCCACTCCTGGCCGGGCCCAGGTGGCGGCCCTCCTCCAGAAGGAGCACGCCCGAAGCCCCCTCACCGCCCTCCTCACCGTGGGGGATAACTTCTACCCCAAGGGGGCTATCGTGGAGGCCTACCTCAAGGAGCTTCCCCCCGTTTCCCTCTACCCCGCCTTCGGCAACCACGACGCCCCTAACCTCCCCGCCCAGCTGAGCCGCTTCCGCCTGGAAAGGCCCTTCTACCGGGTCCGCTTTGGGGATCTGGAGGTCTTCGTGCTCTACACCGAGGAGGGGCTGGCCGGGCAGAGGCGCTGGCTGGAGGAAGCCTTGCAGGCCTCTACCGCCCCCTGGAAGGCCCTGGTCCTCCACCGCCCCCTTTACTCCTCCGGCCTCCACGGGGGAAGCCCCACCTTGCGAAGCCTCCTGGAGCCCCTTCTCCTGCGCCACGGGGTGGCCCTGGTCCTGGCGGGGCACGACCACCACTACGAGCGCCTGAAGGTGGGTTCCATCACCCACCTGGTCCTGGGCGGGGGCGGGGCCAGCCTCTACCCCACCAAGCCCCCCCTCCCCCTGACCCAGGCCCTGAAGGTGGCCCACCACGCCTTCTTTCTGGAGGTGGGCCCGGGAACCCTCGAGGCCTACGCCCTGGACCTCGAGGGCCGGGTCCTGGACCGGTTCACCCTAAAGCGCCCATGACGTGGACGTGCACGTGGAAGACCTCCTGCCCCCCCTTCTCCCCCACGTGCACCTGGAGCTTGTAGCCCTCCAAGCCCAGCTTTCGGGCCACCCGGTTGGCGGTGGCAAAGAGGGCCCCCAGCTTTCTCTCCCCCTCCTCGCCCTCGGGGTAGTCGGAAAGCTTGGGGATGTGCTCCTTGGGCACCACCAGGACGTGGACCGGGGCCCGGGGGCGGATGTCGTGGAAGGCCACGAAGCCCTCGTCCTCGTAGACCTTTTTTGAAGGAAGCTCCCCGGCGATGATGCGGCAGAAGACGCAGTCCATGGGACCATTCTAGCGGGCAAGGGGCAGGGTGGGGGAGGCCTTCTCCCTGACCCCCACCACCCGCCCCAGCAGGGTGTACCCCTCCACCCCCCGCACCTCGGCCAGGACGGTCTCCCCGGGGAGGGCCTCCCCCTCGAGGCGGGCCTCGTAGTAGTCCGGGGTGTGGCCCAGGAGAAGGCCCCCCTGCCTCCTTTCCACCAGGACCTCCACCTGGCTTCCCAGCTTGGGCCTTATCCTCTCCTCCGCCAGGCGCTGGGCCAGGGCGATGAGCTCCTTGGTGCGGCGCTTCCGCACCTCTATGGGGACCTGAGGCATGGAGGCGGCCCGGGTCTTGGGCCTCGGGGTGTAGGTGAAGGCGTGGACCCGGGTGGGCCTGAGCTCCTCCAGGAAGGCCAGGGTCTCCTGGTGCTCCTCCTCGGTTTCCGTGGGCAGGCCGGCGATCACGTCGGTGGTGAGGGCGAAGCCGGGGATGAGCTCGTAGGCCCTTTGGACCAGGGCGCGGTAATAGGCCTTGTCGTAGCGGCGGCCCATGAGCCTGAGGAGGCGGTCGGAGCCCGTCTGCAAGGAGAGGTGGAGGTGGGGGCGGACCCCGGGGGCGTAGCGGGCCATGACCCGAAGGAGCTCCTCCCCCGTGTCCTCGGGCTCAATGGAGGAGAGGCGCACCTTAGCCCCCAGGTGGTAGAGGTCCTCCACCAGGCCCGCCAGGCCCCTGGGGTGCCCCCGGTAGCTCCCAAGGCGCACCCCCGTGAGGACGATCTCCTTGATGCCCAGGCGAAGCAGGGCCTCGGCCTCCGCCAGGGCCTCCTTATGGTCCCGGTGCCTTTCCTTGCCCCGGAGCCTGGGGATGATGCAGTAGGCGCACCCCGCCTGGCACCCGTCCTGCACCTTGAGGAAGGCCCGGACCCGACTATTCAAAAGCCCCCTTTCCCCCGCCCCCCAGAACTCGTTGGGGGGGGTGGTGATGGGGTCCGAGGGCAGGCCAAAGTGTTCCAGGATCACCTTGGGGAGCTCCGCCTTGCGGGCGTTGGGCACCACGGCGTCCGCTCCCAGGGCCTTCACCTCCTCCGGGGAAAGCTCGGCGTAGCACCCCGTGACCACGATGAAGGCCTCCGGGTTGTGCCGCCTGGCCCGGCGCACCTCCTTGCGGGTGTCCGCCTCCGCCGTGGTGGTGACGGCGCAGGAGTTGATGACCACCAGGTGGGCCCCCCCGGCCTCCACGGGGACCACCTCCGGCTCCAAGGCCTTGAGGAAGCCCAGAAGGGCCTCGGTCTCCACCTGGTTCACCTTGCACCCCAGGGTGCGGAAGGCCGCGCGCATCCTTCCCATTCTGGTAGGCTTAGGGGGTCCCGTCAATGTGAGCCCCCCCACTTGCCGTGAAAGCCCAAGGGGTTGTACCATCTTCCCCGCTAACCCCAAGATATGGGGGGATAAGGAGGGTTATGGAGCGCCATTTCTTTGACGAGCACGCCCAGGCCATCGCCAAAAGGCAGTATCTGCAACCCGAAGACGGGGACATCCTGGGCATGTTCCGCCGGGTGGCCCGGGAGATCGCCAAACCCGAGAAGCCCGAGGAAAGGGCCTACTGGGAGGAGCGGTTCTACGAGCTCATGGCCTCTAAGCGCTTCTCCCCCGGCGGGCGCATCCTGGCGGGGGCGGGCACGGCCCACGGCAACCTCCTGAACTGCTTCGTCCAGGGAGCCACGGAAAACCCCCCGGAGAGCTTCGCCGGCATCATGGAGGTGGCCAAGAAGCTGGCCCTGGTCACCAAGGTGGGAGGCGGCAACGGGGTCAACCTGGACCCCTACCGTTCCAAGGGGAGCCGCAAGCGCCAGGAGGTGCGGGGCGTGGCCTACCTCTCGGCGGAGCACCAGGACCTCGAGGACTTCATCCGGGGCCTCATGCGCCCCCCCACCAACCCCGAGGGAGAAAAGGAGGAGATCGCCCTCAAGAACTTCACCCGGGTGGTCTACGGGGAGCTCTCGCCAAAGATGCGGGCCCTGGCGGAGCGCTATGGGGTCCAGGTGGTGAAGGAGCCCCCCAAGGAGCGCATCCTGGTCCCCGACGACATGGGGGGGATCGTGGAGGCGGCCAAGGAGGCGGCGGACCTGGCCCGCCAGGGCCTCACCCCCCACGTGGACTTCTCCCTCCTAAGGCCCGAGGGGGCCCCCATCCGGGGAAGCGGGGGGACGAGCTCGGGGCCTGTGAGCTTCCTCTTTGAGATCTTTGACAACTTCCTGGAGTGGGTGGCCTGGGGGGCCGAGGAGGCGGGCCCCGTGGCCACCCTGCGCTACGTCTACGCCCCCGTGCTCCGGGTGGTCAGGCAGGGAGGGTGCCTCCATCCCGACACCCTGGTCCACACCGACCGGGGCACCTTGCGCCTCCGGGAACTGGTGGACCCCTTCCGGCGGGGCTGGCAACCCCACACTTTAAGCGTGGCCACCGATGAGGGCTGGCGGCCGAGCCCCGAAGGGTACAACAACGGCGTGGCGCCCACCCTCCGGGTGGTGCTGGAAAACGGCCTCGAGGTCCAAGGAACCCTCAACCACAAGCTCAAGGTCCTTCGGGAGGACGGAACGCGGGAATGGGTGGAACTCCAAGACCTCAGGCCCGGAGACTGGGTGATCTGGGTTCTGGACGAGCACACGGGAACCCCGGTCCAGCTCGCCCCCCTGGACGAACCCCTCCACCCCAACACCACCCCCATCCGCACCCCGGAGGTGCTCACCGAGGACCTGGCCTTCCTCCTAGGGTTCTTCTTCGGAGAGGGCTTCGTGAGTGGGGACCGGATCGGCTTCTCCGTCCACGAGGAGGAGCCCATGCGGGAAGAAGCCAAGCGCCTCTTCCGGGAGCTCTTTGGGCTGGAGCTCCGGGAGGAACGAAAGCCCGGCGACCGGAGCGTCACCCTGGTGGTCCGGAGCCGTCCCCTGGTCACCTGGCTCAGGAAGAACGGCCTTCTCAAGGGAAAGGCCCGGGAGCTGGAGGTCCCCAGGGCCATCCGCCAAAGCCCCCGCCCTGTCCTCGCCGCCTTCCTCCGGGGCCTCTTTGAGGCCGATGGCACCATTACCGCAGGCTACCCCATGCTGACCACCGCCTCAAAACGCCTGGCCCAGGACGTGATGGTCCTCCTGGGGGGGCTTGGCATCCCCTCCAAGCTCCTCCGCTATAACCCCCTGCCGGGGCGCTTCTCCAAGGCCGAGCACTACCGGGTCCGGGTGGTAACCGCCAAGGGCCTGGAGCGCTACTTGGAGAGGATCGGGGTACCCAAGGGCTCCCGCCTAGAGGCCCTTCACGGGATCAAGCCCGACATCCGCCGGGAGTCCAGCTGGCCCCTGCCCCATGCCGAGGGGTTGCTGAAACCCCTCCTGACGGTGACGGAAAAGGGCAGGAAGGGCTACGCCTCCCCCTATACCCCCTTGCGGAAAGACCTCCTCCGGTACCTCCGGGGCGAGCGCCAGCTCACCGCCACGGGGTACGCCATGGTCCTGGAAAAGGCCCAGGACCTGGGCTTGGAAGCCGACCCCTTCCCCTTCAACGAGTACTATGTGCGGGTGGCTTCCGTGGAGCCGGGGGGCGAGATCCTCACCCTAGACCTTTCCGTGGAGGGCAACCACACTTACCTGGCCAACGGCCTGGTAAGCCACAACACCCGCCGCGGGGCCGGGATGGCCACCCTCTCCATAGAACACCCCGACCTCCTGGACTTCCTCACCGCCAAGGACCTGGACCGGGAGAAGGCGGAGGGCGACATCTCCACCTTCAACATCTCCGTCCTAGCCACCGACCGCTTCCTGGAGGCGGTGGAAAAGGACGAGCTCTGGCCCGTGACCCCCATTGAGGTCCCCGGGAAGTACTACCCCTATCCCGTAGAGGGCCCCTACACGGGCAAGCTTCCTCCCCTCCCCGAGCGGGAGGACGGGGCCAAGGCCATCCCCCTCTACGGGGGGAAGGTCCCCGCCCGGTGGCTCTGGCACGAGATCGCCTGGCACGCCTGGGCCACGGGGGAGCCGGGGCTCATCTTCGTGGACCGGGTGAACGCGCTCTCGGCCCTGAAGGGCTTAGGGGAGCGCTACCAAATCCGCTCCACCAACCCCTGCTTCGTGGGGTCCACGCGCATCCCCACCGAACGGGGGCTTGTGCCCATTGAGGAGCTCGCGCGCGAAGGGGGGAGCTTCTACCTGGTCACGGACAACCGGGCCCCCTTTGGGGGCAGGGGCGCCCCCTTACCCGGCCACGGCACCGCGGTACGGAAAGCGGTCCGGGCCTTCTTCACCGGCGTCAAGCCCGTGGTTCGCCTCCGCACCCGGGAGGGCCTCGAGGTGACCCTCACCCCGGACCACCTCCTCCTGACCCCGGAGGGCTACCGGGAAGCGGGAAAGCTCAGGCCGGGCGAGAAGATCCTGGTGCAAAGCGGCGAGGGACTCTTCCCCAAGGAGGAGAGCCTGCCCGCCCAAGCCCTCGCCGTGGTCCACGAGCGGGTGGCCACCGCGGGAGGCCGGGGAGGCCGAGGCCGGGCCGATGTGCGCGCCCAGTACCGCAACCTCCCTACCTGCTGGAGCCGGGAGCTCGGGGTGGCCTTGGGCTGGCTCTTGGGGGATGGCTACCTGCGGGAGGACGGGGTGGGCTTCTACTTCTCCCGGAAGGACTTCGCCGACCTCGCCTGGCTTCCCGACCTCCTCCGGGACTGGTTCGGCCCAGGCACCCTCCAGGAAACCCGCTCCAACACCTTCCACCTCCACTTCAACCGCATCCCCGCGGAGTTCTTCCAGGCCCTGGGGGTCAAGGCGGCCAGGGCCACGGAAAAGCGGGTTCCGGAAAGCCTCTTCCGCGCTCCCCGAGAAGCGGTGGTGGGCTTCCTCCAGGGCCTCTTCAGCGCCGACGGCTCGGTGCAGATCAACGAGAAGAAACAGACCGCCACCATCCGCCTGCCCTCCTCCAGCCTGGCCCTCCTCCAGGACGTCCAGCTCCTCCTCCTTAACCTGGGGATTCTCGGAAAGATCCACAAGCGTAGGGAGGCAGCCCGTAAGGCCTTGCCGGACGGCAAAGGCGGCCTCAGGGAGTACCCGGTGGCGCCCCAGTACGAGCTCATCCTGGGAGGGGAAAACCGGGACCGGTTCGCCGAGGTCGTGGGCTTCCTTCAGGAGGAGAAGCAGTCCAAGCTCTTGGCCTTCCTGCGCCACAGGCCCCGGGGCAGCTACCGCAAGCCCTTCCTGGCCACGGTGGCCAGCGTGGAGCCCGCCGGGGAAGCCCCCGTCTACGACCTGACCGAGCCCGTCACCCACAGCTTGATTGCCAACGGGCTCGTAGCCCACAACTGCGGCGAAATCCCCCTCACCGTGGGCGAGCCCTGCGACCTCGGGGCCATGAACCTCGCCGCCTACGTGAAGGACGGGGAGTTCCAGATGGAGGAGTTCCGCCGGGACGTCCGCACCGCCATCCGCTTCCTGGACAACGTCCTGGACGTGAACAAGTTCGCCCTCCCCGATAACGAAATGGCGGCCAAGAAGCTCCGCCGCTTGGG
>OGCH01001187.1_pt1 | contig 10552 bp, 6 predicted proteins | sample 1570111 | NCBI WGS metagenome assembly OGCH01 (sample SAMN03436243, study PRJEB24508) | hot springs metagenome | biome: Desert Springs; feature: Hot Springs; material: Water | place: USA: Great Boiling Spring, Nevada | collected 2008-12-01 | depth 0 m m
CCAACATATATCCTCTTCTGGAACCTCCTAAGGAATGGCCAATCTAAACTCCATGGCTTGTTGGTAGCCCCTATAACATACAATGGTAACTTACCAGCTTTATTGGTTATACCATCCATCTCTGTAAGGAACTGGTTCTTGACTCTAACCTCTCCTCCTATCTCATTACTTCTAGTCCCAAGTAATGAATCAACCTCATCTATGAATAATATTACTGGTATATTCTCCTTGCTTGCTATCCTCCTTGCCATTGAGAATAGTTTTGCAACGTTCTTCTCAGCCTCTCCTAACCATTTGCTCATCATAGAAGCAGCATCGACATTTATAAAATAGCCCTGTATCTCACTTGCCGTTGCTGCTGCAAGTAATGTCTTACCATTACCAGGGGGTCCATAGAGTAGTATACCTCTAGGCCAACCAAGAGGGAATAGATCTGGTCTTTGAGTAGGGTATATTATGCTCTCCCTTAACGCTCTCTTTGCATCCTCTAAACCTATAACCTCATCCCACTTTACATTTGGTTTATCTTTTAATACTAGATCATCAAAGTCCGCCTTTAGTATCTCAACGTTAGCAGTAGCAGGTTCGTCTTTATTATTAGTACCCTTGTTAATGCTACTTACTTGATCTTTACCATGTCCATTGCCGTTGCTAACGTTAGTAGTGTTATTAATGTTATCGAACCCTCTAGCCTCCTGCAGAGCCTTTATCCTCTGCTGATATGCCTTTGCCCTCTCTATGTATATCTTGTTCAGTTTATAATCTGGATATAGATGTACTAGTTTGAGTAATGCGTCTACAGCCCTTTGGTAATGCAATATGGCATGAGGTCTTGCGCCCTGTGAGTCTAGCTTTATAGCCTCTGCGGCATGTCTGCTTGCTATATTCTCTAACTCTTGGGGTGCGAGTGTCAACCAACTCTCACAATTCATGATAAGGAAGGACTTACCTATAGCATTATGTTAAATATTCTAATAAATTAACTCAATTATTGTTAACAAATGATAGTTCATATGCCACTCCATTACACTCATATGAGCCCTCTAGTGTTGTAGTTATTCGCATATGAATACCCTTAAGTTATGTAATTCCTATGATATTAACTTAACTTAAGTATATCTACACACAGTGTAAATTTGTTGATCTCCCATACTAAGTATCGGTAACCATTCTAGATACCTATCTATCTATTATAAACTGAGCTACACATGGTCTCTTCGAGTGTTCTTTCTAGGCCTGATAACAGACTCTATTCCTATCATCCTAACTTATAGACTTTTTAGCCATTAGCCATATATCTCCATCCATGTATGCTTCAGTGATTAACCTATGCTTTAATACATAAATTATTATATTTGATGATATCTTTAACTCAAGCGTAATAAACCTTTCATCAATCAATTCCAATCAATAAGGAAGAAGGAGTGTTAGACAAAATAAATTAAACCACAAGGCAATCTATACAACAGAATAGAAATAGTTGTTAAATACTACCGCTATTGATTATTGCTTAATCTTCTATATACCATCACCGATATAAGCCCTGCGACTAGCATGCTTATGACTCCTATTATACTTTCTGATACTACATTGAATCTTACATTCACGTTGTTCACTATGGTTGAGTATGTCCCATCGTTATGTATAAAGTCTGCTATTATACTCCATATCCCTGCTTTGTTAACTTGTATAGGATGACTTATCCATATGAATGGTTCTTGATCTTGATCTGGGTTCAATACCCCTATCACTTCCTCACTTGCATCACTTATAGAGTATATCCGTATGTTATTTATGGTAGTAGTTGAGTCTAGACTTGAGTAGACTACCAATACAATTATACTATCGTTTATCTCCAGAGGTGGATCGTGTGGGAGTATCAAAGCAAGCATATATACGCTCCCTTTCTTTGATTGTAGTATGATACTACCATGCTCAGGTATCCCTTCTATTCTAGCTATTCTAGAGAGTAACTCCTCAACCTTATCAGAACTCATCCCATTAGCTACAAGTTCACTCTTAAGTATGGATCTGAACTCTTCAATAGTACTAAACCTATAGTATGTATGCTCTAATATATTAACCTCAACTACAGTATAGTTCATATCCATGAAACCTCCTCCAGGCATGGGGTGAGCAAAGCATGCTACTAGCCATAGCTTATTGCTTGTGGTTGATGGTATATCGACTCTAACATCAGCACTACCTATGCCATTACTCCAATTGCGTATTATAGGAGATTTAGCATAGGGATGATAGCCCTGCCACGTTCTTATAACATCGCCTGTTGATGGATCATACCATTCTATAAACCTGTTATTTAGAGGATCATACCATCCAAGTATGACGTAACTGTACATCCACTCAAATATAGGCTTTGGCAAAGCACCACCAGAGCTATTATAATCAACCTTTATAGTTAAGTTTATCTTACTCCCTTGAAGTGAGTGTGTTAAGGATAGGAATGTATCATTGTAACCCTTGTATGGATCATCCTTACCTCCACAGAGAAAGTCTGGTATTATGAACTTTGACCTAGGGCTCTCCTGAGGTGGTTGTGTAGGATTTGTCTGTTGATTGGGTTGATTTGGCTGGGATGGCTGCTGTGGTTGAGTACCAGTAGTACTTACAGTTATATCCTTAACCACGTAGTTCATATCCATAAAGCCATCATTCCATGGATGGCTGAAGCATGCTATCAATGCTAACCTATCACCTGCGTTTGCTGATGGTATACTAGTAGTGTAACTTGTACTTCCTACTACCCTGCCACTAGACTCTTGCCAGTTGGTGATAAGTTCCATCCTACCTGTCCAATCACTAGCGAATGACTCACTGGTAATGTTGTACCATCTGAACATTATATAGCTGTACATGAACTTTGCTACATCTATAGGCATGCGAGGATCATTAGGGTCTAGGTAGACAGTTATATTTGCTGTAACAGAACCTCCACTCTGCTCTACTCTCATACTTATGAAATTCTCATCAGTTACATATGGGCCACAGATATTACCGAAATTAAGTCCTGACCTACTGATCTGTTGCTGCTGCTGATTGGGTTGTGTAGGCAGAGTCTTATTATCCTCTTCATCTTCCTCCTCGACCATCTTATCTGTAACATGGAATGTAGTTACTGCAGCAACCATATCCATGAACCCTCCGTTAGGGGTAGGGTGTACAAAGCATACTAGCAGCTTGATCTTATCGTAGTTAACATTGGGTACCTCCAACAGTACCTTTGCACTACCAGTGTATATATCCTCCTCACTCCATCTTATTATCTTAACAGGCTCCTTCCATCTACTATTAAGTATATCTTCGCCACTGTAATAACTCCACTCGCTATCTATAAGCCTGTTAGCAGGATCTAGCCATGCAAAGGCTACATACTCGTACATCCACCTTGTAGGTTCATCCTCTGGTAGTATCTTTATAGTTATATCTGTAGTAACCTTAGTGGATGGTAATCCGTATCTAGGCTCTAGAGCTATAGTGACACTCCTCTCAACCCATGGTACACAATAGTTCGTTATGCTTATCATCTTGATCACCTCAATGCTTACTCTTAGCGATTCATCGTTGATCATAACATTAACCAATAGCTTGCCTTCCTTCTCATCCTTTATAGTATACTTGAGTACATATACTCCATTATCATCATCTCTAACTATATACTCTATACCATTACTATTGCTACTATTCTCATCTTTATTATCACTCTCATCCTTATTATCACCATCTACAAGCGTTGAGTTTGCATAGATATAAACTGATTTTGCGATCTCTTCTTCATCAGTATTATCATCTAATGATATACTTATCTCTGCCCCTTCTCCTATGACTATACAGTATATAGTATCATTCATTGTAAGATACTGAGAATTGGAGATGCAAGTTAAGATCCCTATATACTGAGTACTATCAACACTATCTTGATCATTACTATTATTATCCCCTTGGGTGTTATTATCAATTTTAAGCATCTCATTGATGCTAAGTTGCTTGGCATCAATGAACATATAGGAGCCCTTCTTGACCTCTATCATGCTTATCTTATCTCCTATTATGCTCTCAAGGTATCCCTCCCTAATCTCTAATCCTTCATAGGTTAATGCCTCATACATCCTCTTATATACATCATCTATGCTATCTACCCTGTAGTAAGAGATATCTTTAGGCTTCTCAGTAACCTTGAATGTGGCTAGAGTATAACCTAACTCCTTGAATTCCCTTGTCCCATTACCAAAGCATGCTAATATGTACACATCACCAGAGGTTAGATCTGGGACCCTTGTATATATGATGGCTCTACCCTCTAAGGTTGTATCGTCTATGTAATCCCATTCTATACTGCTTGTTATCCACTCACTCAGCCTATCATCATCTCTGAACCATGCTACATTAACGATACTGTACTTGAAGATATCACTGTACTCCGTACTCCTTATCATAGCAGTTATCTGTAGACCACTACCTGGTAATCCCTCCTGCTTACTAAGTAAGAGTTCTGCATTATTCAGTAACGATCCATGGGATGATGGTATGCACTGTATCTGCACCTCCTCCTGATCCTCCTTGGAATTGACCTCCTCTAATTTCTTAGGCTCAGGCTCAGGTTGCTTGACCTCCTCTAATTTCTTAGGCTCAGGTTGCTTGACCTCCTCTAATTTCTTAGGCTCAGGCTCAGGTTGCTTGATCTCCTGCTTACTCTCTGATCGCTCTACCTCTTCTTTACTCTCCTGCACCATCGATCCTTCATCCTTATAGTTATCACTTGCTGATTCCCTTGGTTCTTGATCAGCCTCTCCTACACCTACCTCTATATTCTGCTTGGGCTGCTGAAGGTACTGTAACTGTACTGCTATAGAGAGTAATGAGATGAAAGCAAGTGATGCCACTATCGATATTATAACAGGTTTATTCATACTGGTGATTATTTCATGATGATAATAATTTTAACATAATGGTACAACAATAGAATAAAATTGGTTCTGCAAGCTGATTCATAGGGATTCTTGTTATGTATTATGAGTTATGTAATCTATGTTATGTAATGAGTGTTATATACTAACGCCTGTTCTTACATATAAATATTTCTAAAAAATTCTATTATTGTACCAATAAGTTAATATAATTAGATATTTGTACCATAAAATAGATTAAATCTATTAGGTAATCTACTGTGATGCAGTACAAAGCACTCTTGATGGCAGCAGTACTCATGTTCGGAGGGTTCGGCAGCGTATTTGCTGATATGGATGGTGATCATGGTTATCATGGAGGTAATGGACATGGTACTCCTAGTGAAGAACTGGGCAACTTCTGTGGTACATTCAATGACACGTTCATAAGCCTAGATCTACACCCTGCTGGAGGATTACCTGGAGATAAGACCAATGCTACTGTAAGAGCAAATTACAACACAAGTGGTAGTAATATGCCACAGGAGATATTTCAATGGATGTACAGCTATGTCACATTTGCATGGTACAGACCATCAACTGATTCGTGGATACCTATCCGTGATGTAGACGCTAATACTGATAATGGAAGTACATGGTTCAACCCTGCGGATAATCCTGCCTTAAATGACCCAGTTGATCCAAGACCAATACCAGAAAATGCATTGATAACAAATTGGGATAATGGAGTAGGCAGTGCAACAGTCAACATGTTCCCAGTACCTAATATAAGTGTAGATAACCTCCTACCAGGTGAGGAGATATGGCTAGTAGCATGCTTTGCCCATCCTATGCCTGGAGGTGGAAGCATGGATATGAACTATACAGTAGCCCCATACCAGATATCTATATGCCACACAGAGAGGGATAGAGTTGTAGAGATAATCGCTCCATCTCAAGGACTCCCAGGTGAAGAGATAGAGGTGACTGTAAAGGTACACCTCAATGAGGGCGATAGACCAGGAGGATGGAGACTGATAAGACTCGCATGGATAGACTCTACAGGTAATGTTATATGGCCACATGTAGATGTAGAAGGAACTCTAACTGAAGGTACAGTAGACCCTAACACTGGAAGATTAACTACTCCTGGTATAATAACAGCAACCGGTACCCTAACTGTACCAAACCTGCCTCAGGGCACACATCTAACTCTACTTGCATGTACTGGGCATCCTATGGGAATGATGTATGATGGTACAAACGGTTATCATAGCTTTGACTTCGAGGTACTAGGATTCATGGTAGTACCAGAGATGATAATAGGCAGTATAGGACTCATAGGTGCAGCACTAGGCTCCTTCATGTTATATGCAAGGAGGAAGCAAGCATAAACAAACAAAACATAATATTTTTTTATTTTTATCATTCGCAGTATAGACTGCTAGGTATTAAAAGGAGTCTTATTCCATACATCCATTATCCATAGAAAGAGTTTCATATCATAAGCTACTTATCTTCTATAATACATGTGATTACTGTAGGGATTAAGATCATACCAGAATCATACTATCTATTAGATGATTGTACCATTAAAGATATTAATAATTAAAATCCTAAATCGTAACATGAGAGGAGTATCAATAGCATTGGTATTAAGTATACTTGCAATGCAGATACTCACAGGTTATATGGATAACAATGCATATGGGCATGGACTAGGTAAAGAGACTGTAGGACCAAAGAATGTAGAAGATAGACTGATCTCGTTATCGCTCAAGTTAGAACCAGAGTTAAGAAGGACTAGAGATCTGACAGATGTTGTATTAACCTTACAGGCTATAGATGAAGAGAGTAAGGAGGTTATACCAGGCACTATAATATACGATATTAAGATACAGAAGTATGGTAAAGAGGAGGTACTTCTTAACGAGAGGTTCCACATAATGCCAGATCAAGATACGCTTAAGATCATCTTCAAGCCTGCAGATTCGGGATTGAATATAGAAGGAGAGACGATGCCTAACATGGGGTATATGCGTACAGATATCTCAGATATAACAGTGACAGGGCCCATATTCTTGGATGCTGGCCTCTATGTATTCACTATAGACTTGGTAGGTATAGGCGATAGCTTCCTTGATGAACCTGTAAGGTATGTATCGTATCTGACCATATCTGAGCTGGATGCAAGGAAGGTGACGCACCATGGAGATGAGAAGAGTATAGGTTACATCTCATACTATGATACCATAAAAGAGTTGAATTACACTGTAGATGCCGATGGTAATATAATAGTAGATGCTATATCTGACTTTAACTGGGATAAGGAGTTCGTTAAGGATATACCATTGCTACACTTTGAGTACTACATACCTAAGGAGTTCAGAGAGCTCGCTAATAGGGAGATGAAGGGCTATGTTAACGGTGTAGATGCCAACATATTCGTAGATAGAGCAGCAGAGAGTTGTGAAGGGTTCGAGGGTCTGTTGCCAGAAGGAGGATGCGTTGTAGTACATTATATGATAGTGAAGAGCAGACTGGTAAAGATGGCAGATGAGGTAACAGATAAGGATAGAGTAGTATTCAGACTTGTAGCAGGAAAGATGATCGATGAGGATAGAAGAGAGCCCATAGGGGAATGGTCTGATGCAATGGTACTCAAGAGTGATAAGGGTAGATATACTGTAGAGGTAAGATACTCACCGAAGGAGCCCAATATAGATGAGCCTACAAAGTTAAGTATAAAGTTCTATGATGCTGAGAGTAAGGAGGAGATCAAGGATATCAGATACAAGTTAACGATATACAATAGCAATAATATAGTGATCGATGATATAGTAGAAGGGAGTGAGATATTAACATATGAGATAAAGGAGGGAGGTGCTTATGTTGTGATGTTAAGTGAGATAGATGGAGATGATAGAGTCAGCTTTGGTATAACTGTAGTGCCAGAGTTCCCCATCTATATAGCCTTACTGCTGCTGATTGCTATGAGTATACCTGTAATATTAAATAGAGAGAGGATTATGTGCTTTGTTGCAAAATTGACTTGATTGTCTAGTATACTTGTCATAACAGGTTATCTATCTTCTTTTACCTTGAATTATGATGTATGTCTAGAGATTGGTCGAGTTATAATTAATAATGCTTTAGTTAGAGAGGTGAACTTCCTATTCAGTAGGAAGGTTCTTGATTTCTCAAGAGGTTTGATGTTAAAGGTAAAGGTGTTGTTGGCAGACCTCCTTACCCTACCTAACAGCCTGATCATCCTTCCTTCTAGCTTTAATACGCTCTACTTTACTTTAAACTACCATACCGTCAGACAGACAGAAGGTCTGGCTAGGATGCTCTCTATATGGAGCATAGATGTACCTGATCACTCAACATTGAATAGGAGGATAAGGAAGCTCACCATACCAGTAGATACATCAAGCAACAACATCTATTAGTGATAGATAGTACAGGGTACAAGGTATCAGACAGAGGAGACTGAATAAGAGAGAAGTGGAAGAGGAGAAAGGGATACATACATAAGTAGACTATTTATAGCCTCACCTATTACTATCTGTAGTATATTTATCTCATAATTATTTTTATGCTTTGCTAGATTATGTATTCTCTGTGGCTTCCTTTTTATCTCTTTCATCTAATATTGGACTTAAAAAGTATAGAAGTATCAATATATACAATCTGTTTTTGTTCAGACATGAATTATTAATTTTACAATATGTATATTGGTATATATTATTACTTATCTCTTGCTTCTTCCTTTCTTCTTCTTACTACTACCTACACCCTTCTTAACCTTAGCCTTTGCTCTTGCTCTTAAACTTACTAACCTTGACTCTACCCTATTAACCCTAGTAGTTAACTTCTTTAATTCACGGTTAAGTAACCTTATCTCTCTTTGGATATTAACAAGATATGTATCATGCTTGTTTATGCGATTAAGTAATAGTTTAGGTATAGCAGTAGTAGTAACAACAGTAGGCTTCTCTTTTGCTACTCCCATAGTTTGTTCAGCTACTTCTTCTCCTCCTTCCCTTCTACTTCTTCTTACCTTTCTTTTAGGTTCCTCTGGTTTGGTGCCTGCAGTAATAGTCTCTTCTGTATTAGCCTTAATCTCTCCTTCACTACTAGATGACATTAAATAATAATTAGCAATAGCTATTAAAATAGTTTTCTAAAGTTTCTAATTATCTAACCGTTGATTAACTTTTAATTAATAAAAGATAGGTTATTTATTATACTCTTACATACCTTCTAAACCTTTCCCTTAACCTGGTGTGTTGAATAACTGACTTGTTTGTCTAAATATTTTATGCTATATGTTTCTATAATAGATAGCATATCTCATATGAGATATGATATGTCTGATAGGAACTGGAAGGAGTACAATGAAGCATTGGTAAGAAGAGGAGAGATACTGCTAGATATGGAGTTTCTAGATAACTGGTCTAAAGAGCTTAAGATCATGAACAGAGGTAAGGAAGGGGCAAGATTCAGATATCCAGAGTCTTTTATAAGATTACTTGCTATAATACATGCATATCTATTACCATATAGACAGTTAGAAGGATTCATAAGAGCATTAAGCAGCAATGTTGAAGGATTAGAGAAGGTACCAGATTATACAACTATATGGTGGAGGATAGCAAAAAGAAAGATGGATATCAAGTTAGATACATCCATAATAAATAGTAATGAGGATATAGTTATAGCAGTAGACTCTACTGGTATAAAGGTAGCCAATAGAGGAGAATGGATGAGAGAGAAATGGAAGACTAGAAGAGGATTCATAAAGATACATATTGCAGTAGATGTGAAGAGCAAGCAGATAACCTCAATACAAGTAACTAAAGAGAATGTAACAGATGGTAAGATGCTTAAATCATTGGTATATGATACATCATCTAAAGCAGATGTAAAGAAGGTTATAGCAGATGGAGCATATGACTCTAAGGATAACTTTAGATTCTTATCCTCTAATGGTATAGAACCATGTATAAAGGTTAGAAAGAACTCATCTACCAATGCTAGAGGATGTATGCCTAGAAAGATTGCAGTTATGGAGCAGATCAGAGAGATAGAATGGAAGAAGAGACATCGATATGGGTTAAGATGGATCGCTGAATCAGCTATATCATCATTGAAGAGAACGTTTGGGGAGTATGTATCATCCATAATAAGATGGGATAATATAGTTAAAGAATTGATACTTAAAGCATCCATATACAACATATTCATAAGAATGAATAGTAGCAATAGTGGTAAGATAGTATAGTAGTAGTAATAGTAATAGTATAGGTTATACTATAACATAGCAAGATCTAGTAGTTATTCAACACACTACTATTCAGCAATGAGTCTAAGTAAGATTAGTATCTAAATGTCTAGAGGCATTGATAAGGAGATCACTGTACTAATGGAATATTACAGTGTATTGATGTCAATTAATTTGTTATAGATAGAAAGAAAGAGAATAATGATAGATAAGTATGATAGCTATAAAGAAAATATCTGGTTATAGATAGCATATGAACCTTACATAAATAAGTATCTATTAATAATATTTCTAAAGTTAGAACTACATTAAGATGTTATTATTTCATAAGAGGTTAAGGAGGTTATATGGTAGCAAGCAT
>OGCH01001188.1_pt1 | contig 10542 bp, 6 predicted proteins | sample 1570111 | NCBI WGS metagenome assembly OGCH01 (sample SAMN03436243, study PRJEB24508) | hot springs metagenome | biome: Desert Springs; feature: Hot Springs; material: Water | place: USA: Great Boiling Spring, Nevada | collected 2008-12-01 | depth 0 m m
GGGAGGAGCCCGCCCAGATCCCCTGCCCGCACTGCGGCAGCCCGGTCTACATCACCGCCCGCATGTGCCCCTCTTGCTGGCAGCCCCTCCCCCGATAAGCTTGCCAGAGGAGAGCGACAATGGGCTATCGGATCGGGATCGATTTCGGCACCACTTATACCAAGATCGCCTATGTTCAGGACGGCCAGCTGCGGCTGTTCCGTTACCCCGGCCCCCAGGGCCGGGACTACATCCCGACGGCGGTGGCCTACCGCGTCGACCGGAGCGGGCGCCGCATCGTCTCCATCGGGGAGGCGGCCATTTCCGACGCCCTCAATCTCCCAGGCACCCGCTTGGCCACCCGTTTCAAGATGTTCCTGCCCATCCGCGACCGTCAGGCGGAGGAGGGCTGGTCCCTGGACCGCTCCCCCGACGAGGTGGTCCAGGATTATTTCCACCACCTGCTTCGGGAAGGAGATTATTGCTTCGAGCGACAGATCGGCCCCATCGAGAGCATCGTGGTCTCAGTCCCTGAGGTCTGGCAACGCACGGCCAACAACCCCGGGGCCGAGGCGCTGCGCCGCGTGCTGATCGACCAGATGGGCCTCCCTGTCGATCACCTGCGCAGTGAGCCGGTCTGTGCCGCCGCCTATTACGTCTACGAATACCAGCGCGCCGAGGCCCGCTCCGACCGGCCTTTCCACCTGCTGATCTGCGACATGGGTGGCGGGACCTTCGACGTGGCCCTTTGCCGGGTCACCGGCCGGCAGATCGAAGTCCTGGACTTCGACGGCAACAGCGAGGGAGGGATCGGCCTGGCCGGCTCCCGCTTCGACCACGAGCTAGTCCGGACGGTTTATCAGGCGGTGGAGAAAGCCCCGCCGCCGGAGGAGGAGCTCCCGGAGCTGGTGCGGGCCTTCGAGCATGTCAAAATCGAACACCACGACAAGGCCTCTCAGGAGCTCCAGTCCCTTATCGAGCTGGAAGATCCCCAGCTGGACGACACCCCTCTGGATCTTTACACCTTCCGACGCAGGTATACGCCCACTCTGAGGCACGTCCGGGAGAGCTTCGCCCCCATCGCCGCTGGGATCCAGGAGGTGCTCCGGCGCCTACGCCAGCGGGCCGAGGCCAAGGGATGGCCCATCGATCGGGTGGCCATCGTAGGGGGGTTCGGGCAATTCCCGCTGGTTCAGCAGGCCATCCTGGAGAGCCTGGACATCCGGGATTCGCTGGACGTGCGGTTTGATCGGCTCCTCCACCGGGAGTATCGCCAGTTCTACGCCATCGCCTACGGCGCTGCCCTCATCGCCGCGGGGATGATCGAGCCGGTGGAATATTATCCCCATACGCTGGGGATCTTCGCCTTTCAGGTGTCGGAGGGACAGATGAGGCCGGTGTTCGTGCCCATCGTGGAGGCCGGGAAGGTCTCCGCCGGCCAGCTCCGCCCGCACTTCGCGCAGCAGTTGATCCGGGTGGAACGGGAAGAGGTCACCGAGCTGCCCGTCGGCCTGCAACTGGGAGGCGTCGGCGAGCCCATCCGCCTGAGCCTTCCGCCGGTTCAGCTCCCCCCGCCAGGCCGCTACAAAGTTGGCCTGCTCATCGATCGCTCCAACATGGGCATCCTGATCTTCGAATCAGAAGACGGAGGCCAGCGCCTGGAATACCGCCTGGGGGATGTGAACCCGATCCTGACCGTAGAATAGAGGAATAAGCGCATGGACGCTCCCTGGATGGAACCGATGCGCGCCCTGCGGGAGAACAGCCAGCGGCTCTGCGAGGCCCTCGCCAACCCGCCTGCGGATCGGGTCCAGGCCTTGCACCTGCTCTCGGAGTTCTCCCGGTTCCTCGAAACTATCCAACAGTGCCTGGAGCGCCTGCCGGCGATCGAACAGAGCGCCCGGCCAGGCCCCACCCTGCAGGAAAACCTTCGGTCTCGAGCCGCGGAGTTCCAGAAGCGGGCCTCTCACCTGCAAGCCCTGCGCCAGGAGCTGGAGCAGCTGGCAGACCTGGAAGAGACCTACCAGCGCCAGGAAGAGGAGATCCGCGACCTGGAGGCCCGGCGAGAATACTTGCTCCGCCTTAAGGCCCTGGTGGAGTCGGGAGCCCTGGAGGCGCTGCGGCAAGAGGTCGACTCGCTGCAGCGTCGGCGGGAGCTCCTGGAGGCCGAGCGCCTGGAACAAGCCCTGGCCCAAGAGACGCAGGAGGTCCTCCGCCTTTCCGAAAGCCACCTGCAACACCTAGACCAGAGGGTTCGCACGCTGCTTCAGCTGGCCGCCCAGCGGGAGGAGCAGCTGGCCGCTGCCCTGGCCCAGTTGCAGGAAGCCCGGGAGCGCTACCGCCGGGCCCAGGAGGCCTGGCAGCAGTGCCAGGAGGAGCTGGAACGCTATGAGGAGGCCGACCGCCGCGTCGCCGAGGCCCTTCCCCCCAGCCCCTCCCGCCAGGACATCCTGGCCTCCCTGGATCAGCTGCGCGCCCTCCTCCGGGCCATCGAGGAGGCCCTGCGCTTGGCCATAGAGGAAAACGAACGCCAGCAACGGCCCGAACCCATCACCTTAGGAGGTCCCTCATGATGCCCATCGGCTCTGAAGCGGAGGAATGGCTTCTCCGCCTTCAGGACGTGCTGGCCCGGATCCGCGCCGCCCTCGATGAGCGTCGCCGAACGCTCCGCGACCTGCGCCAGACGCTGGGGGACATCCACAGCACCCTGAGGGATATGGAAGGCTACCTCCGCGCGGACAGTCTTTACGATCTTATCCAGCAGATGGAGCGGCTTCAGGACGATCTCCGGAAGATGGAGCCCTTCCTGAGCCCCGGGATGCTGAACCAGCTGCGCATGCACCTGAAAAGGTCTCAGGACCAGCTCCATCAGGCTGCGGAGCAAATCGCCAGGGCTCACCAGGGATTCCGGGCGCTTCGGGAAGCGCTGAGGCAACAGGTGGAGGAGCAGAGCGCCCTCCCCGAGCTGACGAACGCGCTGAAACAGCGGGAGGACACGCTCATCGTGCTCATCCGCAGCCTAAGCCATCTCCAGGAATCCCGCTCCGCCCCGGACGCCGATACGACGGTCCGGGCCCTCGCGAACCTGCTCCAGGGGAGCCTGCGGCTGGCCGCCCTGAGCTTCGATCCCCGGCAGCTGCAGGGGATGGAGATCAGGCCTCCGGGGCGACCCGCCCTGATCCTGGACCTGCTGCGCAAGCGCTGGGGCGACTGGCTGCGGGAGCTGGCCCAGTATATCCAGGAGGTCAGCCGGCAGGCCGAGCAGCTCGCCGCTCTGGAAGGAGGAACCCAGGCGGATGCGTTCCGCGTCGCCCTGCAGAACTTTCGGGATGCCTGCCGAAGGGCAGCCGGCCCCGGAGCTCCCACTCCTCCCTCCTTTGTGAAGCCCGCGCCCCCCTTCCCGCCAACCCCGGAGCCTCGGACGCCGGAAGGAGGGAGCTCATGAACGCCCTGAGGGACTATGATCCATGGGCCAGCGGGGGACTCCCCTACCTGAATGTGGCCCACATCTGCCCGGCCACCCGCGCCCTGGGGCCCGGCCTGCGGGCGGTCCTTTGGGTCCAGGGATGCTGCTTCCGCTGCCCCGAATGCATTGCCCCCGACTGGATCCCCCGACGCATTGCCCGTCTGATGACCCCTGAGGAGGCCGTGGCCCAGTTGCTGGCCCATCCCCAGGTGACCGGCCTGACCTTCTCCGGCGGGGAGCCGATGCTCCAGGCGGCCGGCCTGGCGGCCGTCGCGCGCCTGGCCCGCCGCCAGCGGGAGCTCTCCATCATCTGCTATACCGGCTTCACCCTGGAGGAACTCCGCGCCCGCCCTCCCGGCCCTGGCATCGAAGACCTCCTGCAGGAGACCGATGTGCTCATCGATGGCCCTTACGTGGCAGCCCTCAACGACCAGAGAGGCCTGCGCGGGAGCGCCAACCAGCGGGTGCATTACCTGACCGATCGCCTGCGCGGCCTGGATTTCGAGAGCACGCCCCGCCGGGTTGAGATCCATCTCCAAGAAGATTACGCGCTGCTGGTAGGCATCCCCACCTCCGAACAGCTGAAGGCCTTCCAGCACGCCATCGCACGATTCCGGCGTCCCGATTCTTGTCCATAAGGCATGGAAACTGACCCCGGAGGATCACCTGATAGAAAGGGAGGTCGGACCCATGGATCGCTGGAGTGAATGGCTACAGGAGCTGGAGGCCCTTGATCCCGAAGATCCCGCTTGGGAGACCGCCCCCCGCTTCCTTCAGCAACTCCAGGAGCTGCTCGCCCGCAAGGAGCAGGTCCGTCAGCTTCGAACCCGCCTGAACCACCTGCGCCAGCGTCTGGAACGGGAGCTGGCCGGGGAAATCCATTTCCTCAAGCTGGACCTGAGAATCCCGGACGAGCCCTCCCCAGAGGCGTTCCAGACCCTGGAGGCCCTTTGCGAGGCCCTGGCGGAGCACGCCCGGATTCGGGAACAGCTCCCCAAGGCCCCTACCCTGGAAGCCCTGGAAGAGCTCACCCACCGCCTCCGGGAGTTGGCCCAGGAGATCCGACGCATGGCGGGAACCCTTCTCGGCCCGGAGGAGCCCCGCTCGCTCTCGCCGATGCCTCCCACGCCCTCTCCCCCGCCCGTCGAAGAGGCTCCTGCCCCAATCCCGGAACCGATCCTCCCGATGGAGCCGGAAACGCAGGCGCCGATCACGCTCCCGGTCCCAACGACGGAGGTCCCGCCTCCCCCGCAACCCGCCCTCGTCCCCACGCCCTCCCCCGAACTCCCCTGGCTGGAGACTTTCTGGACTTGGGTGGAGGAAGGCGATCTTCCGGGCGCCTACTGGCTGGCCCGGGCCGCTGAAGCCCAGGGGATCCCCACGCCTGTCCCTTCCACCGTCCTGGCCATCCTGCAGGGGGTTCGCTGGCTGGATCGAAACCGGGAAATGATGATCCCGGGGATCCGAGACCGGGTGGAAGGGGATCTCCCCAAGACCGGCCCGGGGGCCATCTTAATGCTGGCGGCGGCTCTTTACGGCGCCCTCGCCGCCCCAGAGACCGGAGTGGGCGGCTACCTGGAGGCCTCCCTCCTGGGAGAGTCCGCGGAGCCCTTCCTCGAGGCCATCCGCCGGTTCTCCACACTGGGATGGCCGCTTACCGCCTCGGATATCCAGCAATCCCCGGCTGTCCGACTGCAAGAAGCTGAACAGGCCATCCGCGCCACTGTTGCCCGGGCCCAGGGATGGTGGACCCAGGCTCCCCAGCGCACGATGAACTACCAGCGGGCGACCCGCGTCTGGCAGCTGCTCCTGAAGGGACAAGGGGAAGGCTACCTGGACGAGCTGCTCCGTCCGGTCCGGGAAGACCGTCGAGAGGAGCTCCCCTCGCTCCGGGAGGCGCTGGAGCGCTGGGAGGATCCCCACTACGTAAAGCGGCGGATCCTAGAGCTGGCCGATCAGGTGCACATTGTGGGGACGGCACGGGAGCAGCTGGAGCGGCGGCTGGCGGAAGCCCGCCAGCTGGCCCGGGAATGGATGAACCGGGTGACCCAATGGCAGGACTGGCGCCGCCATCTGGAACGGGAGGGATGGTGGCACGAGCAGATCCAGGATCTGATTCGATCTCTCCGAACCCACCTGCCGGATGTCCGGGCGGATCTGGAGCTCCGCTGGAGGGCAAGCAGCCGCCCCGAGGAGCGAGCTCCCCTGGGCTGGCTGCTCCGGGCTCTGGAACGACTGGAGGCCTTGATCCAGGGCCGGGAGGGGCCGCCCTCCTGGAGCGAGCCGCCCTGGCCCCTGGAGGGGGGGCTGGAGGCCGCCCTGGCGCTTCGCCTGCTATGGGCCCCCGAGATCCCCCAGGATGCGTCCGGGCACCCCCTCCCGGAAAGCCTGCCGGACATTCTCCGGGCCCTCCCTCGCGCTCGCACTTTCGAAGAGGCGTTTGAAGAATGGCTGGCTCGAAGGGAATATGGCCCGGCGCGACGGCTGATCGAGCTGAGCGCTCCCGGCGAAAGCCGCACCCGCGCCGAGGAGCGGCTGGAGGAGGCTTTCCGATCCGCTCGGGAGGCGCTGCGCCGTCGGATCCACGAGCTGATCCCCCGCATCGAAAAGGAGGCCCTGGAGGGCGTCCTAGACGAGGAGCAGCAAAGCGACTTCGCCGGCCGGCTGGAGAAAATCCGCAGGGAGCTGGAGGAAGGAGGGGAGCGGCTGGTGCAGCGGCTGCGCATCCTGGAGGAGGAAAGCCGACAGCTGGAGGAGGGGCTGAGGAGGCACCGCGAGGAACGCCGCCGTCAGATCCAGCAACGCTGGGAAGATCTGGCCCCTCGGCTCCAGCCGCTGATCCCGGACACCTCCTTATGGCAGCGGATCGCTCGAAGGATCCAGGAGGCCATGGATAGCGAAAGCCTCCAGACAGCAGTGAGCCTCATGGATCATCTGGAGGAGGTCCGGGAAGGCTATGGGCTGGATCATTCCCTCTTCGCCCCTCCACGCCAGGAGCAGAACCCTCTGGACCGCTTTGTCCAGTCCCTGAGCGCCCTGAACGAATTCCTGGCGCAGTGGACGCTATCGGAGCTGGCCGATCGGGTTCGCAGGGAGCGCCGGCTCCCTCGGGAGAAGCTCCCCTCGGATCGCTACAACGAGCTGGCCAACGCGCTGGAGGCCTGGAACGCCCTCAAGCTCGGACGCATCCCCACCATCCCCACCGAGATGCGTGCACACCTTCGAAGGCTGGTAACCTTCCTCGGATTTCAGATGGAGCGGGAATGGAAAGCGGATCCGCTCCGCCTGGAACCGGAGTGGGCCCTTTATCGGATCTCCATGCGCCCCACCGTCCAGCCTCTGGTCTATCAATACGGCACGGCCTGCGATGGGAAATATGACGTCCTTCTTCTTTGGGAGCGGCCCGGCTTTGAGGCCATCGGGGGCATCCTGGAGCAGCTGAACCTCGCGAGCCGGCCAGTCCTGGTCCTCTACTTCGGGCGCCTCCTGCCCCGACAGCGGGAGGACCTGGCGTTCATGGCCCGACGGCGGCACTGGCTGGCCGTGATCCTCGATGAGATCCTCCTCTGGTTCCTCGGCGGGGAATACGAAAACCGCCTGAACGCTTTCCTGCGCTGCGCCCTGCCCTTCACCGACCTCAACCCATACACCCCCTTCATCGCCGGCTCCGTGCCCCCGGAGATCTTCGTAGGGCGCCGGGATATGATCCGCGATCTGATGGATGCCGGAGGGCCAGGTCTGATCTATGGAGGCCGTCAGCTCGGCAAATCCGCCCTCCTCCGCCGGGTCGAGCAGGAGTTCCACCGCCCGGAAAGCGATCAGTTCGCCCTCTATCGCGAGATCAAACGGGTGGGCGACCCCACCGGCGAGGACACCCAGCGGATCTGGAGGCATCTGCGCCAGGTCCTCGTGGAGGCAGAGCTGCTCCCCCGCTCCGTCTCCGAGGAGCCCGACGACCTGGATAGGGAGCTCCTGCGCATGATGGAGCGACGACCTCAGCGCCGTATCCTCCTCCTCTTCGATGAAGCAGACGCCTTCCTGAAAGCGGATGCCGAGCAGGGGTTCCCCAACGTCAGCCGGATCAAGCAGATAATGGATCGAACCGGACGGCGGTTCCGCGTGGTGTTCACGGGGCTGCACAACGTCCAGCGATTTTATAACCTCTCCGCCAACCATCCCCTGGCCCACCTGGGGCAGCCGATGCGCGTGGGTCCCCTCACCCCTCAGGAGGCCCGAGAGCTGATCGTCCAGCCCATGGAGGCTATCGGTTTCCGTTTCCGCAATGCGGACCCCATCCTGCGTATCCTGGCCTACACCAGCCGCCACCCCGGCCTGATCCAGCTGTTCTGCAAACACCTGGTGGACTATCAGCACAAGCGTCCACCGGGATCCCTTCCGCCCTGGGAGATCACGCAGGAGGACGTCGAGGCGATCTATCGCCAGCCGGAGGTCCGGGAGAGCATCGTCGATCGCTTCCGTTGGACCCTCGCCCTGGATCCGCACTACGAGGTGATCACGCTGGCCATGTGCCTGGACCTGCGCACGGCGCCTGACCCGAGGGATCCCGATTACACGATCTTCGAGCTGGAGAAGCTGGCCCGGGAGCATTGGCCGCGCGGGTTCCAGGGGATGAAAACGGAGGACTTCCGGGCTTATCTGGATGAACTCGAAGGACTGGGCATCCTGCTGCGCAGCGGGTCCGGGCGCTACCGCCTGCGCAGCTCCAACCTGCCCTCCCTTCTCGGCGCCCCGGAATGGATGAGCAGGCGCCTGGAGGAGCTCTCGGACCAAAGCCCGGAGCCGCCTCTCCGCATCGATGATCATCATCCGCCCCTGGACTCCGAGGAGAACCGCTACAGCCCCATGACATTCGCCCAGGAGCGTCGCCTGGTCTGGCAGGGTTACGGCGTCGGTTTGATCTTCGGCTCTCCCGCCCTCGGCCTGGAAGACGTGCCGCGAGCCATCCAGCGATTGCTCCCCCATGAGCCCGCCCTGGGGCACCCTCAGCACATCCTGGAGGAGATCCGGACCACCGCCCGCACCGAGGAGGGGATCGCCCAGGCCCTGGAGGACCTGTTGAAGCGCCACCGGAAAACCCTCCGCCTGGTCGCCCTTCGCCGTCTGCCGCCGGCTTCCACCCCCGAAGCCGTCGCCAGCCAGATCCGCGGGGCGCTTAAATGGTGCCGGAAACAGGGCCGCTCCCGCCATCCGCCTCAGGTCCAGGTCCTTTTCCTCTTCGACCCTATGGCCACATGGATGTGGCTACAACTCCCGGAAGAAACACGCCGTTCCTTTGAAAGCGAGGCAATGGCTGTGATCACCCTGCACCACTGGACGCTGGAGGGAATCCGCCAGCGCCTTCGGCATCACGATTGGATGGACACCGATGAAGCCTGCCTCGCCGTTCGGGAGGCCACCGGAGGCTGGGGCTGGCTGCTGGACCGCTTCTTCGCCGAGAACCGGGAGACCGACCCCCGCCCGGCCGCCGGCCGGTTCCAAGACCGCCTGCGCAACGATGCTCAATTCGCCCAGACGTTCCTGCGTCAGATCGCCCTGGATGTGGATCCATCCGTCTTCGACGTCGTGAAAGGGCTCGCTCGCGAAGACAATGGGAAAGGCATACCTCTGGACCTTCTGCCGGAGGTGCTGTCCCTTTCAATCCAGCGCGAGGATTTCGAACGCATCAAAGATTACCTGGAACGAATGGGGGTGATCACCATCGAAAGCGGAATCCCCCCTGGGGACGAGCCCATGCTCTATGTGGATCCAGTCGTCCGGGATCTTCTGGCGAGGGCATAAACGTTCGCCGACGAGTTCCAAGCAAGAAAACAAACCGGAGCCGCTCTCGGACGAATAGGGGAGATCCTGCCGATGAGGCTTCAGCAGCTGCCCTCGGTGGCTCGCTTCGCCGAGCGGGTGCTGGAGGATCTTCTACAGGGCCGCAGCGTTCTGATCCTGATCCCGCCCGGGATCGCTGCCGACGAGCTGTGGAGCCAGATCGAAGAGGATCTGCGCCGGAGAGGATGCCGGGCCCGCTGGCTGGATTTAGAGGATCTCCCGGGCTCGGGCCCTGATCTGCACAGGCTCTGGAGCTGGATCAAATCGCCGGGCGAGCTCACCCCGCCTCAGGATTGGAGCGCTCTTCTCCGCCGTCCGGAATGGCCCGAAGCGTTACGGATCCGCGGTCTGGAGCGCTGCGGGCTGGAGGAGCAAATTCGCTGGGCGCAGGTCCTCTCCAAGTGGGCTGAAGCCCGCAAAGGGATGAACGCGCCCCCTCCGGGGCCCCGCAGCCTGTGGGCGATTATGCCGGCAACCCTGCCGCCCGAACACGTGCCATCGAATGACGTCTTCCTGCAGGTCCACCGATGGTGGGGCTTCCCCTCCAATCTCGAGCTCCGATGGCTATGCCGGGAGCAAGGGCCTTCCGATCCCACCGAGGCCCTTTGGGCCGAGCATATCAGCGCCGGCCTGGCCGGCTCCGACCCTTCCCTGGCCCTCCAGCTCCGAGAGGTCGTCTTCGATTCCTTCGAAACCATATGCCGGCGCCTGAACGAGATCGCGGAACAGCGGGGGTGGACGGCGGAAGAATGCGCGGAATGGATGGAACGGATAGGCTCCGAGGCCCGCCCCGCCCATCCGGAAACCATGCCCTCCTCCCTCTACCCGATCTGGGCGCGGGGAGCCTTGATGTGGACCCCCGAATACGGCCTGGAGCTCCACCCCGCCGTGCTGGCCCGGGCCGGGGACCTCCCCGGCCTGCAACGGCGGCTGGTCCGGGCCCAGGCCAGCCTAATCTGGCCTATCTTGGTGGAGATCCATCAAATTCTGCAAAAACGGCTGGGGATCCAGGAGAACGCCCCAGATCAACCGGAGTGGAAGGACTTGGCCACCCGCGCGGTAGGCACGCCCTTCGAGACCGAGGTGAATCAGGTCCGCCATATCCGCAACACCCTGGCCCACCTCCGTCCCCTCTCATGGCCCCAGTTCCGCTTCCTCTGGTCGCTGTATCAGCGCCTCGCCGGAACGTAGGGAGAGCCCTCACCCCGCCCCCATGCGGGCGAAGGGGGAGACGGAGGCCGGGGCCCGCCGACGGCGCC
>OGCH01001194.1_pt1 | contig 10509 bp, 9 predicted proteins | sample 1570111 | NCBI WGS metagenome assembly OGCH01 (sample SAMN03436243, study PRJEB24508) | hot springs metagenome | biome: Desert Springs; feature: Hot Springs; material: Water | place: USA: Great Boiling Spring, Nevada | collected 2008-12-01 | depth 0 m m
AAGAAAGAAAGATTATCTGTCTTCCTGTGTCTTTTGTAGTTATTAGCCAGACATACAGAGGTAATCTAATTTGCTTGAATACGGCTGATATGCACGCCGGAGAGTGCCCGGTTCTTTTTGTAAGCTTTTGTCCGTCAGCGGATATAAAGATATTAGCAAACTCTTTCGCGGAATTTGTGCAAGCTTGCCTTGCGTATGGAGCCGAGTACCTTAAAGAAACTTTGCTAAACGATACAGGCGAATCAACTGGACCAGCAGATTTGGAGCCGATGAGCTGGGAAGAACATCGGCGGGTTCATTATGAAGACGCTCAACGCTTATTTGAGCAATATCGCCATCGTGAACAGCAGCTTATCCAGTGGGACAGTATCGTCGGACATCCTTGGGCTTCTGACCTGAAAGGTTTTGTGAGGGAAGCGCAGGAATTTTTATTGGCACATTCGTGGTGTCGGACCGTGCGCTCCCTATCCCCGAGAAAATGGATGGAAGGTATATTCGCTCTTTTTTACGCCGAGATTGAGCCTGAACCAGAAAGTGGTGCAGATGAAGTGGTGTGGGTGATTGTGGGTGACTTACCTCCCGCCTACTTAGATGTGCTCTCTGCGCCGACGGAGCGGGAGGTGTTGGAAGCCTATATAGGGTTGTTGGAAGATTGGGTTGAGGCAGTTCGTGCAGGTGAGCCGATAGATGAGTTAATGCCAGTTTACCATCGCTATTCGCTTGTTCCTGTGCCGCCAACTTTACGCTTTGCAGGGATGATAGCCTCGCGACTCCAGTTTTTGCAGGACCTACTGAACAATCTGTAAAAAAATATCAAAATGTCCATTGGCATGTCTTTGCACCTAAAACGGCGCATATGGGTACGAGTGGGTACCTGAGACGGGCTTTACCATGTCGGTGCCCACGAATATAACCCCCACGCCGCCCGATAGCTGCAAAGGGATCCAATAGACGCTGCTTCGGGCAACCCGAAGTTGCAGTGGAAAGGAAGGGTGGGCGCATGTCGCCATCGCCGGACGGTTCCATGCGCCCACTGGGCTATCGCTGGATGTCGCGTCGGCGGAGGAAAGCAGGGAGTTCATAGTCCTCCGCATTAAAGGTGCGCTCGGTGGTATTGGGGTTGGGAGTGGTGGGAGGCGTGGAGGGGCGTGCTGGTGGGCGCGCGACGGTTGGCTGAATCAAGATGGAGGGGGTGGTCTCCTCTTTGGGGGGCATCTGGACCGCCGCCTGATCAGCAGGTGGGGTCGGGAAGCCTGTCACCAGGAGGGTAACATAGACCACATCGTTGCTTGTCTCATCGATGACCCAACCCCAGCAGATGTTGGCATCTTCGGGGTCGGCATGCTGATAGAGCAGGTTCATCGCCTCTTCGATTTCGTGCATGCGCACATCGGGCGGGGTGGTGATGTTGACCAAGATGCGAGTTGCGCCGTCGATGGAAGTTTCGAGTAGTTTGCTGGTCATCGCGTTTTGCATGGCTTGCAGCACCCGATGTTCGCCAGTGCCCTTACCCAGTCCCATCATGGCAGTGCCGGCATCTTGGAAGATAGCGCGCACATCGGCGAAGTCTACATTGATAATGCCGGGTCGCTGAATAATGTCGGAGATGCCCTGCACACCGCTGCGCAGCACATCATCCGCCATTCGGAAGGCTTCGGTCATGGTGGTGGTGCGGTCGGAGATGTCCACGAGTCGTGTGTTATGGATGACAATCATCGCGTCGACATACTGTCGGAGCTGTTCGGCGCCTGCATCGGCGATGCGGGCGCGGCGTGGTCCTTCGAAACGGAACGGTTTGGTGACGACGGCAATGGTGAGCGCGTTGAGGTCGCGAGCGATTTCGGCGATGATGGGTGCGGCGCCTGTGCCGGTGCCGCCGCCCAGTCCTGCCGTGATGAAGACCAGATCGGCTCCTTCGAGGATGTTGGCGATATCGGTGCGGCTTTCTTCGGCGGCTTTGCGTCCCACTTCAGGGTTGCCCCCTGCACCCAGCCCGCGCGTCACGCTCGGACCCAGCTGGAGTTTCTGCGGTGCGTGGGAAAGGTTAAGCACCTGCGCGTCGGTATTCATCGCAATGAACTCTACGCCTTGAATGCCTACTTCGATCATCCGGTTGACGGCGTTGCTACCTCCGCCGCCTACCCCGGCGACCTTGATGCAGGCTTGCATCACGGGCGCTTTTTCAGCTGTGGTTCCTGATTCTGCGACTTTCCTTGCCATGGTCGAACTCCTTATAGGGTTGATTGCTTTATCGTCTGAACAGCCGTTTGAACTTTTGGAGCCATATTTTCCACAGTCGCAGCGGCATGATGTCGTCGGGGTGGAGCATCCGTTCCTGCGCGCCGATGAGCAGCAGTCCGACAGCCGTAGCGAACGCAGGTTGCTGGATGCTCTCTTGGATACCGGGGTGCCGCTCGCCAGTGGTGAGGTGAGAGAGGGTCGGAACCCCGATGCGCACGGGGAGCGAGCCGAACACCTGCCGCCCCAGATCGGCAGTGCAAGGCAGGCAGGCGCCGCCGCCGGTCAGCACCACACCTGCCGCCAGTCGGTCCGCCAGACCCGATCGCTGAATCTCCGCATAAGCCAATTCGAGAATCTCGCGCATGCGTTCCTCGATGACCTCCGTTAGCATTCGGCGAGGCACGCGCCGCTGCTGCAGGCTTCCCATCTCCCGATAAGTGACCAGCTCGTCATCGGGCACGCGCTCCGCCAGCGCACAGCCATACTCTCGTTTCACGCGTTCCGCCTCGTCGGGGGTGGCGATGCGGAACATTAAGTATACATCACGCGACACATGGTTACCCCCCAGCGGCACCACGGCGGTGAATGCCAGCCCGCCTTCGATAAAGATGGCGACATCGGTCGTGCCACCCCCAATATCGAGCATGGCAACGCCCACCTCGCGCTCTTCCGGGCTGAGCACCGCCAGCCCCGAGGCGTATGGCTCCAGCACCAGCGCCAGCGGTTGCAGCCCCGCCCGCTCAACACATCTTCGAATATTCTGCAGGAAGGTGACCTTCCCTGTCACGAGCAGCGCCTCCGCCTGCAAGTGATTTGCGCTCATGCCGATAGGATGGGTGATGCCGCGCTGATTATCCACGATATAGTGCCGAATGAGGGTATGAAGCAGTTCGTGGTCGGGTGGGAGAGCAACCTGCAGCACCTGTTGGCGCAAACGCTCCAAATCCTCTTCGGTGATTTCGCGGTCGGGGCGGGTGATGGCGATTTCGGCACGACGCTGAATGGTCTCGATATGGGCGCCCGTGACACCCACGAAGGCGGCGTTGAGGTGCAAATCTGCCATCGCCTGCGCATCATGCACCGCCTGCTCAATCGCCATGACCGTCTGGTCGATGTCGATGACGGCTCCCTGACGCAGCCCACGGCATGGGGCGACGCCATAGCCCACCACTTGGAGCGCCTCTGCCGAGCTGGGCTGCGCCACCAAGCAGCAGACCTTGGTCGTGCCGATATCGAGCGCCACAATCGGGTTCATCCGCGTGTCCTTCTAAGCGACCACTGGTTGAGATAATAGCGGCGAATGATGGAGAGGTTGAGGAACATTCGCCCGCCCAGCGTGACGACCGCGGCGAGGAAGAGATCAACCCCCATGCGGTCGCCTAAATAGGCTAACAGCGACGCCAGCAGCGCGTTCACGATGAAGCCGGAGACGAACACATCGGAGTGGAAACGCCCTTCGAGGGCGGCGCGCCAGCCGCCAAAGATGGTGTCCAACCCTGCCAGCGCCGCCAGCGAGAGATAGGATGCCCACTCCCCTGGTATCGGGATGTCCAGCAGCAGATACGCCAGCAACAGCCCCAGCAACAGCCCCAAGATCCCTACTGCAATCACTTCGCAACCTCCTCGGATGGTACTGGTTTGGCGAAACGGAACTGGGTGGAGCCAGTGTAGGCGGGCACGCGCACCGTTTCCAGCGCACGCATCTCCACCATTTTGGGATCCGCCTCCATAATATCTGTTAGGACGCCGCCCGGCGTTTTGAGCGCGCCCAGCAGCGTGTTCGGGTCGCCTATCGCATGGATGGTGAAGGGCGACGCCATCTTGATGTCGTTCACATAAATCACGGGTCCGACGCAGCGGATGGCGCTGGTGGCGACCAGTCGCTGCCCGTTAATCGCTATCGCCTCAGCTCCTGCCTGACGCAGCTCGTTCACCACCCGCAGCAGGTCATAGTCGTGAATGATGTAGAGGTCGACCAGCAGCGATTCGGCGGAGCCGGGCGGGGGGCGACGCTGGCTATCACGCAGGATAAGCTCGATGCCGGGACCCTCCACTTCCATCAGCCCCGCCAACATCTTGGCTGCCTGCAGGCTATCGTTCAGCACGCGAGCCTGTTCGGTGCCAGTAGCGAGCGCGTTCTCCAGTTCAGTGGTCTTCTGGCGGAGCTGGCGAATCTCGGTTTCCAACGCCTGCACAGTGCGCTTCTCTTGCACATAGGCGCGTGCCAGTTCGGGTAGGCGTGTGCTGGGCAGCTCGGCGGTCTGCAGACGGAACTGAGCCTTGAGCGCGATGCCCAGCAAAACGCCCACTACGGTCCAGATGGCGAAAAAGATAAGTATCTGCGTGCGCCACTCGCCTGTTGCCATGGTCTCATTCACCCCTCTGTGCCAGCTGCTTGACCGCTGGATGGGATGGGCTTTTGAGATCGATATAGTCCCATCGTGCCTGTCGGCTCATAGGACTGCCCAGCACCAGCTGGATGACCTCTGCCTGCTGCTGCCATTCGACAGCGTCGCCCAGTTGGAATCGCATGGATGCACCTCCCTCCGCCTGACAGAGAAGGTTTAGCTCTCCGCCAGGTGTTAGCTCCACCTCCCAGCGAGGATGACTCTCCCCGAATGCGACAGAGCGACTGAGCGCCTGCAGCAGGTTGAAGGCACGCTCAATGGGCGAATCGGGCTGCAGTGCGCCCTCATCAGGTATGGCATGCCCTTCAGGTAGCCGAAGCACCCCACCAGGCACGCTATGAGGGGGATTCGGGGGCGAAAACACGATTCCTGCCCGGTCGATGAAGATTCGCCGGTTTACTGGGGCACGAATCGCCACGAAAGGCTCGCGCGGTTGAAGGTGAATCTGCAGTCGGGCAGGGAGCCGAGGCACAATCTGCACCCGTTCTATCCATCCGAGCTGCGTCAACTCCGCCTCCAGCGCGCCTGTGCTCATCCGAATCCCGTAAGGCTCACGCCAGCGTGTGCGCAGACGCGCTTCAATCTCTGGGTGAGCGGCAGGCGGCGCACCCTCTATTAGGAGCAGACGCGGCTGCATGCGCGGCGATGCCCACAAACTCACCACCAGCGCCAGCCCCACCAACAACCAAAGGGTCGATTCGACATGCACGGCGCGTAGGGGCAGTCGCCTGACGGGTCGCCACGAGGGGCGTCGTTTGGCGCGGGGGGGATATTGGGCTACGCCTGCCATTTGCCAGTCGCTGCGCAGTGTTTGCGAGAGCGTTCGCCGTGTGCCACTTGTGCGCTTTCTCATTGCCAGCCCTCCAAAGCGTCCTCAATCAGGCGAGTGATGAGCTGTGGGAACGAGATCCCAGCTGCCTCCGCGCTGCGGGGGAGCAGCGAAGTGGGCGTTAAGCCCGGAATAGTGTTCACCTCCAGAACAAAGGGGGTAAACTCGCGCAAGATGATGTCCACGCGGCTCATGCTGCGGCATCCGAGGGCGAGATGGGCTTGCAGCGCCGTCGCTTGAAGCAGCTCCAGTGTTTCGTCGGGCAGGCGCGCGGGCACAATCTCGTCGGTCATGCCGGGCGTGTATTTCGCCTGGAAGCCGTAGAACCCCGTGCGGGGCACAATTTCGACAGGGGGCAACGGCTGCGGATGGCGCGTGCCAATCACAGGCACAGAGACCTCCACCCCCTCGATGAGTTCCTCAATCAGGGCGCGCTCATCATAGGCGAAGGCTTTGCGCAAGGCGCGTGGCAGCTGCTCCCACTCCCACACGCGCGTCGTGCCCAGCGTGGAGCCGCCCTCGTTCGGCTTGACAATCAACGGCAGCCGCAGGTTCGCTATGCCAGGCACATCGAACGGCGCAAAATCGTCGGGCAGCCGGGCGCGATGCACCAGCACACCCGGTGGAGTGGTCAATCCGACCGACTGCAGCACGATTTTGGCGGCATATTTATTCATCGCCAGTGCGCTTGCCAGGATGCCCGAGCCGGTATAGGGGATGCCGAGCATTTCCAGCAATCCTTGGATGGCGCCATCCTCGCCGTGCCGACCGTGCAGAGCGATAAAGGCGAGGTCGGGGCGCTCGCCCTCCAGGAGGTCAAGCAGTCCCCAGGTGCCCTCTTCACCCCGCAGGCGGGCGGGATCGACGGGGATACCGATGAAGCGGTCGGGGTCTAAGGCTTGCAGCACACGCATGCCCGACAGGAGCGACACCTCGCGCTCAGGTGAATCGCCGCCCATCAGCACGGCGATGCGCAGGCGTCGCACCTGACCCCGTGCCTCCAAAAGGCGGATTAGCAGCGGCGCAACGCGGTCGATATCGCCTGCGCCCATCGTGACCACCACATCGTTGGGCGACAGGTGAGGTAGCAGGCGCGCAGGAATCTGCTCCTTGACGGGCACATAGAACACGGCGGGATGCCCTTGCTCCAGCAAGCCGTCGGCAATCAGCGACGCACTCACGCCCGGAATGGGTTTCTCGCGGGCGGGGTAGATGTCGGTGATGACCACGCAATCGGCTGCCGCCAAACTGCGGATAAGACCCTCCAGCTGGTCGCGTGTGCGGCTATACAGATGGGGCTGATACAGGATGACCAGTCGGCGGTTCGGGAACCGCTGGCGCAGCGCCGCAAGGGTCGCCTCAATTTCGGTCGGATGATGCGCGTAATCGTCTACAAAGGTGATGCCTGCCACTTCACCTATCAGCTCTTGCCGACGCTTCACGCCGCGGAAGGCAGCCAGCGCGCGTTGCTGTACCTCAATCGGGATGCCGAGTATCTGGGCGACGGCAATTGCACCCAGCGCGTTCTGCACATTGTGGTCGCCGGGCAGCGGAAGATAAAACTCTATAGGTGTCCGCCCCGTGGAGGGCAAATAGACTCCAAATCGCGTGCCCTCTGGAACACGCTCCAGAATCTCGCCTTGCAGCTCGTTGCCTTCCGCGAAGCCATAGAGGAGGGGGGGTCGCTCGCGCCTGCCGTGGACGTGCAACCAATTGCAAACCGCCTGAACGCCTCGATTATCACCGCAGCAGACTATATGCCCGCCTGGGCGCACATGCTGACAAAATCGCGCAAAACTTCGCTGGAGATTTTCGAAGGTGCCGTGATAGTCCAGATGGTCAGGCTCCACATTAGTCACGAGCGCGATTTCGGGTTGCAGGTCGAGGAAGGACTCATAGGCTTCGCAGGCTTCCACGACCGCCCATTCACCTTTGCCGAGTCGGATATTGCCCGCCCATGGGGGTTGGGTGTGCATCCAGTCGCCGCCGAGCAGCACGAGGGGGTCATAGCCTGCCTCTTCCAGAATGGCAGCCATCATGGCGGTGGTGGTGGTTTTGCCGTGTGTGCCGCTGATAGCGATGGTGTGATAGGGCTTGAGCAGCCAGCCCATCAGTTGCGAGCGTCGCCAGAGCGGTAGCCCACGACGCATCGCTTCAATCACTTCTGGGTTATCGGGATGGATGGCATCGGAGACCACCACCCAAGTGGGGTCGCCCATCTGCGCTGGGTCGTGCGGGGCGTAGGCGCGGATGCCGCGTGAACGCAGCTCGGCAAGCGTGGGCGATTCGTGCAAATCTGACCCGCTTACAGTTGCACCCAGCTCTGCCAGCCAGCGTGCCAGCGCCGACATGCCCGCGCCCCCAACGCCGATCAGGTGAAACCGATCTTGCATGCGAGGTTCGCGCCCTGTGGTCAGCGGGATGCCAGTGGGAGATTGCATGCCAGTGCCTCCTTACAGTGTGGAGTCGGACAAGTCAGACAAGTCGGACAAGTCAGGCAGGTCGGACCCAACGCTCTGAATCACCTTCAGCACGCGCGTAGTGGCGTCGGGAATGACCCATTGGCGCGCGTGCTGGCTCAGCTTCAGCCGTTGCTGGGGGCAATCACGCAGCATCAGCAACGCACGCGCCAACCGTTCGGGTGAAAGCTCTTGCTGCTCGATAAGCAGGGCGGCTTCGCGTTTCGCCATCGCCTCACCATTATACCGCTGATGCCCGCCCGCAGCGTGAGGATAGGGGATTAGCACGGCAGCTAACCCGTTCAGTGCCAGCTCGGTGATGGTGCCTGCGCCCGCTCGCGCCACCACCACATCCGCGGCGCGGTAGGCAAGCCCCATCTGTTCGGCATCCAAAAAGGGCAGGGGACGATAGTTGCCGTTCAGCGCAAGGCGGTCCGCTGTGGCGCAAACCGTTTCATAGTGCGCCTCGCCTGTGATGTGCAGCCACTGCAACTCGCTCGACGGCAGATACTGCACGGTGTTCAGCACCGTCTCGTTGAGCGATTGAGCGCCCTGACTGCCACCGATAACCAGCACGGTAAATCGGTCAGGCAAAAGCTCGAAATGCGCGCGTGCTGCCTCCATGGGCACCTCCGGGCGGTAGATGCCCGCACGGGTTGGCAGCCCTGTACGGAAGGTGGGCACATGGGCGGGGAAATGAGGCGCCGCCTCCTCGAAATTGAGGCAGATGGCGCGCGCCCAGCGTGCCAACCAACGGTTGGCGCGACCGGGCACAGCATCCGGCTCCAGCAGGATAATCGGCTTGCGCCGTGCCCGCTGCGCCAGTGCCACCGGCACCGACCCGTAGCCACCTGTGCAGAAAAGTAGGTCGGCGTCGAACTGCTGGAGTGCCCGCTTCGCTTCACGGCGCGCACGCCAAAGCGTGAGTGGCGGGCGCCATGGACGGCGTGCCGCAGGGCGCAAGCCGCTCATATCAAGCAGCAGGGCAGGGAAGGGGAGAGCGAGTCGCGCCTCCAGCCCATGACGCGCTCCTATAAAGAGAACCTGATGCCCCTGTTGCTGAAGCGCTTCACCCACACACAGAAGCGGGAACAGATGCCGGCCCGTAATCCCACCCGCCAGTGCCACCCTCATCGGCTTGTCCTCCCAATCGCCTGCGCGATGCCCAACGTTGCCATCAGACTCAGCAAAGCCGAGCCACCCGCGCTGATAAAGGGCAACGGCAGCCCCACGGTGGGCAGCAGCCCAATAGCCATCCCGATATTGACCAGCGACTGAACCCCAATCCAAAGCGCCAACCCACCGGCAAAAAGCCGACCGAATCGGCTGGGCGCATGATGAGCCAGACGCAGGCAAGTCGCCACCAGCCAGCCCAGCAGTCCAATACACACCAAACAGCCCACGAAGCCCGTTTCCTCGGCAATCGTAGCAAAGATATAGTCGCTTTCGGCAGTGGGGAGGTATCGCTTCTCACGCCCCTCCCCAATTGCAAACCGAAACAGCCCGCCACTGCCCACCGCTATCTGCGCCCGCACCATCTGATAGCCCATATCATACTCATAAGCCCATGGATCGAGCATCGCCACGATGCGCTTCATGCGATAGTTGAATTCGTTCGGTGTAGGAGACGAGCTACTCAAGCGTTTGAGATGGGGCAGACCTAATAGCAGCGCAAAACTTAGCACCAATCCACAGCCCCAGAGTGCGATTCGCGCTCCGCTTTCGCCTCCCAGAAAAGCCATCCCAACGCCCAGAACGAGAATGAGTGCCATCGTGCCGAAATCGGGCTGACGCTCGATGGCGACCAGAGCCAGCAGCCAGAGGGTTATCAAGATGCCTTTTTGCCAAGTCGCCATCGGCTTGGTGTAAAGCGCCGCAAAAAAGAGCAGCGTCGCCAGCTTGAACATCTCGGATGGCTGGAACCCCACTTGCCCGATGAGCGGAACGGAGAACTCAATCCAGCGCACCGCACCGTTGCGCACCGTGCCCAGATCAGGTATCCACCACATAGCTAACAGCAGAAGGCTCAACGCTGCCATCCAGAACCACGCGCTCACCTGCCAGAAGCGCACAGGGATGCGCGACAAGCCCAGCATCAACACTACGCCCAGCACTAACCAGCACACCTGCTGAATCACCTGACGAAACGGCTCAATAGGCGAGTGGAGCAGGGCACCGGGCTTTAGAATCCCGCCTATGCTGACGCTGGTGAGAAACACCAACCCAATAGTCGACAGCACCACGGGCAACCAGAAGAGAGTGGGCACAAGATGGCGCGCAGGAGCAGGAGCCGCTATCGCTTGCCGCTGCGGCGCCGCGGCTGCGCTGCTTGGGAGCGCGTATGCCGCAGCGGGCGACAGAAACATCGGGTTGCCATGTGCCGCCCGCTGCGGATTTGCGTGGCGTGCCGTTGAACCCTCTCGCCTGCGCCTTCTGACCCTCATTTTCCCAGCCTCCTTGCTACACGAGGTTGTTCACCAACGCGCGGAATCGTTCCCCGCGCTCGATAAAGTTGCGGAACTGGTCGAAGCTGGCACAACCCGGTGCCAAAATGACCGTATCGCCCGATTGC
>OGCH01001197.1_pt1 | contig 10491 bp, 9 predicted proteins | sample 1570111 | NCBI WGS metagenome assembly OGCH01 (sample SAMN03436243, study PRJEB24508) | hot springs metagenome | biome: Desert Springs; feature: Hot Springs; material: Water | place: USA: Great Boiling Spring, Nevada | collected 2008-12-01 | depth 0 m m
ATAGAAGAAAAGAGTATATTTGAACTAAAAAAATTTGTACAAAATGAATATGAAGAAGAAATAAGGCCTTATGTAAATTTTGTGTTTAAGTTATACAAAGGAGGAGTTTTGACAGAAGCTAAAGTGTTTAATGATAGATATAATTTGGGTTCATTACATATTATAACTCCGACTTCAGTTGCATCAGTACGTGGAACTGTTTTTTATATAAACGTTGATGAAGATAAAAATACAAAAGTTGCTGTGTTTAAAGGTAAAGTTGAATGTTTGTTAACAGAAATTTCTGAAGGAATTCTTGATAGTCTTTTTGAAGAGGAATTTTATGAATTGAAGAGGAGTATAATAGTTAAAGAAGAACAACAAATAGTTTTTTCAGAAGAATTGGTCTTTCCAACAGTTACAGAATTATCTGTTGATATGACTGAATACAAGAAAACAGTTGTTGATGATTTTATAAAAATATCACAAAAATACAGAAAAAAGTTTGAAGAGTTTAAAGAAAAACGTAATGAGTGGATTAAAAAGCATAAAGAATATTTCAAAAAAGATATAATGGAAAGAAAAAAGAGGTTTAGAAAAGAATTTTATGAACAATAAGGAGGATAAGGATAATGAACGAAGAAACTAAACAAAAAATACGACAGAAAATTGATGAGATTAAACCTATGTTACAGCGTGATGGTGGAGATGTTGAACTTGTTGAAATTACAGATGATGGTATTGTAAAGGTAAGACTCAAAGGAGCATGTGCTCATTGTATGATGTCTGTTATGACATTGAAAATAGGTATAGAAGGGTATTTAAAAAAAGAAATTCCTGAAATAAAATATGTAGAAAGTGTGGAATAGATGAAAGATCTGATTGTTTTTATTTTGCTTTTAATTACTTCGGTTGTTTTAGTTAAAATTTTTTTAAAAATAACTTCTGTTGTTGCTAAAGTAATTATTTGGATATGTATGGTTTTCTGTGTGATGTATATTTTAAACTATTATGTATTACCTATATTGGGATTTAAACCATTGCCTATAAAAGAGTGTTTATTTCAGATAAAAAGGGAAGAAAAATCTTTGGAAAAATCTGTAGATGATAAAATAAAGAAAATAGAAGAAGAAACAAAAAATCTTATCATCACGCAAAAAGTTAACATTAAAGATATTTTACAAAAAGAGGTTACTACGTTTTATAACAAATAGTTTATGAAATATAGGCTTTATTTCGATGGTAACAAAACACCACAAGGTGTAAGTTGTTCTTATGTTGTTGTTTTAAACGATAAAATTGTTTTAGAAGAAACAAAAATTTTGCCTCAAGAAACAACTGTTAACGAAGCAGAATATTATGGTGTTATTTACGGAATTGAAAAATTATTGGATTATCTTAAAACAAACAATCTTTCCTCAAAAGAAGTGAAGTTAGAAATATATGGTGACTCTCAACTTGTAATACAACAACTAAAAGGTGAATATGAATGTAAAAAGCCTACTTTAAGGATCTTAAGAAGTAAAGTTAGAGATTTATTATCAAATTTTTCAACATATAATTTTATATGGGTAAGAAGGGAACAAAACTTAGCAAAATAAATGGATAGATTACAATCTTTATCAACTAATATTATAAAAATTTCGTTGTTAATTTTGTCTATTTTCTTACCTTTCTCAATTTCTGGAATAAGTATATCTGTTTCTTTGTTGTTTTTAGGATATGTTATTTTGTGTGTTGTAAATAGAAGAATTGTTCTTCCAGTGAATATTGGGATAAGAAGAGTTGTTTATTTAATGTTGATATTTATCTTAATTATGACAATTTCACTAATTTTTTCTGCTGATAAAATTTCAGGTATTAAAAGAACTGTGACGGTTATTGGATATTTTTTTGTTTTTATAAGTTTGTTAGTTTGTGAAGATAAAAATTTTGTAAAAAAATGTTTAGAAATTTTGATATTTTTTTGTGTTCTTCATTCTATATATGCTATTATTCAATTTTATACAGGTATTGACATAGTTAATAAAGGGTACCAAAAATATAGTAGGGTTATTGGCATAGTTGGTCATTTTAATTCTTTAGCAGGTATTTTAGGTTTAGTCTTTGTGGTTGTAGCAAGTTTTTTTTACTTGGTTAAAGAGAAGAGATTTTTGAATTTAGTTAAAAGTGCAGTTTTGTTATATGCGATCATTTTAACTTTTACTCGTGGTATATGGCTGGGGATATTAGTTGCGTTTTTGATTATAGGAGTTTTCTTAAATAGGAAATTTGCCTTTTTCGTTGTATTATTTTTAATTGTAATATTTTTGATACCACAAACAAAAAAAAGAGTTTTTTCAACGTTTAAACCTGGTGACCAAATTGCAAGAATCTTTTTTTTAAAAGAAACACCTAAATTAATATTAAATCGGTTGGTTTTAGGATATGGACCGGATAGTTTTAGAAAAGTTTTTTATGAATATTATCCAGAGTTTGTTTAAAAAGGTCATTTTCATCCTCATAATATGTATTTACATATTTTATTTGAACTTGGTGTTTTAGGATTTGTTAATTTTTTGGTATTATTTTATGAAATTTTAAGACAATTGATTAAGGTGTACAATAATTTATCTCAAACCTATACAAAAGCTTTAGTTTTGGGAAGTATTGGGTGTGTAATAGTTTTTTTAGTTTATGGTTTAGTTGATGAACCTTTTAGAGCACATTTTGCACCATATTGTTTGTTTTTTTTGTTAGGGGTTAGCTTTAGGTTTATAGAAGATAATTATGGCTCTGATGTACAAAAATAAAACCTTCCTTCCTCATGTATAATTTTAAGCTTTTCTTTTATAGCAAAAGAAAGTTTTTCAAAATCCGATTTTTTGATCAATATAAATTGTTTTTCTTTGGATATAAGTTTTTTAAGTTCTACTTCAGTACTTACACTATGTTCTTTCCAAGCTTTTACATCAGATGATACATTAGGATTTGGTAAGGAAGATTTTATTATACCTCTGTCCCAATACCAAGGTATCAATGCTACCATGTCGTAGTAAAAAAGATTGTAAGGTAAAATTTTTTTATCTTGTGGTACTGTGTTTTTAACAAATTCTGCCATTGTTCTAAATTCAGGATTTCTTATTTTATCAAACTTTATTGGTGTAAAAATTGTTACTAATGCGAAAACAATGCTTAAGACAGCGAATGTTTTTATAATAGAATCTTCTATTCTTTTTGTCCAAATAGAGAATATATAGCCGTTTATTACACACCAACCTGGCCAAAATGCTAAAAGATAATAATCGTCTTTATATCCTGCAATTGTAAATCCTAACCATACAACAATAATCCAAATTAATAACACATGCCATAAAGTGTTAGTTTTTTCTTCTTTTATAATTTTTCTTATTCCAAAAATACCTGTTATACTCCATGGAAGGTAATAGCTAAAAAACGCTGGAAAGAAAAAAAGATAATTTTTTATTCTTTCTATAATAGATACATATTTTGCACTTCGTCCTTGGATTGACCACAAAATTTGGTTTATAAAAAATTTTTCAATTACAGCGTTTCCTTTATAGATAAGTTGTGGTATTATCCACACAAGTGGCACACAAAGTGCTATAAGAATAAATAGAAAAAAGTATGGGTTAAAAATTTTTTTATGTTGTTTTGTTAATAAATAATATATTGGTACAATTGCTAAAATACAGTATGCAGGTGGACCTTTGTATAAGAAACCTAATCCTGATGAGATACCAGAAAAGATTAGTAAATAAGGTTTTTGTTTTTTTTCAGAAAGAATAAAAAATAATATGGCAAGTGTAATAAAAAAAATTAGACCTGTCTCCAACTCGCATTTTCTTGCATGTTTAAAAAAATAAGGATGTAATATAAGAGTTAATGAAGATAAGAAAGAAATGTAATCGTCATCTGATATTATTTTTGCAAGGAAAAATGTTAAAAGTATAACTAATACACCAAAAAAAGAAGATACATATTTAGAAGTTGCATCTGAGATACCAAAAATTTTGTAAGTAATTGCTTGTAACCAAAAAAATAAAGGTGGAAATTGATAGAAATCTTTAAATTCTTCACAGTGTGGCCAGTGGAGAGTTAACCAATCCCCAGTTCTTAAAATCTCTCTTGAGATAGCTGCGTGTGCAGCGGAACCTAATGGTTGAAGTTCAGCTATCTCTAATTTACTAAACATTCCAAAAAATGAAAAAATTAAAATAATTATCAATAGACAAATTGTTTTTTTCATAATAACAAGATATACAAAATCTTTATTGCAAAAACAACGGAAATTTAGTATAAAAAAGAAATTTTTTATGAACATATTATTATTTGATGCAGCAAAATATTGGTCTGGTGGGGCAGAACGTGTATATTTGTGTTGTAAGGGTTTTAAGGAAAAAGGACATAATGTGGTATTAGTTTGTCTTCCTACAAGTAGGCTGAATTTATTACTTAAGGATAGAATAAAAGTTTATAACATTCATCCGATATTTGATCTTGATTTTTTTGCAGGTGTCAAAATATTTTATTTGCTATTAAAACATAAAATAGATGTGATTGATATTCATTCACCTAAGTTTTATTGGTTAGGTGTTTTTATAGGGAAATTGTTGAATAAAAAAGTTTTCATAACAAGAAATGTTGAGTATAGGAAAAAAGGATTAAAAAGATATATAAACAAACTTTTGTATTATTTTTGTAATGGTGTTATAACAGTCTCTGAAAAAATAAAAAATAATCTAATAGTAGATTTTGGTATAAAAAGTAATAAAATAAAAGTTATTTACGATGCAATTGAAGCTAAATCTCATCAAAAAGATATACGTGTTATATACGAAATCCCACAGGATGCGGTTGTTTTGTCAATCATAGGAAGAATTGAAGAGAATAAAAGCCAACATATAGCAGTTGAAGTTGCAGAAAAACTGTTTAAGAAAGGATACAATGTTTATTTATTTGTTGTAGGACAGATTGAATCCAAATCGTATTATCACAGTTTAATAAAATTGGTAAACAAAATTCGTTTTAAAGATAGAGTAATATTTACAGGTTTTGTATCAAATGTTGAAGATTATATTTATAGCAGCGATATTATATTATGTTGTTCGAAACATGAAGGAATCCCGAGAACTGTTGTAGAAAGTGTTGTTTTGGGTAAACCTGTAGTTTCAACAACTGCGGCAAAAATTGAAGAAATTTTTGATGAACATTTATTAAAACTTGTAAAGTTTGTAAGTGTTCCCAATGTAGACAATTTTGTTTTTTTTGTAGAAGAAGTTATAAAAAATACTTTTGCTGATGAAATCCAACAGTAAAAATAGACTTTTATGAAAATAGGAGAGATGTTAGTATCAGCAGGGATTGTTACTCAACAACAAATTGAGGAAGCTTTAGTATTACAAAAACAAACAGGACAAAAATTGGGTACAATTCTTGTTAACTTAGGATATGTCTCTGAAGATGTCCTTTTATCATTTTTAGCACGACAACAAGGACTTGAATTTGTCTACCTTTCAGAAATAGAAATTGATGAGTCAGCAATAAACATGTTGCCACGTATATTTATAGAAAAAAATAATGTTTTTCCTATTAGATATGATAAAAAAACAAATACTTTGACAGTAGCAATACCTGATCCTTACAATTTGTTTATATTAGATGATATAAAAGTTTCTACAGGATTAAACATAAAAGTAGTCGTTGCTTCACCTAACGAAATTAAAGAAATGGTTAGAAAATATATACTAAAAGAAGAAACTGCTGAAGTTGAAAAAGCTGTAAGTGAACTTGAAGCAAAAGAAACAACTATTGAAATTGAAGAAATTGCTGAAAGTAAACAAGTAGCAGAAGAACTTGCAAAAGAAGAACCAATTATTAAACTTACAAATAATATAATTGTAACCGCTGTAAGAAAAAAAGCTTCTGATATCCATCTTGAACCATTTGAGAAAAAATGTCGTTTAAGATATAGAATTGATGGTGTTACTCATGAAGAAGCATTCTTCCCACACCATATCTACGATGCTATAATAGCAAGGATAAAAATTATATCAAAACTTGATGTGACAGAAAAACAGAAACCGCAAGACGGTAGAATAAAAATGGTAATAGATAACAGAGAGATAGATTTTCGTGTTTCAATACTCCCAGTTGTTTATGGTGAGAAAGCAGTTTTAAGGATACTCGATTCTACAGCTTTATGTTTAGATTTAAGTAAATTAGGTTTTGAACCTGATAGTCTTGAACTTTTTATGAAGGCAATAAAGTTGCCTTTTGGTCTTATATTAATTACAGGACCAACAGGTTCAGGAAAATCAACTACACTATATTCAGCTTTAGCAACTCTTAATCGTCCTGAAGTAAATATTATGACAATAGAAGATCCGGTTGAATATTTGCTGCCCGGTATTACACAAGTAAATGTTAATCCTGAGGTAGGGTTAACATTTGCTAGTGGTTTAAGAGCGTTTCTTCGTCAAGCACCTGATATAATTTTAGTTGGAGAAATACGTGATACTGAAACTGCAAAAATTGCTATACAAGCGGCGTTAACAGGACAACTTGTGTTCTCAACTTTACATACTAATGACGCACCTTCTGCTGTGACAAGGTTGCAAAATATGGGTATAGATTCGTTTTTAATATCTTCCACATTAACACTTGTAGTTGCACAAAGATTAGTTCGTAGAATATGCCAAAATTGTAAACAAGCATATCAGGTACCAGTTGAAAAACTTTATCCTTTAGGAGTAACTGATGAGATGGTGCGAGGACAAAAAGTTGTCACATTATACAAAGGGACTGGATGTAATAAATGTAATGATGGATACAAAGGAAGGATAGGTGTCTATGAAGTTATGGAAGTTAATGACGAAATAAGAGAACTTATTTTAAGAAATGCGCCTGATATAGAGATAAAAAGAGCAGCATTAAGAAATGGGATGAGAACTTTACGACAATCAGCATTGATTAAAATGTTATCTGGAATAACGACAATAGAAGAAGTTCTTCGTGTAACTGTGAGTGAAGAAGTTTCGGAAGAGTAAATGTAAGGAAGTAAAAAAGAGAAATAGGAAGATAGTTACAGACTATTTAGTCTGTGTTTTTTGTTTTAGTGAGGCAGAATGTGAAAATGAAAAATTGTAAGATTTTATCCATGCAAATTTAATAGGAGGAATACATATGGAACAAATGCTTACAATTGAAAGTTTGTTGTTTTTAATGAAAGAAAAAAATGCTTCTGATTTACATTTAACTGTTGGTTTACCACCTATGTTACGTATTGATGGTAAACTTGTCCCAACTTCATATCCTAAACTTACGCCGGAGGTATGTCAAAAGTTAGTTTATTCTGTATTAACAGATAGACAAAAAGAAAAGTTTGAAACAACAAACGAACTTGATGTTTCTTTCGGTGTGAAGGAAGTTGGAAGAATAAGAATGAATGTGTTTCGTCAAAGAGGTGCTGTTGCTGCTGCGTTAAGAGCGATACCTTCAACACCGCCTTCATTTGAAGAATTAAGGTTACCAAAGATTGTATACAATCTTGTAGATTTACCTCGTGGACTTGTTTTAGTAACAGGTCCTACAGGGACAGGAAAAACAACTACTTTAGCTTCTATGATAAATTATATTAATGAACACAGAAACGCTCATATTATTACAATAGAAGATCCTATTGAATATGTGTTTCATCATAAGAATTGTATAATTAATCAACGAGAAGTAGGATCTGATACCGAAAGTTTTGCTTCTGCATTAAAATATGCGCTAAGAGAAGATCCAGATATAATACTTGTTGGTGAAATGCGAGATTTAGAAACCATACAAGCAGCTTTAACTATAGCAGAAACTGGACATTTGGTTTTTGCAACATTACATACACCTGACGCAGTATCATCTATAAACCGGATAATTGATGTCTTTCCACCACATCAACAACAACAGGTTCGTATACAACTATCATTTGTATTACAAGCAGTTTTGTCGCAACAGTTGTTACTTCATATTTCAGGTAAAGGAAGAGTTTTAGCATGTGAAGTTTTGATAGCAACACCTGCAGTAAGAAATTTAATTCGTGAAGGGAAACCAGAACAAATCTATAATCTTATGCAAACAGGAGCAAAATTTGGTATGCAGACTATGAACCAAGCGCTTGCTGAACTTTATCAAAAGAACTTAGTATCGTTTGAAGAAATAATGTCTTATTCATCAGATCCGGAAGAACTTAAGAAACTGATTCAAAAAATAGTGTATTAAAAAAATCATGACAACAATAAAGTATGAATTAAACCTTTATGATTATATAAGGATTTTAAAAAGAAGAAAATTTGTGTTTTTCGCTGGTATAATTTCAGGATTATTATTTAGTTTGATTTATACAAATTTGCAAACACCTGTATACCAAGCATATGCTGTAGTAAAGATTGAACCAGCGTTGATAATACCAGGTGTTGCAACGGAAATGCTCGGATGGGATATGTTACACGCTGTTAATACTGAAGTTAAAGTTATAAATTCTGCAATTATTGCAGAACGTACTGCTAAAAAATTAGGTTTAATTACTGAAAATACACCCAAGGATTTAGCTTCTTCCATTATAAGTTCTATTCAAAGTAAAATACAAGCTGAACGTATTGCAGATTCAAATCTTGTCAAAATTATTGCAACATCGTCAAATAAATATGAAGTTGCAAAGTTAGCTAATACTACTGCAGAAGTGTATATAGAAAAAGGTGTTGATGATAGAATACGTCGTGCAAAAGAATTAAGAGAGTTTATAGAAAAACAACTTATTGATGCTGAACAAAATTTAAGGATTGCTGAAGAAAAACTTAGAAAGTTTGCTGAGGAAACAAAAACGACTGGTGTTGGTGGACAACTTGCAATAGAACTTCTATCTTTACAAGCAAAACGTGATGAATTGTTAAAAATTTATACTGAGAAACACCCTGATGTTGTTTTAATAAACCAAAAAATAAAATTTATTGAAGAACAACTTGCAAAATTGCCAAAAGAAGAAATTGAATATGCACGTCTTACACGCGAAGTTAAACTTAACGAAGAACTTTATACATTGTTAGCAAAAAGATATAAAGAAGCACAGATTTCTGAAGCTGACCGTGTACAACCAGCAACGATTGTAACCTATGCTAAAGAACCGACTTCACCTATTAGACCTAACCGAGTGACAAATTTATCATTAGGAGGATTTATAGGTTTTATATTAGGGATAATTTTTGCATTTATTGTTGAACATCTTGATACATCTATTGCAACTATTGAAGAAGTAGAAACTTATCTTGGTTTACCTGTAGTAGGAGTTATTCCACATATTGAAGAGAAGACAAAAAGATCTCATAAGTTTTTGTTTTGGGAAATAAAAGATGAAGTTGCAACTATAAAAAATAAATTAGTAATTTATCATTCGCCAAAATCGCCTTATGTTGAAACATATCATACATTAAGAACTAACATAAAATTTTCACAAGAACATATTGAAACACGTGGTATAGTTTTGTTTACCTCAGCTGGTGTTGGTGAGGGTAAAACGTTAACTTCTGTAAACTTTGCGTTATCAGCAGCACTTGCCGGTGTTAAAACTGTGTATATAGAGTTTGATTTAAGGAGACCTTCAGTTCATAGATGGTTTGGTGTAAATCGTATCCCAGGGATTACAGATTATATATTAGGAAGAAAAGCATATGATGAAGTTATCCATACAACTACAGACTTTTTATTAGGTGGACTTGAGGTTGACCGTATAATATCGACACCAGGACTTGAGAATTTTGTCTTTATTGCTTGTGGTAATATACCGCCGAATCCTGTAGATCTGTTATCTTCAGCAAAAACATTTAATGTGTTGAATGAATTAAAAGAAAAATACGATCTTGTAGTAATTGATACACCACCAGTTTTACTTTTTGCAGACGCTTTAATTTTGTCAAAATATGCAACTTATGTAATTTTAGTATACCGTGTAGGAAGGATAGCACGCGGCGCACTAAAACGTGCAAAAGATATGCTTACAAGTATAAAAGCTAACCTTGTTGGAGTTGTTTTAAACGATATTCGTGCTGAAGAAATGGAACCAAGATACGGGTATTACTACGCATATAAATATTACACTAAAGAGAAATAGTTGTTTTTAAATTTGAATGACACAAACACAAAAATGGATTTTTATTTTTTTATTAATAGTTAGTACATATCTTGTAACACGAGTAGTCCTCCAAAAACCTTCTTTTATCACAATAGCTATAATTATCGCGGTAGGCGTGTTGACTATATCTTTTTTCTCACCATATACAGGAGTTACTTTTTTGGTGTTTTCAATGTTACTCTCACCAGAATTAAAAGTAGGTGGTGTGCCTGGAAGAGATGTCGTTGTACGTGTTGATGACTTACTTATCTTTGCGGTATTTTTTGGTTGGTTAGCAAGAACTGCGTTCACAAAAAAAATTGAAATTGTACTAACTAAAATATTGCTCCCAATGTTTTTATATA
>OGCH01001198.1_pt1 | contig 10486 bp, 8 predicted proteins | sample 1570111 | NCBI WGS metagenome assembly OGCH01 (sample SAMN03436243, study PRJEB24508) | hot springs metagenome | biome: Desert Springs; feature: Hot Springs; material: Water | place: USA: Great Boiling Spring, Nevada | collected 2008-12-01 | depth 0 m m
ACCTCTACACCACCAACCAGCTGGAACGGCTTGCTAAGGAGGTGAAGAGGCGGACCAAGGTGGTGGAAGTGTTTTGTAGTGAAGAGGCTGCGGAAAAGCTTTTGTATTTGGTTTTGCGTGCGCTGGATGAGGCCTGGGGGACCCGTAGGCTCAGAGGATTTGCGGAAATCCAGACGGGAAGCTACCATGCTGACCAGACACACTAGACGTTACACTATGGACAACCTCCACCAAAACCGCGATCTTCGCTTAGGCTCTATTGAAAACCTCTTGAGACATTCCTATCAGCTCCCCCATTTCTTTCCATTTCGCAAGAGACGAGCGATCTGAGTACAAAAGGAAACCTATGCCCATGCGCAAAGCGGAGGCGGTTTGGGAAGGCGGGTTGCGTTCGGGCAAAGGGGTTATGAAGCTGGGGAGCCAGGTCTTCCAAGGCCCTTACTCCTTCCCCTCCCGCTTTGAAGAGGGGGAGGGGACCAACCCCGAGGAATTCATCGCTGCAGCCCACGCGGGGTGCTTCTCCATGGACCTGGCCGCTTCTTTGGAGCGGGAGGGGTTTCCCCCTAACCGGGTCGCTACCGAGGCCCGGGTACACCTGGAGCGGGTGGAAGGCAAGACCACCATCACCCGTATTGACCTCATCACCGAAGCGGAGGTGCCAGGAATTTCCCCGGAGAAGTTCCGGGAGCTTGCCCAGGCGGCCAAGGAGGGATGCCCCGTCTTCCCGCGCGCTGGCAGGGGTGAGAGAAATCACCTTACAAGCCCGCCTCAAGGCCTAGGCAAAGGCGCTGCCCACCGGAGCGGGCCGCTCTTCGTGCCTTTCCAGGCACCGAGGGTGCAGGCCTCGTTTGGTAGGAGGGGGCTACCTCTCTCCCTCCCGGGCCGCGCCCATGGCCGAAGAGGCGCCACACCGCGTCTTCCCCGAAATCCAAAGGGAATGCCGTCTGGAAAAAGAGATGAACGGGCTTACCCGGGAGTCCTTCTGGACAAAGAGTGGGCGCTTCCGGCTTGGCAGGGGAAGCCCAGCGGACACGAATTATAAAGCTTTGCCAATATGTATATAGTCTCACAAGAAGACACGTCGGTATATAGCCCTTGAGGTGACGAACTTCACGGCAAAAAGGCCTTGTAGCGCTTTTCGGCCATGGATATATTTGCAGCAAAAGTATATAGAAAGGAGCGAGACAATGGTACGCAAAGTGGTGTGGCTTCTGGTGGCGGCAGCAGCTTTGGGAACGGTGGGCCAGCCCACGGCCCCCTTGGACTCCCCGGCGATCCTCATCGATGGCTCCAGCACGGTGGCGCCCATCACCGAGGCGGTAGCCGCGGAGTTCCTCAGCCTCTTTCCGCAGGCGCGGATCTCGGTGGGCGTGAGCGGCACGAGTGGTGGGTTCAGACGGTTCCTTACCGGCGAGACGGACATCAACAACGCCTCTCGCCCCATCCGGCCGGCGGAGATCCAGCGGGCCGCGGAGGCCGGGATCGAATACATCGAGCTCATGATCGGCCTGGACGGCGTGGTGGTAGCCGTGTCCCGGGAGACCCAGATCTTCCGCGGCGCGCCGCCTGTCCTGACCCTGGGCGAGCTCGAGCTTCTCTGGAGCCGGGAAAGTGAGGGTCTTATCACCCGCTGGAGCCAGATCAGCCCGCGCTTTATCGACGCGCCCATCGTGCTTTCCGGCCCGGCGAGCACCTCGGGCACGTTCGACGTGTTCACCGCCATAGTGTGCGGAAAAGAGGGCGATAGCCGCGCCGACTACTTCGGAACGGAGGAGGACCAGCTCCTCGCGGAGCAAACAGGCGCGAACCCCTTCGCCCTCACCTACTTCGGGTTCGCCTACCTTGAGCACAATCGGGATCGGGTCCAGCCCGTGGCCATCGACCCGCGGCGGGTGCTCATCGACACTCCCCCGGAGGTGCTGGCGGAGATCAACCGCCGACGGGCCCAGGCGGGGAAGCCGCCGCTTGTGGCCGTGGGAGGCCAGCCCCAGGGCGTCCTCCCCACGGTGGACACCATCGGTGACTTCACCTACCCCCTGAGCCGGCCCCTCTTCCTCTATGTGAACGCCCGCTCCGCCGAGCGCCCCCTCGTCCGGGCTTTCCTGGATTTCTACTTGAGCGAGGAGGTCATCGGCAGCCTCGCGTTCATGCTGGATGTGGGGTACCTGCCGGTGGGGCCGGAGGTGCGGGAGGCCGCGCGCCGGATTTGGACCCAGCGCATCACCGGTACCGCCTTCGGCGGGACGGTTACCGGCTTTACCCCGGAAGAGATCGCCCGCCTGTACCGGGCACATGCAGGGCTGTAAAGGCTTGAGCGTCACGACGGATCTTCGTCCCCGGGTTCGGGTCTCTCGCGGCCGCAGGCGCCGCGAGGGGCTCGCTCGGGCGGTCCTCGCCCTGGCTGGTTCCCTCTCCATCGGGATCACCCTCCTCATCGTGGCTCTGTTCGTCCACGGAAGCCTTCCCTTCCTGCGCACGGTGCCACTGGGCGAGTTCCTCCTCGGGACGCGCTGGGCGCCCATCCACGAGCCGGCGAGCTATGGGATTCTCCCCCTCGTGGGGGCGACCCTGGTTACCACGGGGATCGCCCTCGCCGTGGCCGTGCCCCTCGGGCTCCTTGCCGCCGTGTTCCTCAGCACCTATGCTCCTCCCTCCCTGCGGCGGGTGCTCAAGCCGGCGCTCGAGCTTCTCGCGGGAATCCCCACGGTGGTCTATGGGTTCTTCGCCCTTCGGCTTGTGACCCCCTTCCTCCAACGGTTCTTCCCCTCTTTGGGTTTTTGGAATGGCCTTTCCGCGGGATTGGTCATGGGGATCATGATCATCCCGTACATGGCCTCCCTTTCGGAAGACGTGCTTTATGCCGTGCCGCGCTCCCTCTGGGAGGGCGCGTACGCCCTGGGCGCAACGCGGTTCGAGGCCCTGGTGCGGGTGGTGCTTCCCGCGGCCGTCTCGGGGATCGGTGCGGCGTTCATCCTCGCCCTCACCCGAGCCGTGGGGGAGACGATGATCGTGGCCCTCGCCGCCGGCCGCACCCCCACCTGGCCGCCGGACCCGACCCAGCCCCTCCTCACCCTGACCGCGGCCATCGTGAACATCGCCACCGGCGACCACGAGGCCACGGCGTTCATCTGGTCCGCGGTGTTCTCCATCGGGCTCCTCCTCTTCCTGACGACGTTGGCTCTCAATACGCTGAGCTACCTTGTGATCAGGCGGTTCCGGGAGCGGTACGCATGAGGCGAAAGGCCATTGGCCGGGTCTTTGCAGGCGTGGCGGGGGCTGCAGTGGGGGTGAGTCTCCTCGCGGTGGCCCTCCTCATCCTCATCACCGCCTTTCAGGCCGGTCCGCTCACCTCCATGCGGGCCGTGGCGGAGGCGGGAATTTCCCTCTCCTTGCGGAGTCTGGAGGTCCCGGGCGCGCGGGAGGCCCTCACCTACGTCACGATCGCCCAGGTGGTGGCAGGCTCCCCCGCTGCCGCCCTGGGGCTGAGCCGGGGCGACGCCCTGGTGGCCCTGGCCGGGACCGGGGTGGACCGTCCCAGCCGGGCCTGGGAGGCGGTGGGCCGGGCGCCGGGGGGACGCGCCGTGACCTTGCCCGTGGTGTGGCTGCCGCGGGCGGAGGTCGCTTTGGGCGGGCTGCGCGCGGAGTGGCGAAACGGGGAAGCCCAGGTGGTCATGGTTTCCCCTTCAGCGGCAGCTCGGGAGGCCGGGCTTCAGCCGGGCGATGTTCTCCTCGCCATTGGAGGGATCCCCGTGAGCGGGACACGCCAAGCCTGGGAGGCTCTTGTCGTTGCGGCTCGGACTCAGGGAGTGCCCGTGGAGATCACCGTGGAGCGGGAGGGCGAGCGCCTGACCCTCTTTTGGGATCCCACCCGGACGGGGGAGCTCACGTTTGTCCGGGACCCGCTCCGGGCGTGGTGGTCGTTCCTCACCACCCTCAACGAGCCGCGCTACCCCGAGCGGGCCGGGCTTCTTCCGGCGTTTCTCGGGTCCGTATACGTCGTCCTGGTGATGGCGGCGGTGGCCCTGCCCCTGGGGATTGCTGGCGCGGTGTACCTTGAGGAGTACGCGTCCCAAAACGCCCTCACCCGGGCGATCGAGATCCTGGTGGCGAACCTCGCCGGCATACCCTCGGCGGTGGTGGGGATCATCGGGCTCGAGGTGTTCGCCCGTGCCCTCGGCGCCGGCCGGAGCATCCTTGCCGGCGGCCTCACCCTCGCGGTCCTCATCCTCCCCATTGTGATCGTGGCCTCCCGGGAGGCGCTGCGGTCCGTTCCCAAAACCATCCGCGAGGCCGCGTTGGCCCTTGGGGCCACCCGCTGGGAGACCGTGCGCCACCATGTGCTGCCCTACGCCTTTCCCGCGATCCTGACGGGGACAATCCTCTCCTTTTCCCGGGCTTTGGGCGAGGCTGCGCCCCTCCTCTTTTTGGGCGCATTTCTCTACGTGACCTATGTCCCCCAGGGGCTTCGGGACAGCTTCACCGTGGTGCCGCTTCAGATTTTCGCGTGGGCCACGCGGCCCCAGGACGGGTTCGCCGCGGTGGCCGCCGCGGCCATCGTGGTCCTTCTCTCCTTTCTGCTCCTTCTCAACGCGGGGGCAATCCTTCTGCGCAACCGGTACCAGCGGAGGTGGTCGGAGTGAGCCCTTTTGACTTTGAACCTGTGCTCAGCGCGCGGAACTTCAGCCTATGGTACGACTCCCAGCAGGCCCTGAGGAACATCAACCTGGATATCCCCGCCCATCAGGTGACGGCGATCATCGGCCCTTCCGGATGCGGAAAGAGCACCCTTCTTCGCTCGTTTAACCGCCTCATCGATCTTGTTCCCAACGTGCGTGTTGTGGGGAAGATCCTCTTCCGCGGGATGGACATCTACGGCCGCGGGGTGGACCCCGTGGAGGTTCGGCGCCGGATCGGCATGGTCTTCCAAAAGCCCAACCCCTTCCCAAAATCCGTGTTCGAAAACGTGGCCTTTGGCCTCCGGATAAACGGATACCGGGGGAACCTCCGGGAGCGGGTGGAGGAGGCCCTGCGCCTGGCGGCCCTCTGGGACGAGGTGAAGGACGACCTCCACCGGAAGACCGGCTACGATCTTTCCGGAGGGCAACAGCAGCGTCTATGTATCGCCCGGGCCCTGGCGGTGGAGCCGGAGGTGTTGCTGATGGACGAGCCATGCTCCGCCCTGGACCCCATCGCCACGGCGAAGATCGAGGAGCTAATCCGGGAGCTCACCGCGGTGACCACCGTGGTCATTGTGACCCACAACCTGCAGCAGGCGCTGCGGGTGAGCGACTGGACAGCGTTTATGCTTCTTGGCGAGCTCGTGGAGTTTGGCCCTACACGGGAGATCTTCACCCGTCCTAAGGACACCCGCACCGAGGCCTACGTAACTGGGAAGTTCGGATGAGGATTACCAGGGTTTAAACCGCGGCTTTTCCTTCCATCTTGCATGGCGTGCCCTTGCCTTCCTCGGGGAAGGAGGCGACCGGTCTCTTTTCCCTGGGCTAGGGGTGTGCGTGGAAGGCCTGGAGCTCGGGTCATGCACACAGTGTGCGCGAACGAAGTTTTATTCGCGCTTGGGGGGCAAGATCTTGGCGAGGAAATGCTTTGTGTATGAGGTTTCGGAATTTCACCCGCCCCAAGGGCTGGGCCGGAAAGAAGGCGCAAATCCCGGTTTTTCCTCCCATTCCTTAGGGTCTGGCTGAACGCGGAGGGCTGTCCCAGGGATCTTGTGGACAGGGACGCGGTTTCGATGTGTGAGCATCTGGGTTTCCGCCTGCTTGTGGAGTTCCGGATCCCGGGGATGGACCTCACCGCCTAGGCCCCCTCACCCTGCCCCTTTCCCCGGGGGGAGAGGAGCGATCGCCGGCCGGGGCCTGATCCGGTATCCTTGGGCGTCTATGCTCGCCACGTTCATCCCTCTCTTCATCGCCGTATCCGCGGCGATGATGGGGATGGGGATCATCTCCCCGATCGTGCCCCTGTACATCCGCTCGTTCGGAGCTGGGGGGATGGCCGTGGGGGCCGTGTTCGCTGCGTTCTCCGTCTCCCGCCTCCTCTTCGGCCCGGTGGCGGGGGTCCTCTCCGATCGGGTGGGCCGCAAGCGCCTCATCGTCTGGGGTCTCGGGGCCTACGCCGCCGTGTCGGTCCTCTACGTCGTGGCCCAGAACCTGTGGCAGCTGGGGCTCTTTCGGCTCCTCCACGGCGTGGGGTCGATCCTCGTGACCCCCATCGCCCAGGCCTACGTGGGCGACCTCACTCCGGTGGGGTGGGAGGGCCGGATCACAAATATTTTTTATGCCTCGATGTTTGCGGGGATGGCCCTCGGCCCCCTCCTCGGGGGGTACCTCGTGGAGGGGGTGTCGCTGGAGGCCCCGTTCTACGCAATGGGGATCCTGTCCCTTATTGCTCTGATCGGGGTGGCGAAGTGGGTTCCCGACGACCGGAAGGCCCCGCGGGGAGGTGCGCCCCGGGCGGCCCCGAACCTCCGGGCGGCCCTGCGCAGCCCCGCGGTGATGGGGATGATCGTGTATTTCGCGACTCGGGGGCTTTGGCGCCAGTCTTTCAACTCATTCTGGCCCCTTCTTGCCGCAAGCCACGGCCACAGCGAGGCCGCGATCGGGCTTGTGCTCACCGGATACCTCGTCGGCGAGGGCTTGTTCCAGATCCCATTCGGGTACCTTGCGGACCGGTTTCCCAGACTCCCCCAGATCGCCATTGGGGCGTTGCTTTCCCCGCTTCCGATGTTCTTCGTGCCCTGGGTGCGCAACCTCTGGGCGGTAGTGGTCCTCTCCGCGGCGATGGGGGTGGGAAGCGCCCTGGGGCGGGCATCGGTTCTGGCGATCCGTACGGAAGCGGGGCGGTCCCACGGGATGGGGACGCTCGCGGGGGTGCAGAACTCCGCGTTTGCCGCCGGGCAGATGCTCGGGCCGATCGTGGCCGGGACGGCGTTCGACCTGTTTGGCCTTGCCGCCCCGATGTACCTTGGGGCGGTGCTGGGTGTGGCCGGGGGAGCTTTGGCCGTGTTCCTCTTCTCCCGGGAGCTCACGCACCGGTGGCCCTCGGCCGCGGGGCGCCCGGAGAGAACCCAGCCTCGGCGTTTTCGGAACCGCTGAGATCCCCTCTTGAATACCTCGCTTCCTGCGCAGGAATGGTTTTGAAGGCCCAAAAACGCCCGTTTTGGAAAATTCTGCGAGGATGTAAATTGCTATTTCCGATGCCACCGCGATGGCTCGCTACTCCCAAACAACGCCCTCCGTCATCTGGGGTCCCGGAGAGAAAGGGCCATACAAAGGCCGTAGGAGCGGTCGGGAGGCACCTCCCGGAGGCCACCCGCTCGGTGCCCCAGGACCGTACACCCCTAGCAGGAGAAGTTATTGCCGGCTAAGGCGAGGGATGGGCGCGCGGCCGATACACAAAGGCTACGCCCTCTCTAGACGAAGTGGGGGCGACAAGTAGAATTTCCGTAGAAATGCCGGCAAATCTCACCCCGGAGTTTCTCGCTGCCCGGGAGCGCTTCAACCGGGCCAAAACCCTGGAGGAGAAGCTCGACGCCCTCCAGGAGATGCTCGCCACCATCCCCAAGCACAAGGGGACGGAAAAGATGCAGGCGGACATTAAGCGCCGCATCGCCAAGCTCAAGGAGCAGATGGAGCAGGCCCGGCGCTCGGGGAAAGGTGGCGGGGTCACGTACCACGTGGAGCGGGAGGGCGCGGCCCAAATTGCCCTTGTGGGCCCGCCCAACACCGGGAAATCTTCGCTCCTTGCGGTCCTCACCAACGCTACCCCCGTGATCGCCCCTTATCCCCTCTCCACCCTGAAACCCGTCCCAGGGATGATGGAATACGAGGATATCCAGCTTCAACTTGTGGATTTGCCGCCGATCACCCAGGAGTACACTGAGGGCTGGGTCTACAGCCTCATCCGCTCTGCCGATGCTGTGGCTTTATGTCTGGATCTGGCAAGCCCTTCATGGAGGGAGGAAGCCGAGGAGGTTTTGAGGCTCCTGGAAGGTCGGTACATCCGCCTCACCTCCGGTCCCACGCGGCAGGTGGACTGGAGGCTTGTGGAGAAGAAAACGGTGGCGGTGGGCTTAAAGCTTGACCTTGGGGCCGCTCGTGTTCCCGAATTTTTGAGATGGTGTGAGGGACGGTTTACTGGCGTTGGAGTCTCCACAGTAACCGGCGAGGGACTGGAAGAGCTGCGGGCTGCCCTATTCAAGGTCGCGGGCATTGTCAGGGTATACACGAAAAAGCCCGGGCAGCCTCCGGACTTCTCCAAGCCTTATACGATCAGGGAGGGAGCAACCGTGCTGGATTTGGTGAAGGAAATTCATAAGGATTTCGTCAAGCGCCTGAAGTACGTGCGTCTTTGGGGTTCCGGTAAATTCCAGGGCCAGCAGGTGCCCTTGGACCACGTGGTCCAGGACAAAGACGTGGTGGAGATCCACCTCTCATGATGGACCCGGTGCGGCTGGCGCAGGAGTTGGTGCGGATCCCCAGCCCGCCGGGCGCGGAAAAGGAGCTCGCGGACTTCCTTTTCTCCCAGCTTCGACGGGTGGGGGAGGTGGAACGAGGCCCGCTGGGGACGATCATCGGCCGCCTCCGCCGCGGTGAAGGCCCTACCGTTCTCCTTACCGGGCACATGGATACCGTGCCCGAAGGAGCGGGCTGGAGCGTTCCCCCTTTCTCCGGCGAGATCCGGGAGGGGTTCCTCTACGGAAGGGGCGCGGTGGACATGAAGTCCGCGATCGCCGCGCAAATCGCCGGTGCGCACCAAGCCGCCCCGGATATCCAAGGAACCCTCTACCTCGTGTATGTGCCCCACGAGGAGACCGCGGAGGGCTTGGCCTTAGGCCGCGTCCTTGACCGGATTGAAAAGCCGGACCTGGTAGTCCTTGGGGAGCCCACGGATCTCCGGCTAGGGATTGGGCATCGGGGCCGGGTGGTAATTCGGCTCGTGGCCCGGGGAAAGCCCGCCCACGCCTCCATGCCGGAGCTTGGGGAAAACGCCATCGAGCGCATGCTTCATGCTTTGTCCCACGCCCTGCGCACCCCGCTTCCCGAGGACCCCCTTTTAGGTACCGGTTCGATCGCCCCGGTTTTTGTGAGCGCGGATGGCCAGGGGCCGGTTATTCCCGATCGCTGCGTGGCCCTTTTGGACCGGCGCATCGTCCTCGGGGAGACGGAGGAAAGTGTTCTTGCCGATTACCATGGGATCGGAGCAGAAGCGACCATCGAGCAGATTAACCTTCGCTTTTACACTGGGGAAGTAGCGGAGGCGAAGCTCTTTTTCCCCGCGTGGTATCTCGCGCCGGATCACCCTTGGGTTCAGCGCGCTTGGGAAGCCCTGGGGTCGCCTCCCTTCCGGGTGTGGCGCTTTTCCACAGACGGTGTGGAGTCCTGCGGCCGGAGGGGCATCCCCACCGTGGGCTTCGGTCCGGGCGAGGAGCGGATGAGCCATCAACCCGATGAGCGCGTTTCCATTGCGGACATTAAACTTGCCGCCCTGGGCTATGCCAAGCTTCTGCGGGAGTTGTTGAGGCCGGGACAAAAACCGAGGCCCGAGGAACGCGCTCGGCGACACCACCAAAAATAAAAAGGGCCCTGGAATTTTCCAGGGCCCTTTTCCCCGGTCTAGTTTAGTACTCCGGAGGCGGCGGAGTAGTTTCCTTCTTTTCCTCGCGGATCTCGGCAACCAAGGCTTCGGTGATGAGCAGCATCCCCGCGATGGAGGCGGCGTTCTGGAGAGCAGAGCGGGTCACTTTCGTGGGGTCAATGATCCCCGCCTCGTACATGTCCACGAACTTTTCCTGAACCACGTCGAACCCCACCGTGTCCTTTTCGTTCTTGAGGCGCTCCACAATGACTGCGCCCTCGAAGCCCGCGTTTTCCGCGAGCTGCCGCACCGGCGCCTCTAGGGCCTTGCGGAGGATCTGGATCCCGATCTTCTCGTCCCCTTCTACTTCCTTCTCCAGCTTATCCAGGACGCGGGCGGCCCGAAGGAGGGCGACACCACCGCCGGGAAGGATTCCCTCCTCCACCGCGGCCCTCGTGGCCTCGAGGGCGTCCTCGAAGCGGTGCTTCTTCTCCTCAAGCTCCGTCTCCGTAGCTGCACCGACCTTGATTACCGCCACGCCGCCGGCGAGCTTGGCCTTCCGCTCCTCCAACTTCTCCCGATCGTATTCGCTGTCCGTGGTTTTGATCTGTTCCTCGATCTGCTCGATGCGGGCCTTGATCGCGTCGGGGTTGCCCTTTCCGCCGATGATGGTGGTGCTTTCATGGGTGACCCGCACCCGCTCGGCCTGGCCCAGCATGTCTAGGGTGGCGTTGCGGACCTCCATCCCTGCGTCCTCGGCGATGACCACGCCGCCGGTGAGGATGGCGATGTCCTCGAGCATGGCCTTCCTCCGATCACCGAAGCCCGGAGCCTTCACCGCGCAGGAGATGAGGGTCCCCTTGAGCTTGTTGATGACGAGCGTGGAGAGGGC
>OGCH01001199.1_pt1 | contig 10483 bp, 6 predicted proteins | sample 1570111 | NCBI WGS metagenome assembly OGCH01 (sample SAMN03436243, study PRJEB24508) | hot springs metagenome | biome: Desert Springs; feature: Hot Springs; material: Water | place: USA: Great Boiling Spring, Nevada | collected 2008-12-01 | depth 0 m m
AGGGGTCGTACTCGGGGGGATAAACGGCATGACCAATCCCAAGAGAGTCAAAGAAGGCCACTTTTAGAGAATATTCATCAGAACCAGGGACTCCTTTGGGGAGAAGGTACTCTTTTTCGGAAAAGTCTTCAACAGAATCCAAAAGAACCTCCTCTTGTTCCCAAATACCATTCTCTGGGTCAGACAACCACCTCCTGACCCGGAAAATATTGATGTTCCCTCTGATGTCCCCCTTTTCGTACTTTAGCACCAACTTCAGTCGCTTCTCAGTTTCTGTACTGGAAACAACTATAAGGCTTACACGGACTGGACCTGCTACTACCTCCATAGCTTTATCAATATACACCAAGGTAAGGTTGTTGTCAAGTACCTAGGGCTCTAAAAGATAAAACATCGGCCCGGTCCAAGTCCAGGCCGATATCCTTTAGTCAGAGAAGAAGCCACTTTATAGCTTTAGGGCCAGGAAGTAGTCAAACTGAAGTGTTATAGTGGGACGCATAATGTCTGCTCCCTTATCTCCCACTAACTGACCTCCCGGGTCAACCTCCGTGGGCCAAGCTCCGTATATGGTGTACTCAAAAATAGGCTGTAGCTGGCGATTGAGGTGGAATAGCTTAAGATCGGCCTTTATCTTATCCACTTCCTCCTTGTACCCCGTCAAGGTCTCATAGGCGAACTCCCTCCACTTATTCATTGCATCTAGCACATTCATATCGTCAGTTTCAAGGAGGGTGAGAGTTAGTGTGGGCTGGAACTCGGTATCACCGGGAACAAAGTACCTGTGCCCACGGATGTCTACCTGTATAGGTAGAAGCGTGGCACGAGGTATATCCACGGAGATCGCTCTTATATCCAAACCATCGGCGAAAGCTTCTATCCCTGCTCCCTGAGGAGTAGTAACAAACTTTATCACCCAGTCGTTCAGGTGAACGACCCTATTCAAAGCTCTTACCTGGTTTAGTTCTACCTTAGGCATATTTTTGGAAAACCTAGAGGTACTTTTCTATATAAAGCCTACTAGCCTCCCTTGACCATAGAGAAGTCCACTCCGGTCGGAGTGATGACGGTCCTGAACTGTATGTATTCAATAGCCTTGGTTGGCTTAACGTATAGGTCCACGTTTAGCCTGTAGTTATCAATATCGTAGGGAGAGTTGTTGGAGTCATCGCACACCACCAAGTAGTCATAGACACCCCGGCGTGCCTTTATGTCCTCCATGTAGGATTCAATCATCGCCTTTACCAAGCGGCGGGTGAACTCGTCATTAAGCTCAAACAGGAAGTTCTCCAGGGCCTCTGCAATGGCGTTTTCTATCACTATGAGAAGCAGACGAACATTGAGCCTGTCCAAGGAGCTAGGGATACGCCAAAGGGTCTTTTGGCCCCAGATTGCGATTCCCTTGCCCCTCCTGTACCTGATGGGGTTAACATTGTTTAGATAAAGTTGGTCAAGCTCCCCAGAGGAATAGTGCCTGAGGACATCCAGTACGTTTAGCTTTCCACGATTCCATCCCCCCACGGGGAACCAAATCTCATAGTTGGAGGCAGTTTGAGATATAGCCCCGGCGGCGTAGCCATCGGGAGAGACGTAACGGTATTCGTCAATGTCAGCGATGTAGACTAGGATGTGGGGAGAGTAAAGGGCGGCGTAAGAGGAGTTTATTCCTCCCAAACCAGACCCGGGTTGAGTGGCGTAGTTTACTACCTCGTTGAGGTAGTTTGAAGACATTTCCTTTTCAGCCGGGACAGAGAGGATAGCCACACAGTCCTTCCTCTCTTCGGCCATTTGGACCAACTCCACAGCGTAGGCCGGATCGGCGAAACCTCCATCAAGGAGAAGAGTAAGGGGGTAGTTGCCCTCTTCCCGTAGTTTCCTTATAGCTTGGATGTAGTTCCCCCTAGTTACAGTTCCGCTAACCCCGCCTGCGAAGGCGTACACAGGCCCAGAGGTGCCGGAAGGAGGTAGTGTTCCCACAGAGTCATCAGAGCGCCCCGGGTTAGCGTATCCACGGATGTAGGCGCTACGGTTCAAGACGGAGTTTATGAAGATAGACACCCCGTTTCCGTCAACAGCAGATTCTTCAAGACTAACTACCCACCGCTCAACTTGAACAGAGTTGAAAAATACCCTGATGACGAAGGCGTTGGAGTTCCAGGGGCTAGGCACTTCGGGAGCGCCACCGTTTGTCCTTATAGACTCAAATATGACCTTGAGGTTGCCGTTAGGCCAGTTACCAGGGTCAGCGGCGAGCAGAACGAACCGATCGGAGGGTCCCAGGGTTAGACCACCGGGAGCGCCGATTTCGTCAGGGCTCCCTAGTCCGGTGGCTAGAGGAGTCACTACAGGGTTCCCGTCAGAGTCAACTCCGTACTTTAAGCCAGCGTATTTGTCATCGCTGGAAACTGCCCTCACTACCCAAAGCTTGTCAGAATACCTCAAGTATGACATGGCCGAAAGGAGGGAGTTAGAGACGTTTCTAGGTATGCGGCCATCTACCGTGTAAAGGTCAAGGAGCTGTTTCTCTGATGTTACTAGGGTAGGCTCTGTCGGTCCCCTTCTAGCCTCTATGGCTATTCCGGCGTAAACGCCGGGAAAGCTAGGTACTCGTACTGATAGGTCCTGTTCCTTTATCGTTACCTTAGGCGCAGACATTCATATTTCCCAACCTAGCAAGACCATTTTATAGAAACTTAGCTAACTCCTAAACCTTCTGTTCCCTAGTTGGCCTCTCCTGAGCCTTGAGGGGTATTGGAAGGCTCCCTTTTACGCCTAACTATAACCTGAGTCCCCTCATTTTCAGATTCGTCCCCAACCACCGTATAAGTTATGTGGGGGTCGTGCCGGACCACGCTCCTAACGGAAAGGCTAACGGGGGTTCCAGGGTTTACCAACACGGAGTCCTCTTCTCCCGACTTATCTACAAAAACTAAAACTCCAGGGGCGCTGTTTTTAGAATAGGCCAGTATCTTCATCTCTCAAAATCTAAACCTATGTCGTTGGTCTGAACTCCCCTATACTGATATAATAGCAAAAGCCTGGAAAGCATGTTAGGCCCTGAAAGAGTCTTTGAACATGAACACAGTTTGGAAGATGGGTTTTCCTGGGGCTATAACCGTTTCTATGGAGGAAATGATGTACTTACCGCTGGCGGGGAGAAAAGCCCTGGAAGACTCTTTTGGCGTACTTCCTTTGTTAGTCTCGTCTATTGCGAACTTTACCACCTGGAAGAGTTCAAGGGGAGGTCTATTGTCATTTAGCTCCCCCTCGCTACAGTCAGGGCACACTTCCCACATAAAGGAGAACATAACAGAGGAAAGTTTGGAAAGTATTTCGGTGTTTTTAGCGTAGGCGAAGTTGTAGTTAGGGTGAACGTTGTCGTCAACGAAGAACCTGTATATCTCGTTCTTCCCTTCAAGATAGCTAACTGGGTCGGATATCCCCAATAAAGCCCTATACCTATAGTCCTCTTCTTTGTACTCAAACTTTTTCAGGTCCCAGTCTATCACTTCAGATGATGTGAAGTAGTTTGGAAGGTGAGACTCGGCGTTCCATCCATATCCACCAACAAACCGCTTGTACCCCTTTATAGTCCCTATCCTTATGTCCTCTCTAGATGCCAGCGTTTCCAGGTCGGTTATAACAGCCGTCCCATCCCTTTTTATTCCTAAGAGGAGGACGTTGTTTCCAGGATACCAAGAGTGTTGCCATATCCTTAGAGCGAAAGCTTTGTTGGACATGAACTTGGTCTGAATCCATACCATCTTATCATCCGTGGGCTTGGCCTCATTCTTAACGGAGAAGCTTTCACCTAATACTGACTTTAGAGCGTTAACAGATATGTCTTCAAAGAATCTAGACTTTCCGTTGACAGAGAAGGATATTCCCTGGTGAACACCTACTATGGAAGCTGACCAGTAGTGCGTTTGTCTGTATATCTGGTAAGTTAGGATTTTGTACTCCCCAAACAGGTCAAGCCTTTGGTTTCTCCCATATAGGACCCTTATCTTGTTTCCTTCCCAAATCTCCTTTATAACATTGTCGTCATTTGTGCTTATTTGTATCTCTATTCCAGGGACAAAGAGTCCAGCACGCTCGTATGACCTTATTCGGTTAACCCCGTTTATGTCGGAAGCTCCTCCTATGTCAACTTGGAAGGATAAGTTTGGCTTTACGCTGAACATAGCTTTATTCTACTACGATACTTGGCCCATTGGTTATAAAAGCCCCTACTCGTTAAAGTAGGGGCCTCCCTTACCCCTCGTCCGCCCTGTATGTGGAGAAGGGACAGGCTTGGTTATAAGGACACGTCCTGCACACCCTTCCTGGAGAGGGTATAGGCGGGGCACCGTCAAGAATCTCTAAAATCCTCCTCTCTGCAAAGTGTATATCTCCTATAACCTCCTTGCTTATCTTTATCCTGAATAGGTTAGCGTAGGCCGCCACACCAGAACCCAAGTTAAGGGTTTTGCTGTTTTCTCTCCCTTCTTTCCCGTTAGTCTCAGGATTGCCGTTTTCTTCTCCTACGTGTGTCTTCCCATAAAACTTTGGGAGAAGCAACTTTATTACATAAGCCTCTCTATTTCCTCCCAAGGTTTCCCAATAGTAGTGAAGCTGAACGATGTCGTCCGAGTAGACAGTTTTGTACGAGTACTCCGAGGAAGTGGTTTTTAGATCGTATATGGAGTCGTCATACAGTATGTCAGGTATGACTACCCTTAGGTAGTCCCCCATATCCACGTACATCTTCTGCTCCACTATGGGCTTCTTATCCCTAGGAAGTAGAGAGTAGACAACATTAGAAAATGGGTCATCTTTGTTTGCTTCTTTAGCTTCGTCAAGGGAAAGACCCCGCATCAGGGGTCCTGATACCCTTTCGTGAACCTCTAAACCTAAAGTCATCGCCTCGTTTCGGGGGAACTTCTTTTTCTGGACATACTCAGCGTGATACAAGTACTCGCACCTCAAGAGTGTCTTTACCTGCTTGGCCGAAATGATGGCCTTACCCTCCCCTCCATTGGTTACCCTATCCACATTTATCTTGGACTCTTTTTCCATCTCATTCATCGCTCACCTCCAAAAGTGGCCTATTAGGGGTTTATCTTCCCTACCAACCTCAGTTTACCCTTAACCACTTCAAATGTCTTCCCCAGAAACGTGGAAAGGGCCTTTTTGGGGGAGAAAATGTCAGAGAGGGGAACACCGTCCTCAGAAGTTTCCTCCTCAATAACTTCCACCGTCCAGTACTTACTCAGTCTGGAAACTATCTCTTGGTACACGTCCTTTTTCCCCGAGAGATGGACCTCAATCTCCTCTTCGTCCAATCTCTCATACTCTATTGACAGGCCCCCAAAGAACGAGGTCCCTATCTCTACTTCAATGTCAGTTAGTATCCCGTACTTCCTGGGTACCTCCCTAGCCAAGAAGTGGATGATGTCTAAAACTTCAAAAAGGTCGGAAATGTGAGCGTCTATGTCCAAAGCGTCATGGGTAAAAGCCACAGGGACAGCCCGTATCCTCCTTTTGAAGAACTCCATAGCCATCTCATATCCGGCTAGGGCCGCTACGGATGAGGAGCTAGACTGAATAGGGTAGTTTTGCGCCCTCCTCTCCCAATCCGGTTTATCTCTCTGGACATCTATATAATCCCCGAAGATGGTCCTGACGTGCCCATACTCTCTGGCGTAGGATCGGTAGGCGTTTATGTAGTCCTTTACTTTGGGGAACTGCTCAAAGAAGGAGTCAAATATTCTCTGAGCCTCTACCACATCCCCACTTAGGTACTCCATAGCGAAACCCGCCGGGGTTTGCCCGTACACCAGGCTAAAGGATGCTCCCTTAGCAATCTTCCTTTGGTGAGAAGATACCTGATCTACCGGAACGCCGAAAATCTTGGAGGCCACAAACTTGTGAAAGTCTAATCCCTGAGCGAAGGCGTTGTTAAGGTTCTCATCCCCAGATATAGCGGCCAGGACTCGCAACTCCATCTGGGAGTAGTCAAAGTGTATCCAAACCCCTTCTCTACCCCAACGGCTCGTGTAGTTTTTCCGTATGTCTGTGCCCGTTGGGATGGTGTGGAACGCCGCACGCCACCTCTTTGTATCCGCCGCATTCACGTAAAACTCGTTGTAAAAGTACACCTTTTCCCCATAGGGGTCTCCCACGGGCCAGGGTATCCTGTTATATTCAACCTCCGAAGCCTTGTATATGGACTTTTCCCCGTTCTTTCCCTCAAGGTAAGCGGTTATCACCTTTATCGCCTTCTTGTATATCCTAAACGAAACCAGAACCCTGGCGGCTTGGGCCAAGTCATCACTCATTCTAGAAAGGCATTCCGGGTAATCGTCAAGACTTTCACCTATATAGTCAGAGAATAGCTTGTAAAGGGTTTCTATGTACTCATCGTTAAGCCCGTCTGCCAGTTCCTTCCAAAGGGACTCAATCTTGGCCTTTATAACCATCTCCTCGTCCTTCTTACCCCGGGTTAGCATGGGAAATATTTCCTCGCTCCACTTTGATAGCCATTCCCTCGGAGAACCGAATACGCTTATGAGGTCAGATAGGGTCTGGCTATCGGTGTTTGAAGCTATGTGTCTTATGTAGTTGGCCTCCATAAGCTCCTTGCAGGTTATTGCTGAGTGGAAAGTTCCAATGTACGCCTTGGAGGAGCTTGGGTTGAACCACTTTTTGGACATCATCTCCACCCACTCCCAGGGAGGAAGAGAGCCATATTTACCAAGGTCCTCCTCAAGTTCGGCTTCGTACTTTTCCCTCATGCGCCTAATAAGCTCCTCCCTCCTTCCTTCAACTAGGCTATACAGGTCAGCCGGGGAGGGCGGGATGTATGAGAGTTTTGAAGAAAGAAGCTCGTGATACTGCTTTTTGTATGTTTCAAGGGACTCTTCGCTAATCTTATTGTCCTTCATAGCCTTAACTGACATCCGGTATCCCCGTGAAAGCATCTCCTTTACCTCGGGAATGTCCCTTAGTGAGGTCTCCTTAACTTTTCGCTCAATGACAGCTTTTTTCATCTTGGGGACAGAGATCATCTCATAGTAGTACCTGGCCGCTATTCTTATGAAGTCTTCCTTTAGCTTCCTAGCCTGCTCTGTGTCGTATGCCACTCCAGCGAGGTGCATTATTGTACCTAAGTCTTCTTGCTTCTGATATATGTCCCATATTTCTTTCGGATAAGCCTCCAAGTAAAACAGGTATAGCTCGTGGGTCCACCTTATATCTTGTGCGTTGTAGAAGGCCAAGGTTTCTAACGGTATAGCCTTCCATCCCACCATCGGGTTTTTGGGGTCTTCCTGGGCAAATCTGAGAATCCTGAGAACGTCTTCTCTACTCAGGGAGCTAGAGGAGAGGGCCTTTTCTACCAAAGACCTCTGAGCGCCACGAAGGAGTTCGGGAGAGGCTAGAAGGTAAGTGGAAAACTCTTGAAGGTTTTTGTGAATCTCTTCCCCTAACTTAACGTACTCGTAAACCTCATCACTCCACTCAGGTATTCCGAATATTGCGGAAGCCGTTCTTTTAAGACCTATCCTGTGGAAAAGTTCTGTTTGCATTCCGAAGGCTTTGGTCATAGAGAACACATCCCTAAATGTCCTCACTTCCCCGAAAAACTGGAGGTACACCCCGGCCTCAAAGGACTGGTTGTAGACGATAACTTCTTTCCTTGAGTCAAGGTAGTCTTTGAGTCTTAACAAGAACTCCACAGCCCGGTTCTCGTAATACCTGCTCTTATTCAAGTCCCCATCATTTCTTAGGTCAAAGGAAACCTGAATCTCATGATTCCCTAACCCTACAAGAATGAGTTCTCGCTCAAAAGATAGATCAGAGGAAGACGTTTCTACGTCAAAAGACACCTCCTCCAAACCATCAATGAGAGAAAAACCCTCTTCAAAGTTATCCAGGTTAAAAGTCTTGTAGTTCAATGATCCTTTAGGGGAAGCAGGTATCTTTCCCTTCTTGACGAAGAAGGAGTAAGAAACGGGCTCTCCCTTGGAAAGTTCTTCAGGTATGCGGTGCTCAAACTCTAGGACAGACCGGATGTCGGAAACGAAAGAGTGGTAAGCGGATGATCCAGTTCCCCCTCTCCTAAGCACATATGAAGGGTGATTAACAGGGAAGAAGAAGGTATCCCCATACTTCCAACCAAAGTATGTCTTCTTGTAATCCGACAAGCTGGACTTCTTAAACTGTAAACCCGACTCCTCTACTAGAGGTGCCAATAGATATTCACAGGCCACCTTTCCCAATAAAACCACCTTTTTGGGGCGAATCCTCTTTATGAAAGGAATGAGGTGATTTGAAGAGCACGTTTTTGACGAAACATCGTCTGGGGGTGATACTGGGCTTCCAGGAGAAAAAGGAGGACACATCGCTACGTTAGCGACAACGTAGCTTTTTACCTCCAGTTCGGCCAGAACCGAGCGCAATATTTGTCCAGACTTGCCAACAAATGGGCGGCCTGTTATAGCCTCCTCTTCTCCAGGGGCCTCTCCAACGAAAGCTATTTCGTATGGGGGGTTGCCGAAAAACTCGTACCCCACTACACGATTCCTATGGGAGAAGAGAGGACAAGATTGACAAATCTCATCCCGATATAAGTCAATGACCCTAAAGAAAGCCTCATTTTCTTCCTTAACCAACTCTCCAACTTCCTCGCCAACTTCCGCCTCTCTAGGTTCTTCAAGCTCTTTAATCCCTCCAAGACCTGGATCGTTGCTCATACTCTACCTCCTCCTTTTACCGCACTAATGGTAACCGGAGAGAAGGTTTGTGGTCAACTATGGATAGGACCGGGGTGGAGGCTCTAGAGTAAAGTCTAGAGCAAAGCTCAGTAAATGAAGGTGATTCCCACCTCCACCCCATCTCCAATCTCTGACAAGAGAAGGGCGGCCTGAATGAGGAGGTTCTTTAGTGAGGAGACGAAATCCTCTTCGTGGCGGTACTTTACGACCAGGTTAAGGGTCAAGTACCTCCTCAACTCATTGCCATACCTGTATGTCCTGTAATGGACAGCGGTTGAAACTCGGTCGTCTTTTGGGGACACTACTTTGAGGAAGTTTTCCGATGCCTCCAGGTATTTCTTGTGCCTCTCTTCCAGTATTCCCTCCCAAACTCCCCTAAGAGAGCGGTCAGAGAGTTCAAGGACCCTATTTGAGAAGGACTTGATGAAACCATCGTCAAGCTCCTCCCCCTCGGATGGACCGACTTTTGGATTAAAGGAGGACTCTACCGAGAGATCAATCTTGATTTCGTCCTTGGGATACTGACTGATTATGAGGGCGTACCCGTAGTAGAAGAGAGCGGGCATCAAGGGGGAGAGGTAGGTGTGCAGACTAAACCTGGGGTCAAGGGAAGGCTTTAGGAAATCCACAAAGAGGGGCGAGGGATTTTCAGAAATCGCTAGGTCGTTGGGGGAATAAGTTATGTGAAAGTTCTCCTCACCCTCACCGATGTCTTCGGTGTTATGGGGTTTAGGTCCTATAGTTATGACGTTGACTACGGACACGCTTTCCACGTACCGAGACCTATTAGAAAAACCTCTGTGTCCTGCTAACGACTTCCTGTAAGTGTGAGAAGATTCCTCAACTGCGACCCCGTTTAGGGGGGAGAGAAGAGTAGAAAAAGGATTGTCTTTTGAAGGAGAGATAGGGCTAGGGACGTTATTAAAACCAAGGTGGAAGGGCTCTACCTGGATAGAGTACATGGGAGACTTGGAGTAAACCCCCTCCACCCTATCCACTAGCCTGTTCCCCTCCAAAAACTCATAAGCTTCCCCGAACTTATCAAAAATCTCATTTACCGCTACCTCCAACTCCTCTGGGGAGATAGCCTTTAGCTTAGGGTTAGTGTAAGACAACACGGGGTCCTCTCGGGAAGGCAAAAAGAGAACTCTCACAGACTCTGAGGTTATACCCCTCATGCCGGAAATGAAAGCACTCCTCACTTCGTCATTGACGATTAAGGAAGATGCAGAAGCGAGGGCATTGTTGAGTGAAAGAACCAGTAGCTCAACGTCTTCCTTTCTGGGGAAGTTCTCCCCCATGCCATCTTTGGAGAGGGCCATGACAACCAAGGGCTCAATGTAAAACTCCTTTCTGTAAAGGACCTCCCCCACCCCAGGTTCCAAGGACTCCTTGGATGAGGTTTTCCTAATCCCCAGTTCAAAAAGCGCTTCTAGCAGGGGGACGTTTACAATCCACGAAACGGACTTGGAGAGGGCCTTGTAAAACTCAAACTGAGGAGAGTCCCGGTCAGGAAGTTCTTCGGGGGTTTGTTGCGCCCCTTCGTGAGAGCAGATCACCATATCAAACTGCTCCCACACGTCTTCTCCCCAATCATCGGGGCTTTCTTCCTTGATCCCTTTTATGGGATAAAACTCGGAGTGGTAAAGGTCCTCTACGGGAACCAAATCTGAGAAGCTAATAGAGCTTCCCCTTGGGCGGATAAAGAGAATAGGGATAAGAGTGTGGCC
>OGCH01001206.1_pt1 | contig 10449 bp, 9 predicted proteins | sample 1570111 | NCBI WGS metagenome assembly OGCH01 (sample SAMN03436243, study PRJEB24508) | hot springs metagenome | biome: Desert Springs; feature: Hot Springs; material: Water | place: USA: Great Boiling Spring, Nevada | collected 2008-12-01 | depth 0 m m
GAGCACGACGTCTCCAACCGTGATGCCATTCGGCTCGATGAGGGTGAGCCTGTGTTCCCAGGGAATCCCCCGCCAGATTTGAGAGCGGAGACGGAGTTCAAACAAGTTTCCCGAAATACCCGGCTGGCTGCGCACAAGCTCCCATTGGCTCTGCCCCTCCGTCGCCACAATGTACGCGAAAAACTCATTCGGCAGCTGAGCACACCCCAAAAACGACAACAAAAAGAAACCACAAAACACCGCGACTCTAAAGCTCTTGCCCGCTTTCCTTAATTTCAGTGCGCAGCGTTTATCCCACATGACAACCTTCTTCTTTTGGTCTTTAACCCTGACATAGACATATAGTCCTGGAAATTCTCCAAGGTCACAAATGATCGCCCACATCTCTGCCTTGGTCCAAGACATCTGGGGTAAAAGCTTGATCAGATTGCTAGGTATTTAGCTTGCGTAATTCGCCTTCTTTGTGAACGAAGCGTTGGTATACAGCCACAGATTTCGGATGTATTATCTTTCCTTTGCATCCCCTTCAACATTAGCAAGGAGATGCATGGTTTCGCGGATATCCTGATAAAGCTTTCGGTATAGTCGATAATAATGGTTGTATTTAGCGTAGACCTCCTCTTTGGGCTCGAAACGCTCCGGTGCGCCTATCCATTCCGCAATGAGACGATGGTCAGGGATCAATCCTACGGCTATACCGGCAAGGAGCGCATCCGCCAACGGCGCCTCCACATTCCCTCGGGGAACAAGGATCGGCCTTCCGGTAACGTCAGCCAGGATCTGAACCCAAAGACGCGATTTGGCCACACCACCCACTACCCGTGTTTCCCCTTTAATCTTCAGACCACATTCCTGACCGGTTTCAATGCTATGCCGCAAACTGTAAGCGGCAGCTTCCATAAAAGCCCGATACAAATGGGCCTTTGTGTGGTAGAGGGTAAGACCCAGAACTGTTCCCCGGGCTTTGGGGTCCCATAGGGGAGCCCGCTCGCCCATGAAGTACGGAAGCACTAAAAGCCCCTCGCTTCCAGGAGGGACTTTCTCGGCCTCGAGATCTAAAAGCTGATAAGGATCTAGCCCAAGTCTCTGTGCCGCCTCTTTTTCAAGCTGGCCAAAATTGTCGCGGAACCAGCGCACGATGGCCCCTGCGGTGGCAGAACCGCCCCAGGTGTAGATCTCCTCATGGGGATTCACCACATGCGGCATGGAAACGAGTCTCGGTGAGAGGCCCTCCCCGCGGTGGACCACACCCCAACAGGTGGATGTGCCCATCATGGCCACATTGTCCCCGGGCTCGATCGCTCCCGCGCTTAGCGTGGCCATGGGAGCATCAATTCCTCCCGCCACCACTGGGATGCCTGGCACAAGCCCGCATTTGGCTGCGGGCTCAGGAAGAAGCTCGCCCACCACTTCTGTTGAGGGCACAAGTTTCTCCGGCATGAGTTCAAGGGGTATTCCCAGGGCCTTGGCCATCTCCTCAGACCAACAAAGTCTTTTGAGATCGAAAATGCCCCCCAAGTTCCCAGCGGAAGAGAAATCCACAGCTAGCTTCCCAGTGAGCCGGTACTCAATGTAACTCGTTGGCGAAACGAATTTGTAAACCTTGCTCCAAATATGCGGCTCATGCCGCTTTATCCAGAGGATTTTTGTGTAACCAAAGTAGGTGTCCACGTAGTTTCCGGTTATCTGGAAAAGTTTTTCTAGATCAACGTTTTCTTTAATCCACTGCACTTCCTCTGTGGCGCGGCGGTCCATCCAAATGAGGCAGGGACGTAGGGGCTCCATGTTCTTATCCACGGGAATTCCCGAGCCGCCATAAAGGCCACTGAAACAAAGGGCGGCAACGCTCTTAGGAGAGATCTTTGCCTTTTCTATGGCGCCGCGGATTGTGCTGTAGACCGCCTCCTCCCACACTTGCGGCCACTGCTCTGCCCAGGAAGGGAAAGGCTGCTCCACCCCGTATTCCACTTGAGCAGTCCCTAAAACCTTTCCTTCAACCGTGGCAACGATAGCTTTGGTTCCTTGGGTCCCAATGTCCACTCCAACTAAAAATTTTTCCATAGCGTCACCTAAGGTAATCGCTTGGGCGTCAAGCAAAGACGCGATACGGTATGTTCAGCATTTTTGCTACCCAAATTAACTCGTCAACATAATTTCCGTATACCCCATGGATGTGATTGGAGTCGTACTCAGATAAGAGTTCGTCAGGGGAAACCTTGAGCTTTGCAAAGGCATGGGGCCAGTTTACTTGTATTTCTCGAGCTTTACGCTCGGCTTCCTCTTTGGGGAGCTCAATAAACTCTCCGGGAATGATAGCAAGCCAATATTTGCCGTTTTTGCGGGCCAGGCGAGCTAGGGTGACCTCCCCCGGTGCGGCAAAATGGCGCACTGCTGCTCCACCCGCTGGGAAATACAAGCCCTGGGGATAAAGCTCAACCTTGGGCAAATTCACATCAGGGTCGTAAGAGCGACCAGCAAAGTATGTTGGATGTGTGCCGGAATTGCAGAGATCGAAAAAGCCATATTCTTGGTCATAGTGACGGAGATCAGCGAAAAGCACGGGCTGGTTGCTTATGTGCTTTAAAATCTCCATAGTAAGGGCGCCGTCCATATCCGCTTCTGTTGCAGCGACAATTGGCTCCTTCGGGCCATTCCAATCATATGGATCGTTCAAAAGAGCTTCAGTAACATCCATGGTAACAAAATTATCCGTTAGTTCAGGCTGGGCTTTGATCCCCACGAAGTTCAAGCGGTATTTATTGATCATTTCACGAACAGCGATATAGCTTCTAATCTGAAGCCTCAGCTTGTCTGGGGTAAGTTGTTTTCCGTCGTAGTGAACTTTCCCGACCTTCGCGGTAAGCCAGCGAAAGGCATGTTCAACCTCATCATCAGAGGCTTTTTCTGCCCCCCGAACGATTTCCCATTGATCGATGTGTTCCACATCTATGCCGAACTCCCTCATCCACTGGTCGAGGTTGGCCACGGCTGTGTACATACCCATGGGACGGCCGCCGAAGAGGCCGAAAGTTTCTCCTTTCAGACGATTTATAGCGGAAGCCGCACGGATAAAGGCCAACACTTTTCGCAGCACCTCCGGATCGCGGATATCGCCAAAGATGCGGCCGTGAGGGACACCAATTTGATCCAATGCTCCAGCAGCAGCAAGCAATCCAACCATACCTGGGTATTGTGGATTAATGTTGCCAAAGAGAAGGAACGGTTTAGGAGCGAATTGAGCAGCTATAATTGAAAAATGCGGGAAACTCCAGACCGCAAAGTTAAAAATCGTTACTTCGCACCCGAGTTCAGAAAGACGCTGAGCTTCCCGGCGAGCAAGATCCGGAGTCCATATAATTTCTGTTGCCACGATTGGCTCTATCTCTTTGCTCTTCAGTAGGGCATGTTCTAGTTCTTTTTGAAATTCAAAAATAATGGGGCGAAGCTCTGCATTTACGTACTCACGGCCATCAGAAAATGTAAGTATTCCTACTTTAATTTTTTGCATTTCTCCCTCCTTTCTTTAATTGTTTCAAAAGTGTTTCCTCGGCGAACACAATATGCCCTATGCTTCTTCTTCGATATGTGTAAACTATGTGTATCATTCCATCACTAGTTTCTAACAACGCAGGATAACTGTATTCTCCAGCCCCGTCTTCTAAAACGATTTTCATATCCCAAGTAACGCCATCATTTTGCGAAACTAGAAGACATAAAGGTGTACGTAATCCCCAGCTTGTGAATCCGATCGCCAATTGATCAGGCCAACCATCTTCTATGGGTTGAGGGATATTCATAAGGCCTACAGGATTACAAGCTAAAAGTAAAAGGCCCGATTGTGTGCGCAAAACATCCAGTCCGCTATTGTTATTAGGAACACATGTGGGTACCGGAGTAGACCAAGTCTTTCCAGCATCGTTAGAAAATGCGACATAGACATATCCTTCCTGACTGCGCATATAAGCAACAAGACGACCGTCCGAGAGTTCAGTAACTGCTGGCTGAATAACACGAGCATTAGCTGCACGACCTAGATCGCCTACCAATTCCCAACTAGATCCGTTATCATCAGACCTAAAGAATGCAGCACTCCAAGTCCTTTCCCACTCTACTGGGATAATCCATAGTTGCCCTTTATTAAAGGGTCTATTTTTTCCAAGGAGGCCCTTTTGCTCGTAAAAAAGCTCCAAATCACTCCAACTTTTTCCATTATTCCATGATCGCTTAACGAATAAATATGTATCCCCACTACACCAGCGTGCGCCGTAGTTGACCCCGACTAATAACCATATTGCTTGATCTGGACCAACAAACAAACGCGGGTTAGCCACAGCTTTGCCTGCTACATGCACCCAAACTTTAGGAGTTGTCCATGCTTGCTTTCTCTTTTTAAATTGTGTCCCCAAAACAACAGAATCCGGCGCTCCTTCCTTTATGCCAGCATAAAATGCCAAAAGTAGCGAACCTGAGGAAGTTTCGCATATAGTGGGGGCATGACAGTAAGGGAACGATGTGGGTGGATAAATCAAAAACTTTTTAGGCTGTAGTGTTTCCACTTTAATGCTGCAAAGCATAACGTTTACCCCCTAATTCCAGAGGACAAAGTTATTCCTCTTATAAGACGCTGGCGCAAAATCAAGAATACCAAAAGCGAGGGGAGGGAGGCAATAAAAGCTGCTGCAGTGATCAATCCATAATCCAGTTCAAATGCGCCCTGGATTATCCTTAGACCAACAGGCAACGTGACTTTTTGAGGATCCCGAAGAACAATAAGCGACCAGAGAAATTCATTCCATGCGTAATTGAAGATGTAAATGCCGTATGCAGAGAGAACAGGCAAAGAATTAGGAAGGATAATGTGCCATAAGATTCCAAGACTAGAACAACCATCAATTCTAGCAGCGTCTTCTAGATCCCGCGGTATATTAAGAAAAAATTGCCGTAGCAAGAAAACACCGATAGGCAATGGGATTAAAGGAAGAGCTGCACCATAAATAGTATTAAATAGCTTAAATTGAACTGTCATAAAATATAGGGGAATTATGGTTACTTCCATAGGTAAGAGCATTGAGGCAAGAATGATTAAAAACAGTGCGTCGCGGCCGCGCCAGGACAAACGAGCAAATGAAAAGGCTGCTAGAGTACATACAATTAGCGATATTACCGTTACAAAACTAGCCAAAAACAAACTATTAAGAAGCCATCGACTAAAAGGCCACTTTGTAAAAAGTCTTATAAAGTGCTCAACAGTAACGCGTGTCGGAAAAATTTTGACAGGTATAGAAAAAATATCAGGATCAGGTTTAAAAGCTGTAAGTGCAACCCATATGCTAGGAAACGCCCATACTATAGAAAGTAAAAGCAAACCAATATTTGTAAGAGCAAACCAATATTTGCTAGTCGTTCTTTTTTTATCCATGAGTTTAATACAATTCGGACTTAAGACCTAGTATTTTCATTCCCAACAAAGTTAGTAACAATGTAAAGAACAACATAACAACTCCAGCTGCTGCTGCTCTACCAATACGAAAATATTCAAATGCGTTCCAATAGACGTACAGCGCAAGAACTTCTGTGGCTCTTCCTGGACCGCCTTCTGTCATCATTAATACTTGTCCAAACGTTCGAAATGCAGAAATTGTTGTAAGAACTAGAGAAAACAAGATAGCCGGTTTTAGTAATGGCAAGATTACGTGAAACAAAAGCTGATTAAGACGAGCACCATCTAAAATGGCGGCTTCGAATAGCTCCTGAGGAATATCACTCAAGGCTGCTTGAAAAACAACCATGCGGTATCCGCTTAGCCACCACGCGGTAGCTAAAGCGATAGCAGGGAGAGCCCAGAATGGATCGGTTAAAAAAGTCGGCGCTTGGATACGTAAATATTTCAAAGCGATAGTAACAAGGCCAAAATCTGGATCTAAAAACCAACGCCAAGTAATAGCTATAACAGATACTGTAAGAAGATAGGGAAAAAAGAATACAGCTTGAGCAAAGGAAGAAAGTCGCCTATTACCTTTCCATCCCCAAAGAAGAAGTGCGAAAAGGAAAGCAACAATAAGAACCAGCGGAACCACTATAACAGCAAATCTAAAACTGTTAGAAAGGGCGTTAAGAAAACGAACATCTTGAAAAAGAGCAATATAATTAGCAAAACCCACAAATTTTGAACCTCGAATAGGATGCCAATCGAAAAGGCTCAAATAGACACCATAACCTAAAGGCCACAAGACAAACGTCCCCCACACAAGAAGATACGGAAACGCAAAGATTATTCCTTCCATCTCTCGCCGAAGCCCGCGGGTTAAAAAGCGTTTCATAAGCAAAGCATTGGGGGCAGGAAAAGCCCTTCTTCCTGCCCCCAATTTTTGTTTATCCACTTTGCAAGATTTTATTGCACTCTACCTCAGCCTTCGACAATGCCTCGGCCGGAGAAATTTGCCCAACTACTGCAAGTTCAATATACGTTTCAATAGCTTTCTCCAACTCTGAGCCACGCGGATGATTAATTGGAAATCTTACAAGCCCCCTCTGAATCATGTCGTTGAGGATATGCCCTGATTCCTTCCAGTAGTCAGATTCTAAAAGTCGTGGATCTTCTAGCGCTTTGCTGTTAGCGGCAATATGCCCCCCTGTCATCGTCCACAAGTATGCATTTTCTGTAATGAAGCGCGCTAGCTTCATTGCTGCGAGATAAACTTCGAGCGGCGTTTCAGCAGGCTGAAGCGGGATGCAAAGCTGATGGCTAGCACCCCAGGTATAAGGGGTGCCAAAAAGGTTTGGAACGGGTGCATACCCAAAGTTAACACCGCTCCTTTTAACGGTCGGATAGAACCAGTTTCCAGCAAAAAGCATCCCTAGTTTCCCAGCCGTGAATTGGGCATAGCCATTTCCCCCAACAACGTTCCATCCATAGGCGTTAAAGATGTTTACCAAGAACTCTAAAGCTTTAAGACCTTTTTCATTGTTAAATGTTGCACGAGTGAAATTGGGATCAAACAGTTCTCCACCCATTTGATAATAGAAGATTTCCCAAGCACGCCGTAGTTTGCGTGGAAGAGCGTCTTCAGCGGGATGGAAGGCATAATAGCCCGCCTTTTTGATAGCTTCGCAAGCCGCAACAAACTCATCATACGTCTGCGGCGGCTTATCTGGATCTAGACCAGCAGCAACAAATATATCTTTGTTGTACCAAAGACCCCAGGCATGCGTATCCAGAGGAATTAAGTACTGGTGACCATTCATTTGCCCAGCTCTCCAAGTAGCTTCAGGGAAAAGGGCAGGATCAATTCCACCAAGTTCCAACAAGTTTCCTACTGGAGAAGCATCAAGCGGCGTTAAGTAATCAACCATTTCGACAAGCCTGTTTACGTGACAGATGCCAAGCTGAGGTGGATTACCTGCGATCACAGAAAGCCGTAGTTCAGCATAGTATTGAGCCCAGCGCCCTTGTACTAACTTTACTTTGATTTCCGGATGTAAGCTCTGGAAAAGGTTGACTATATCCTCCATAGCTTTAGCATCTGCTTCATGGAACAAGGTGTTGAATTCGATTTCTATGACCTGCCCAAAACTAACCACCCATCCACCGACCATTATACCTACTAACAAGCTTATAAGCTTCTTCATAGTAGGCCACCTCCTCTTATTTTTGTTTTAAAAATGCAGACAGAGGGTACCAATATTTACCTGCTTATCACCTCCTTCTCGCCCCATAGGGCAGCTAAGCTATGAGAAAAGCTTATTAAAGCCTGAGCTAGTACCTCCCTTTCATCTGAAGTTAGCGGTCGCAATGGTGGTCGAACAGGACCCACAGAGTATCCAAAAATATCCAAAGCTTCTTTAATAAAAGCCAGGGGTGTTCCGTAATGAAGGATTTGGCAAATTTTGTTTATCAATTGTTGACATTGAATAGCTCGAGAAATGTTTCGGTTTTGAACAGCTTGATAAAGTTCAACATATACTTCTGGAAAAATGTTTGCTGGTCCAGAAACAATACCAGTAGCACCGCTGCTTAAAGCTGCAAGACAAAGATTATCAACTCCAATAAGCACATTTATGCCTCCGTTTACAGCGAGATTTAAGACATATTCCCATAATTTCCAATCATAATGACTAATCTTCAAACCAATAATATTGTTTGTTTCACTTAATATTTGTGCAAGAATATCTGAAGAAAGCATATTTCCTGTAACACTAGGAATGTCATATATTACAATTGGAATCTCTATTGCTTTTGCTAGCCGAATGAAATAGCTTGCTATTTCGTGCGGATCTAAACGATAATGTGCGGGCATAGCCACGGCAATAGCATGCGCAGAAATTTTAGCTGCATGTTCAGCGAGATCCAAAACCTCGGCGAAATGGTCATGGCTTACGTGAACAATAACATCAACATCCATTTCGTTAGCAAAGATTAGCACCTTTTCAGCGAACAATTTGCGTTCTAGAGGTGTAAGCAACATCCCTTCTCCAGTTGTTCCAAGTATAAAAACACCCCGAATACCTGTTTGTTTAAATTTATTTAACATTTTTTTTAACACATCTTCGTCATCAATATTTGGTGTTATCATCGCAACCCAAACTCCTTGAAGATTTACGTTCATGTTCATGTTGATCCTCTTATTTTCAGCACAACTGGTATTCGAATTTCTTGTGGAGGCATAGTATTTTTTGCCATCAAGCGGTGGAGTAATAATTTAGCTGCTTGATAGCCCATAGTATAAGGCTGCTGAAGAACAACGGTCAGCGGTGGGGTGAACAATTCCGCCCAATCTAGATCATCAAAACTGATAATAGCCAATTTTTGTGGTATGGATATTTGGCGTTGCGAAATTTCTAAAAGTGCGCCGAAAGTCATTTGATTATTTGTACTAAAAATGGCTGTCGGAGGATTGGGAAGCGACAAAAGTTGAATTACAGCTTGTCGTCCACCATTCACTCGATAATTGCCCCAAACCACCAATTCTTCTATTAAAGGAAGACCTGCTTCTTTAAGAGCTTTGCAATATCCTAAAAAACGTTCTTCGGTAGTGGTAGATCCTGGTATGCCCAGAATAATACCAATACGCTTATGACCACAATCAATAAGAAAACGAGTGGCCTGATAAGCACCACCCACGTTATCTGCAAGCACAGCATCTGCTTCAACATTTTTAGATTTACGATCTATAAACACAAAAGGAATTTTTCTTTTAACCAATTCCTGCACTGCAGGGCTTGTGCCATCGCGTGTGGGAGCGATAAGCATGCCGTCGATGCGGCGACGCCAAAGGGCCCGGATGTACATGTCCTCTTTTTGTGGGTCCTCGTCGCTATTACAAACGATCACCGAATAGCCAGCTTCTAATGCAGCATCCTCGGCCCCCCGAACAAGGGTGGCAAAGAATGGGTTTGTGATGTCAGAAACGAGGATTCCGATGGCATAAGTAGTACGCTTACGTAAAGATTGAGCAATCGCATTGGGCTGGTAGCCTAATTCTTCCATCGCGCGGCGAACCCGGGCCTCCGTTTCCGCGGCCACTTTCCTGGTTCCATTAATAACGTGGGAAACCGTGGCTACGGAAACACCGGCTTTCTCCGCCACGTCCCGGATCGTCACCATGGTTAACCGTTTACCGTAAACGTTTATAGCACGGCGGACCAAGAGAGTCAAGGGATAGTTATGGGACATTCGTCACCTCAGTGAGCGATGACGACCATGCTCCGTTTTCTTGGTCGGAGGACTTCGCTGAACCACGAGGATTTCTCGAGAGTGGAAAGCCAGTAGGAAGTCCCTACTCCGCGAATGCTATGATCTCACGGCCAGAATGAAGTGGCGGGGTACTTGAGACTTTTGAGAAAAGATCACAAAGCTCACGTTTGAGCGGTTTGTTTTTCTCATCGCATAAACTCCTGATCATGGAGCCAAAACGATTGTGGGCCGCCTTGTCGGCGTGCACCCCGGCAGTCTGGAGGATGCAGTTTCCTCTCCCGCCGTTGCGCCGAGAAGAATTTTCCAAAAAACCCAGCTAGAATACCCAGTTGTTGGAGGTGTATATGTGGAAGATACCTTTTGCGCTTTTGCTTTTGGGTTCGCTTCCGGCTTTGGCCGCGGACCTAAGCGGGAGCTGGAACACTTCCTTTTCCTTTGGTAACGAACTGAGCTTGACCAACGCTTTGACCCTGCGGTTTTCGTTGAGCGGCTGGGAGATCCAGTCCTTCTCCAATTTCCGGGGCCTCAACCTTTCCAACCAGGCTTTTGTCTTCCGCGGAACCCTGGGTAACGTGAATCTTTCCCTAGGATTGCACTTGAAACCCGTTTCCCAACCGATTTTGGGCGCAGTTTCTGCCCAGCCGTTTGCTCTCTCCCAGGGCTTCGCCTCCATTGAGCTTAAGCTTGGGAACTTTACCCTCGGGCTAACCCTAATCTTCGGCCAAGAAAAGTGAGCTTTCTTAAAAAATGGCGGA
>OGCH01001214.1_pt1 | contig 10363 bp, 10 predicted proteins | sample 1570111 | NCBI WGS metagenome assembly OGCH01 (sample SAMN03436243, study PRJEB24508) | hot springs metagenome | biome: Desert Springs; feature: Hot Springs; material: Water | place: USA: Great Boiling Spring, Nevada | collected 2008-12-01 | depth 0 m m
GGGGTGCGCCCAGCGTCGCCAGCGATATCTACGCCTGCGGGGTCATCCTGTTCGAGATGATTGCCGCCGCGCCGCCGTTCGTGGGCGAAACGCCTGTGCTGACCGCCGAAGCGCACTTGAACGACCCCATCCCGTCGCTACGCCAGCGCAACCCCGCGACCCCGCGCACGGTGGAGGGCATCGTCACCAAGTGCCTGCAGAAAGACCCCAGCCAACGCTACGCCAGCGCGTTGCAACTGTTGAACGACCTGAAAGCGGTGCGCGACGCCCTCCGGTTCGGCAGACCGCTGGGCTGGTCGCCGATGGAGACCCCGACTCCGATACCCACAGCGTCGGGAGCAGCCAGCAGCACCATCAGCTTCACCGCGCGTCCCACCGCCACCGAACCCGCAGACGAGGAGGACGAAGAGGACATTCCGGGATGGCTGCGAACCATGTTGCGCGTTCTGTTGATACTGGTCGTGCTGGGAATGATTGTCTGTGGCGCTGCGATGCTGGCGTTGCGCGTGGCGCCCGAGGATCGTCCCGTGCCCGCTGTGGTGGGCAAACCGCTGCAGGAAGCCAATCAGTTGCTGCTGCAGGCGGGCTTCGAGCCAGAAGTCAAGCAAGAGGGCTACAGTGAGCAATATCCGCCAGGGGTGGTCTACTCCGTCTCGCCCCCTGAAGGTCGGCTCATCAGTCGCGGGAGCAAGGTGTATCTGTGGGTGAGCAAAGGCTCGCGCTTCACCACTGTGCCCGATGTGCGCAACCTGCCTGAATCGCGTGCCCGCGCCGCGCTGGAGAAAGCAGGGCTGGCGGTAATGGATGCCACCGAAGAGCGCACCAGCCTCCAAATCCCCTTTGGCTTCGTAATTGGCACCGTTCCGCCCGCTGGCTCACGCATCGACCGCTCGCAACCCGTCAAGCTGATTATTAGCGTGGGACAGGGAGACTTCACCCCGCCTGCCGAGGAGCCTGCTCCCTCCTTCGAGCCGCCACCGCCGCGCGAGGACGAGACGCCGACCCAGCCAAGCAACGCACCCACCCGCGAGTTCATCGTCAAGGTGGACCTGCGGGACCAACCCGACCGAACTATCCGCATCGAGGTCGAAGATAGGGCGGGCTTGCGCACTGTGGTGAACGAACGCAAGGTGGGAGGCAGCGTCTATGAGTTTTCGGTGCAGGCGCGTGGCGAACGCGTGCGCATCCGTGTCTATGTGGACAACGAGCTGATTCAGGAGATTAGCCGATGAGCGTTCAGAAAGCTCCAGCGGTCAAAATCGCGCCCTCGATTCTCGCTGCCGATTTCGGCAAGATGCGCGAGGCGGTGGAGGCACTGACCGCCGCCGGCAGCGACTGGATCCACTTCGATGTGATGGACGGACACTTCGTGCCGAATCTCACCTTCGGTCCGCCGATGATTGCGGCGCTGCGTCCCTCCTCGCCTCTGCCGTTCGATGTGCATCTGATGGTGGAGCGTCCGTGGGAGCTACTGCCGCTCTATGTGGAGGCGGGTGCAAACCATATCACGGTGCATGTGGAGGCGTGTCCCCATCTGCATCGGGTGATTCAGCAGATAAAAAGTGCGGATCTTGCCGCGGGCGTTGCCCTCAATCCCCACACGCCATTGGAGATGGTGCTACCCATCTTGCCTGCGCTGGATATCCTGCTGATAATGACGGTCAATCCGGGCTTTGGCGGGCAGGCGTTTATCGAGCTGATGCTGCCGAAGGTGGCGCGCGCTGCCCAGCTTATTGAGCGCGAGGCGCCCCATGTATGGCTCGCCGTTGACGGTGGTGTGGGGCCCGAAAACGCGGCGCGGCTGGTGGAGGCGGGCGCGACGGTGTTGGTGGCAGGTTCGAGTGTGTTTAGCGCACCCAGCGTTCAGGCAGGCGTGGAAGCATTGCGACTTGCCGCACTGGGCAGCAGCACTTAGAGTAAGATGAGGCGGAGATGAAACTTAAGCTGTCGTACCGAGCCTGGATGACCCTTCTGTTTATCGCGCTGCTTCTGATGATTCCGCTGGCGGTCTTGTTGAGGCAGGCGGTGCCAGAAGAGGGTGACGAGGCGAAACGGATGTGGCTACGCCTCGCAGGCGGCTACTTGCTGGTGTTGATGGGATTGCTAATGGCGCTCGTGTGGGTGGTGCTGAAAGAGATACGCCACTCACTGGAGCGGTATCGGACGGCGCATCGACGCGCCTTCGAAGAGATGACCGAGCAAATTCGGGAAGATTACCGCCGTCGCCAGCAACGCATGGCAGATGGTCACCCAACCCCACCCCGCACATCGGACAGCACCGACACCTCCAGATGAAGTGAGATAGGGACGCGCCAGGTACAATAGGGAGGAATGCGGATTCGGCGCGTGGGGCTGTTAGGAGGCACTTTTGACCCTGTGCATTTTGGGCATTTGCGATTGGCGGAGGAGGCACGCGAGGCTGCCCAGCTGGATCAGGTGCTGTTCATCCCCGCCGCGCGCTCGCCCTTCAAACCAGACCGTAGCCTCACCGAGGCACACCACCGCTATGTCATGCTGCAGTTAGCCATCGGCACAAATCTCGCCTTTGATGTCTCGGATATCGAGCTGCGACGGGGTGGCATCTCCTACACCATCGATACGGTGCGTCAGCTATCGGAACAGATGCCTGATGCCCAACTCTTTCTGATTATGGGGCTGGATAGCTTGGCAGAGTTCCCACGATGGCGCGAGTCGGGGCAGATTGTGCGACTTTGCTCCCTGTTGGTGGGGGCGAGACCTGGCTACGAGGCAAACCCTATCCTCGCTCAGCTTCCAGAAGCGATTCGGGCTGCTGTGCGTCTGATCCCCTCAGTATCGTTGGACATCAGCGCAACGCAATTGCGCACTTTCGCGCGGGAGGGACGCACCCTGCGCTACTTAACGCCCGATGATGTGATAGAATATATAAGGAACCACCAACTCTATAAGGAGGTCTAAACGACGGGAGTAGCACGCATGACAACGGAACAGAAGCTGCAGGCGGTCATCCGAGCGGCGGAAGATGCCAAAGCCGAACGGATTAACACGCTCGACCTGCGCGGTAAAACGCTGATTGCCGACTACTTTGTGGTGTGCAGTGGGAACTCCGATGTGCATATCCGCTCCATCGCCGATAAAATCCAAGATGCCCTAAGCCAACAGGGTGAGCATGCTGCGCGTGTGGAGGGCTATCGCGAAGCCACTTGGGTGCTGCTCGATTATGGCGATGTGATAGCCCATGTGATGCGACCGGAGCAACGCGACTACTACGGGCTGGAGACCTTCTGGCAGAACGCGCCCCTCATCGAAAGTCTGCGTGAGCGTCAACATGGCACCTAATCAGGAGCTGAACCCGAAGCGGGAGGAAGTGGAGCGACTGCTGCGCCAAGCACACCTGCAGAAACTGCGTGGACAGCTCGCAGAGGCACAGGCGTCGGTGCAGCAAGCGTTGGAGCTGATGCCCGACGATGCCAGCGTGTGGGAGATGCTGGGTGACCTGCGCCAGCAGGCAGGCGACCTGTCGGGTGCGCACGACGCCTACAAACGCGCCCACGAACTCGCTCCCGATAATGCTACCATCGAACGCAAATACGCCCAAATAGTGCTGAACCTAACCATGCAGCAGGAGCAGTTCATGCAGTGGCAGCAGGCGTTGGAGGGGAAACTACCCGACGAGGAGATAGCACCTCCACGCCGACCCAGCTTAGCGTTCCTGCTCTCTTTTGTGATGCCCGGATTGGGGCAAATCTACAACGGGCAGCTCGTTAAAGGTGCGATTTTGCTGGGTCTCACGCTGTTGGGGCTTATGCTGTTTCTGCTGGTAGGTGATGCCGACACCGCGCTGCAGAACATGCTCGCCTTTCTGGTGAACCCAGCCCGCATGCGGGGCGGCGTCAGCTCCTTCCATCTATTTCTTGTGTTGATACTCTTCTTCATCTGGCTGTACGGCATCATCGATGCGCCACTCAGTGCCGCAGCGCGCAGCCGTCGCCTATCGGGGGTAGAATAGAAGCGATTCTCTGGAGGAGGTCTGAGATGAACATGCTGAAAGATAGGGGTGCCCGTTATCGGGCATGCCTGCAGAGCCTGTGGGTCGGGCTACTGTTGCTCACTGTGAGCGGTGCGCTGGCAATTGAAAAGCCGACACGCTCTTCAGGCATGCACCCCCCCTTCTACTCCGTTCGCCAGTTGAAACGCTGGGTGGAGCAGGAGAAGGCGCGCACCAAACAGCGGCTCAAATCGTTGGAGCAAAAAGGCATCCGACTGACCGCTGCCAAACGCCACAAGCTTGAGGAAGCCACCGAGTACCTCGAGGCGTTGCTTTTTTATTTGGAGCTGCGCGCCTATCCCTACGACTCGGTCGACTGGATGGCGTACCTTCGCGCGGCGGCACATCGGGATGCAATGGCATCCGCGTTTTATCCCGCTTCTGGACCGCGTTGGGAGTTTGTGGGACCGCGCAATCTGGGCGTGCCCTATCGCACCTTTTTCGGCATCCCGCCCGTCACAGGACGCGTGAACGCCCTGGCGTACCACCCGACACAGGAAGGGGTTTACTATATGGGCGCACCGCAGGGTGGCTTGTGGCGCAGCACCGACTACGGCGCAACATGGCAACCATTGAGCGACGGCTGGCAGTTCCTGCAGGTCGCCAGCATTGCCATCCACCCAACGAATCCCGACATCATTTATGTCGGCACAGGCGATTTTCAGGGTTGGATGCGCCCCTTCTCCATCGGCATCATGAAATCGACCGATGGGGGACAGAGCTGGCAAAGCATCGGCGCACAGCTTTTCGGTTATAAGTGCGTCTCGGACATCTTGATTGATCCTGAAAACCCCAATATTGTGGTCGCTTGCACAGGCTGGGGACCTTATCAGCGGATTCCGGGCGACATCTGGCGCTCCACCGATGGCGGCAGCACATGGAGCCGAGTCAACCCTGTAAGTGCTATCTGGAGCGACATGGCGATGGGGGCGCGCGACCCAGCCACTGGGATTCGATACTACTATGCTGTGGGGCATGGGAACCCAGGCTATGTGCTGCGCTCCAGCGACCGAGGTGCCACATGGACGGTGCTGACCCCGCCCTTCAGTGGCAACCAGAACGCGCTGCGAATCGCGGCTTCACCCACCAATCCGAATCGGGTCTACCTGATGTCGGGCAATGCTTCCCAGGTTTGGCGCAGCGATAATGCAGGTGCCACATGGACCGCACTCAATCCCACAGAGGATGGTGGCTTCTATCAGTCTTGGTATGATGCCCATCTGCATGTGTCGCGCGAGCCGTCGGGCAATGATGTTCTCTATCTCGGTCTGGTCGATCTGGTGCAGCGCACAGGCGGGGGCACATGGCGCTCCATTGGACAAAGTTTCACCGAAAATGCCCTCATCCATGTGGATCAGCATGCTTTTGCCATTAACCCGCGCAATCCGAACGAGGCGCTGGTGGGCAACGATGGGGGCGTCTACCGGATGATCTACAATCCCAGCACGGGCGCCGTCTCTTTCACCAGTCTGAACGCGAATCTGGGCATTACCCAGTTCTATGCCGCCGACTTCCACCCGACAGACCCAAATCAGATGCTGGGCGGTTCACAGGACAACGCCACCCCGAACGCGAATGGCAATCTCAACAACTGGCGCAATGTGGGAAGCGGCGATGGCGGCTACTGCGCCTACAACCCCATCAATCCCAACATCCAGTACGCCACATGGCAATATCTGCGTGTCGTGCGCACCACAAACAACTGGAGCAGTGCCAGCAACATCTCGCCCGACATCGGCAGCGATCGAGTCGCCTTTATCGCACCCATCGCCATTCACCCTGCTCAACCAAACCATCTGCTGGCGGGCACAAACTATCTATGGCGCTGGGATGAAAACACCCGCACCTGGACGGCGCGACTGGGCAATCAGCAGCTATCCGAAAATGGAGTGGTGATTTCTATCGCAGGCGCGCCCTCCAACGCGAATGTCATCTACACCGGCTCCAATCGAGGCGAACTGTGGATGACCACAGACGGAGGCAGCAGCTGGCGGCAGCTCACACCGGGCAGCCCCGCTCTCCCCAATCGCGCCATCACCGCCATCGCTGTGCATCCGACCAATCCCTACAAAATCTATGTGGCGCTGGGCGGCACGGGCGTTGCGCATGTCTGGCGCTGCGATAACACTTTGGCAAGCACGGTGCAGTGGGTCAACATCAGCGGTTCGGGTAGCACCGCCTTGCCCGACATTCACACCAATACGCTCGCTTTGGATCCGTCCGCGCCCGATAGAATCATTTATGTCGGCACCGATATCGGGATGTTCTACACGCTGGATGGTGGGGCGACATGGCGCAACGGCACGGCGCCGCTTGGCTTGCCGAATGTGCAGATTAACACACTGAAGGTGGTGCCTGGCACAGGCTACCTGATGGCAGCCACCTATGGGCGTGGGATGTGGCGCATTCGGCTACCACTGACACCAGCGGGCGATGTGAACGGCGACGGCTGCATCGACGATGCCGATCTCCTGCAGGTGCTGTTCGCCTTCGGGCAATCGGGGTCCAGCGTGCCAGAGGATGTCAATCGGGACGGCATCGTCGACGATGCCGACCTGCTCCTCGTGTTGTTCAACTTCGGCGGTGGCTGTTAACACCACACTTTTTCGGCTTAGGCAAGCGTTTCATAAAACACGCGACGCAGCGAAACACGCCATATCAGCCATGTCGCCAGCAGCGTGATGAGCAGCAAAATCCATGCCATCGCGCACGCATGCCCCATCCGGAAAAACTGGAAGGCGTTCTGGAACAGATAGAGCGCGTAAAACAGCGTGCTGTTTTCGGGACCGCCCTGCGTGGCGATAAAAGTCTGCGTGAAATATTGGAAAGTGCCGATAACCCCGATAATCACCATATAGAGAATCACGGGGGAGATATGGGGTAAGGTGATATGGCGAATCAGTTGCCAGGCGTTCGCGCCGTCGAGCAGTGCCGCCTCATAAAGATGCGTCGGCACGCCCTGCAACGCCGCCAGATAGATGACCATCACACCGCCAATCGCCCACAAATCCATCACGATAAAGCCCCACTTGGCGGTCGCCGGGTCGGTGAACCAATTAATGGGCGATAGCCCGACGCGAACCAGCGCGCTGTTGAGCGGGGCAGCCAGCCCATTTTGTGGATTCAGCACCCACAACCACAGAAACGCCGTGGCGACCGCTGGCACAACACTCGGCACATAAAAGAGGGTACGATAAAGTGCTTGCCCCCGCAACCTCAGATTCAGCAGCAACGCGAGTCCGATACCCAACACCACACTGAGCGGCACCTCAATCATGATAAACAGCGTGTTGAACATCGATCGCCAGAAGTAGTCGGGGTCTGTCAGCAGGCTGCGATAGTTCTCCAGCCCGACCCAGCGCGGCGGACTCAGCACGCGATAATCGCAGAAGCTAAGATAGAGCGTCGCCAAGATGGGGTAGAAGGTGAAGAGCATAAACCCCAGCAGCCACGGCATCACAAATAGATAACCCCACAGCGTGCGTTGTGTCTCTCGGCTCATTCCTCGCCCTCGAACAGCGCCCGCACCGGAATCGCTATACTCGGCTCAAACAACGGCTGAACTGTCTCCTCTAACGAATAATAGCGCAACCACTTGTACCGCGCGTTGAACGCCCTCCCCTCCGCCGGCGACACCGGTTCCCGATACACCTCCAAACAACTCGAACACTTGCACCCTTGATTAACTGTACGGACTGCCATGCTTTCACCACCTGAAAGGATACCTTGCGAAGCTCCCCATCTCCCCAAGCAACTGCTCTGTCGAATCCTAACTAACCCCTTTTTCCCAGCAATACTTCTCTATCGTGTGGGTCTCATTACAACCAGCGTGCCGTGCGGGGGTCGTACTCCCGTGCGCCCACATGGTACAAACCCGTCTCAGGCACCCACTCGTACCCATACGCCCCGTTCCAAGCGAAGACCTACTCCCTCTCTTCCTCTGGAATTTCTTCCCATTCCTCGGGGACAAACGGAAGCAACAAGTAAGTCGGTCCGCCTGCAGGAGGCGGCGAAGGCTTCGGCGGATAGATGAACTCCCAGTTCACCTGCACCACACGAGAAAATCGCGTGTTGACCCACTCAGGTCTAAACTCGTTCCAGACGCTCGGATCGCCCGTCGCTATCAGGCGCGCCAGCACCTGCATCCCTGGCACCTGTGAGGGCAACTCCTTCTCGTCAAAGTTCGGATGCTGCCACGCGCGCGTCTGAAAAATCAGGCGCAACTCGTCCGTCCCTTCCACCACAGCCTTCCGCACAGTGTCCGCCAACTCCTCATCTGAAAGGAAAAAGGGCGACTGCAGCTTCCAGCACAGGTATGCCAGCAGCTCCAAAGGTTCCAAGTCGTTTGCCTGCTGGCGTTCTGGAGGAAACACGACACCTGCTGCAGCATACTCTTCAGACGCTGGAGAGAATTCAAGCCACTCGTCATCCCACTTGATGCGGATGGAATCGCGCCTCATCAAAAACCTACCTGTCTGATTGTCCCACAGCTCTTCCACATCTATGCGTACGGGTAGCTCTCGCCCAATTCGCTGAACTTGCCCCTGAATGCAGTTGCCATACAGGTAGAGGTCATGTTCGTAAGCACAGGCAGGAGGAACATAAGCGACTATCTCAAAAGCTATCACCCAGCTATATTCGTTGCGAAACGCACTGAGCCTCGCCTCCACAAACTGAAAGTTAGTGTTGTAGATATCGGGCGGAGGCGGTAGATCTCCACGCGCATGGGTCATGGTAGCATCCAGCAGGTTCAGCACCTCTAACTCTGTAATCATCTCCGCACCTCTGACGCTTAGTGGAGATGAAGGCACAAGACCTCCGAGCGGTGCGCCAATGCCAATCGGGTGATGGTCAAGTATTGGGTGATAAAGTCTGACTGAGGCGTAATCTTGCTACGATATCATCCGCAGTATTCCAACGACCATCTACTCCTGCACTACGCACACCTATGTAGCTCTTACGCACCTCCCAACGCACCGGCTGTTCCCATCCGTCCACCAGATGATCAAAACCGATCAGTTCGCTCAACCAGCGAATATAGTGTTCCCCCTCTTCAGGAGTACGAGGTAGATCGTATGATGGAAGCACAGGCATAGGGCGCAAGGTCACCGAGTATCCACACCATTTCGAAACTATCTTGCGTACATAATCTGTACGCTCATGGGTGTTCGCCCTTACTTGCTGAACCAGCCCGTACCACCATCGCGTACCACTTAGATAAGATGCAAAAAGCCGACGAGTTCGCTTCTCCGCATCTGGGAAGTCTTTCTGCTCACTAAAATTGGTGATTATCCGCTTATCTCGACGCACAATTGTCACATAGAACTTTATCTTATTTTGCACTGTTTCATAACTCATCGATATTTTGGTCGCCTCGCAAGGAGGCACTGATTGCGCAAAGGGATAGAACGCTGATCTCTGGTAGGCAGCCAGAGAGTAAAGAATCGGCACCTTCTCGTAAACGGTTTGCACTCCTTCAACAAGCAGGCGAGCATGAAAAGTGTCACCTAATTTAGTCCATTGAGTGGTTTCGTAGCGCCGCCATTCCAGCGGAATCAGCACGACCACAAGGAGCAGAATACCTATCATACAAGTGGCACTTAGGCTTAGTATCCATATAGGAAGGGATCGTCGCCACATAAGAAACCCACCTTCCCAAAGCCGCTTACTTAGGTCTTTTACGCGAGAAAGGATACCGCTTTGTTTGTTCGCGTCGCTCTTTCTTGCGCTCCTTCTTCTCACGCCCTCCAAGTTTACCCCAATCTACCCCCAACACGGGATTGTATAATCTGGACTTTCCATGAAATTTATCGGGTCTATTGAAAGCGTTGCGCCACGCCTCATTATCCGTTGAACAAGCGTAAAGCTCCACGCGTTCTAATTTCCGCCCTGCAAGGGCACTTTCCACATCTGCTGGAGCTACTCCTTGATCGGTGGCAAGTAGAGCATAACTTTGAGTTTCGGGGTCACTTGACGAGTGCCCTATAAAAACAAAGACGGCTACATCGGGGTTTTTGAGAGCATTTAGCAAGTCTTCTGAAGTGCAGTCTCTATCGATGACGACCTCATAACCCGCCAACGCCAAATCAGCCGCAACCGAGGCAACGGTTCTATTAACACCCCAATTTACAAATGGTTGGGAATACCAGTCAGATGTCGTATCCCCAACACAGATAAAAGCAATTTTCTTTTTTGTCTGTTCCTCTGCTTTGTCGCGTGCGGTCTTGGTATCCTGTTTCTGTTTACCTTGACTACCATCATCCCACTTATTTATAGGATCATTCCCTGCATACCGATAGAGGTTCGGGTCGCCACTGGCGGCGTCTATCGGGTCGC
>OGCH01001216.1_pt1 | contig 10349 bp, 9 predicted proteins | sample 1570111 | NCBI WGS metagenome assembly OGCH01 (sample SAMN03436243, study PRJEB24508) | hot springs metagenome | biome: Desert Springs; feature: Hot Springs; material: Water | place: USA: Great Boiling Spring, Nevada | collected 2008-12-01 | depth 0 m m
GCCTGTCCCGCTCGCATGCACGCCTGAAGGGGAGTTGTCATCGGGGAAAATCTCCACGCACCTTGACATGCCGAAGCCCCCATGCCCAACCAGCATCGGGTATCCTCTTAACCAGCGATGGCAGCGATTGATTGGCAAACCTTTAAACCTCAAACGCCGATTTTGCAGCAATACTTCCGGATCAAAGCGCAGTATCCCGAGGTATTGCTGGCGATGCAGGTGGGCGACTTTTACGAATTTTACGGACCCGACGCGGAGCTGGTCGCCCGCGAGTTGGAAATCGTGCTAACAGGGCGGGAGGATGGCAGCAACGGACGCATCCCGATGGCGGGCGTGCCCATCCACTCCTACGAGCGCTACTTCGCCAAACTGGTGCAGAAGGGCTATCGCGTCGCTATCTGCGACCAGGTGGAAGACCCCAAGCTCGCCAAAGGGCTGGTGAAACGGCGCGTGACGCGCATCCTCACCCCTGGCACCGTCGTGGAAGACTCGATGCTCACCGCCACCTCCAACAACTATCTGGTCGCTGCCGTGATTGGCGACCCGGTGCATGGGTTGGGCGTGGTCGATGTGTCCACCGGCGAGTTTCTGACCACCGAGATTGGTGGGGAGGGACGCCTCCAGAAGCTGCTCGACGAGATTTTTCGGCTGGAGCCTGCCGAGATCCTGGTGCCCGAAGATCAGACCGAGCTGATTCAGACGCTGCGCGAGCAGACCAGCGCGACCATCACGCCGATACGGCTCAGCGAGCTGGTGGGACGCGATGCCCGCCAGATTCTGCTGAACCACTTCGGTGTGGAGACGCTGCGCGGCTTTGGCTGTGAAGATTACACGCGCGGGCTGGACGCTGCCGCCGCCGTGCTGCGCTACCTGCAGCAGAACCAGTTCCAAACGCTGCAACACATCCGAACCCTGGCAACCTACTCGGTGGAGCGATTTATGTATCTGGACGGCACGGCGCGCCGCCATCTGGAGCTGACCCAGAACCTGCTGGATGGCTCACGACGCTACACGCTGCTGTCGGTGCTGGATGCGACCTGCACGCCGATGGGCGCACGCCTGCTCAAACGCTGGCTGGACGAACCGCTGCTGAATGTGGACGCCATTAATGCCCGCCTCGATGCGGTGGAAGTCCTGACCCAGCACAATCTGCACCGCGAGGCACTGCGCGAGAAGCTAAGCCGAATGGCAGACCTTGAACGGCTCATCGCTCGCGCCTGCACGGGCACAGCGAACGCACGCGATTTGGTGGCGCTTCGCCACTCCCTGCAGGAACTGCCCTCCTTGCATAGCGAGTTGCAGAACCTGCTCGAAACGGTCTCAACCGAACAGGTTCCCAGCCTTCTCGTGAGCCTTGCACCACGCCTTGCCCCGCTGGAGGAGCTGCGCTCGCTGCTGGAGCGTGCCCTCGTGGACGAGCCACCCGCTAATCTGCAAACGGGCGGCATCATCCGAGACGGCTTCGATCCCGAACTGGATCGACTGCGCCAAGTGCGCACCGAAGGTAAAAACTGGATTGCCCAGCTCGAAGCCGAAGAGCGACGGCGCACGGGCATCCCCAGTCTGAAAGTGGGCTATAATGCCGTCTTCGGCTACTACATCGAGGTCTCCAAGCCTCACCTGAACAAGGTGCCTGCTGACTACATCCGCAAGCAGACCACCACGCAAGCGGAGCGGTTTATCACCCCCGCCCTGAAGGAGCAGGAAGCCATCCTGCTGGGCGCAGAAGAGCGCATCAATGCGCTGGAGTATGAGCTGTTCTGTCGTGTGCGCGACGAGGTGGCACGGCATGCACCCGCTATCCAATCGCTGGCACGCGCGCTGGCAGAACTGGATGTGCTGTGCGCTTTCGCCGAGAACGCCGTGCGCCATCACTACACGCGCCCCCAAGTGGATACCGAAGACCGCCTGCTAATTCTCGGCGGTCGCCACCCCGTGGTGGAGCGCTACAGCGAGAACCCCTTCGTACCCAACGACTGCCACCTGCACCCACAACAGCGACTGATTATCCTAACGGGACCGAATATGAGCGGCAAGTGTTTGGTGGGTGAGACACTTCTTTTCACGACTCAGGGCATTCTCCCGCTGCGTGCGCTTATGCCCCCTGATGCTCGCAAGGGTGAGTTCACTCCCATCGAAGCGGGCGTGCAAACAGCAGAGGGTGTGCAACGAGTAACCCATTTCTATCATGGCGGTGCGCAGGCAACCGTTCGCATCACGACGCGACTGGGCTACATGCTGGAGGGCACGCCCGAACACAAAGTGTGGGTGCGCCGCCCCGATGGTACAGAGGGCTGGGCACTGCTTGGTGAGCTGCAAGAGGGTGATTTCGTCGCCATTGCGCGTGGGTTCGACTTGTGGGGTCATCAAACGGCTCTGCCAGCACCTGCAGAATGTCTGCATTCCAATACGAAGCAGTATAACTTGCCGTGCGAACTAAGCCCACAGCTGGCTTATTGGCTGGGGCTGCTTGTCGGCGATGGCACGCTGACCTATCCATATGCCATCACCTTCTCCAATAAAGACCCATATCTGATAGAGGAGTTCTGTCGCCTCTCGGAAGAGCTGTTCGGCTATCGCCCATGTCGGAAGGCGAACGGGAAAGACTTTGTTATCACCAGTTTGCAAATTCGCCGCTGGCTGGCTCAAATCGGGCTGGATTACACAACGGCTGCCCAAAAGCATGTGCCTGAATGCGTTCTGCGGGCGCCGCGCGAATGTGTGGTGGCTTTCCTACAAGGGCTGTTCGACACCGACGGCTATGTGAGCGCAAAGTATGGGAATGTCTTTCTCACCACCGCTTCGAAGCAACTCGCTCGTGAAGTTCACACATTACTGCTAAACTTTGGCATCCTTGCCTCGTTGCGTGTAAAACTTGTCAAGGGCAAACCCTACTATGAGATTGCCATCTATGGTGAGGACGCTATACGCTTCCATGAAACCATCGGATTCCGCCTTCCCAGAAAACCAGAATTTTTTTCTCCAAGTCTCGACCACTTGGCAGGTTGCTCTCACCCGGAGAAAAAAATTCTGCGGGCATACCGTGAAAAGGCATCCCCTTTACGCTATCCTAACATTGGCGGCATCCCCTATCTGGATTCCCTGCTTAAACAGGTTCAGCAACGCATTGTCGATAAGCAGCACAAACCCGTTGCCCTCAAGAGAAACAAATCCGTAAGCTCCATTTTTTATACCTATCTACCGACTGGGAGGAACCTGTCTCATCGGAAGTTGCGTGAGCTGATCGCTTACTGCCATGAAAATCATGTTCAATGCGAAGAGCTTGAACAAATTGCCAGCCGCTCATATCACTATGACCCCGTTGTACGTATTGAACAGGGTCATGCAGAGGTCTATGATTTGTGTGTAGAGCCTAATCATCACTACATCGCGCAGGGATTTGTGAGCCATAATTCGACCTATATCCGCCAAAATGCGCTGATTGTGTTGATGGCGCATATCGGGAGCTTTGTGCCGGCGGATAGGGCAGAGATTGGGCTGGTGGATCGGATTTTCACGCGGGTGGGCGCGCGCGACGAGCTGGCGACGGGGCAATCCACTTTCATGGTGGAGATGATCGAGACCGCCAACATTCTGAACAACGCCTCCCCACGCAGCCTGGTGATTTTGGACGAAATCGGGCGTGGCACCAGCACCTACGATGGCTTGGCGATTGCGTGGGCAGTCGCCGAATATCTGCATGCGATTGGCTGCAAGGTGCTGTTCGCCACGCACTATCACTATCTGAACGAGCTGGCGAATCGGCTGGAGGGTGTGGCGAACTATCGCGTGGCAGTGAAGGAGCAGGGTGACCGCATCATCTGGCTGCACAAGGTGCTGCCCGGTGGCACCGATCGGAGCTATGGCATCCATGTGGCGCGGATGTCGGGCGTGCCGCCCGAGGTGATTGAGCGTGCCGAGCAGATTCTGCGCGAATTCGAACGGCGTGGCGTGCAGGCGTCCCTTGCGCCGCCCTCCGAGCAGATCCCTGCTATTCAGACTCGCAAGCTGCAGCTTACCCTGTTCGAGGCAGAGGAGCATCCGCTGCTGGAGGAGCTGCGTCAGTTAGACCCCACCGCGCTGACGCCCGTAGAAGCCCTCATGAAGCTCGACGAATGGAAGCGCCGCTGGGGCAGAAACTTTCGATGACCCCACGCGTGTCAGACTCTAAACGGCAGGAAACGCGCTATGCAAGGCAAAATCAATGCGGGCATGATCCGCGAATCGGAGTCGCAAGACAAAGTGGGCTACAAGTCGGTGATTGACTTAGGTCGGGAGACAATTGTGCCATTTCCGCACAATTTGTACGACTACCCGACGAAGATTTTGCCGCAGGTAATGGGAGAATTTGTGGAGCGGCTGAGCAATACAGGCGATGTAGTGCTGGATCCTTTCGCAGGTGGTGGTACAATCGCTGTGGAATGTGCTTTACGCCAACGACGCTCTATCAATATCGATATCAATCCCTACGCGCTGCAAGTTGCCCAGAAAAAGTTGGAAGCGCTTCGGACGGGGTCGCTGTTCGAATCGCCTTTGGTAGAGGGGCAGATGGTGCCTGCTTGTCGATGCGCGTGCGCTGCCCCTCAAGTCAGACAGCATAGACGCCATCGTCACCGATATTCCCTATGCCGACATGATTCGCTACTCTGACCTACCTGCGGATCTGAGTACAATTGAAGACTACGATGCGTTCCTCGACGCACTGGGAATAGCCTTCGACGAAATGGCGCGGGTGCTGAAGCCCAATCGGTATTGCGCTATCTTTGTAGCGGATTATCGAATAGCCCGCAGTCGTGTCATCTTGCCTCTGCATGCCGATGTGATTGCCTTGATGCAGCAGCGCGGTTTTGACCTGTTTGATCTCTATGTTTGGCGGTACTACCGTTCGGGTGGATTCCGCCCCTTCGGTGCGAAGCCCTATCAAGCGATGAATGTTCATTCCTACATTTTGGTCTTCCACAAGCCTGTTGCTCCAAAGACTCTGGTCAAAAACCGTCCTGTACGCTATCGCTCGCGCTTGATTGAGAAGCTTCACAGGACTAATCGGAAAGTCTACGGCAAAGGCAGGGAGCGAAGCGTTAATCCCATCCTGCCTGAAGAAGCCGAAAAAGTGCGACGTCTGCTCGAACGGGTCGAACAAGAGGAGAGGCGTTCAACCCTTTTCGTCATTTCAACTCCAGATACCATATACCCCACCACTTGAAGTGGTGGTAGAATCACCGAGGATATTCAGATACTCGGTGCAGGATGCGAATAACACTCTACAGCTAACCCTTTGGAATGGGTAAGTCATCTCACAGGATTGATTCCCTCATGCCTTCCGAAGTATAATTTTGTGGGATGAAAGGGCAGGTTGGCAAAGGAATAGGGACGCATCGTGGCAGCTGGCAGGGCAGAGAGAGCCGTTTACTGCTGCTGGCGCTGTTAGTGGGGGCGAGCTGCAGCGGATGGCTGCCCACACTCTGGGCACAGGGGATTGAGCCGGGTAATCGGGTGGGCATCACCCTATTGGGGCATCGGCTGTGGGTTCACTGGCGCGCCTGTAGCACTATCCGTGAATTGGGTCCGCCTGCCGGCACCGATGGGCTGGTATTGAGCGGACCAGACCTCTGCGACCGTACTGCCTGGTGGCAAGTTGCGTGGTCAAACGGGCAGCAGGGCTGGTGTGCGCAGCGACGGATGAGCCGCGTGCAGCTGCTGCCGTTGCCAGGCGAGGGCTTCTACCCGAACATCAGCGCAGCAGGCGCATACCCCGTGCAGGTCGCACCCGATGGCAACCCGCTGAATGTACGCACCGGCCCGGGTTTGAACTACGGCATCCTCACCCAGAAACCCAGTGGAGCAACCGGCTGGGCGTATCAAGTGGTGGTCGATACCGCCAATCGGCTGGTCTGGTGGAAGATTCGCTGGGATGATGCGAATGGGGGGCATGTGGGTTGGTCTACCGACTCGCGCCTGCTGAGCGGAGTCTATCTGACCCGCATAGGCGCGCCACGCCCTATTTACACCCTCACCCTCGAATCGAACGCGAGTGGTGTGGGCATCAGCGTGAGCCTGCGGGATTTGTTGGGCAACCCCACATCGGGTGTGGCAAGCCCACCGACCACACTCTCCTATGTCAGCGGGAGCCAGATGACGCTCAGTGTGCCCGAAACCGCGCCCGACGGCGGCAGCTTCCTCTGGTGGGAACGCAACGGCATCCCCTACACGAGCAGTCGCACCTTTACCTTGCTACTGACCCGAAACGAGTCGTTGCGCGCGGTCTATCGCACGGCGGAAGAGCAGTTCCTCTGGAACCTGGTGGCACCTTGGGGGCAAGGTCAATACTGGACGCCCTCCACCTATGACGGGCACGGAGGCGGTAATATGCTGAACGCCGTCGATTTCAACCGTGCCTCCTCGTCGCGCAGCAACTGCCCCTACACGGGTGGTTGGGTGCAGGACTGCAACGAGGTGCTGCTTGCCTCCCATGCAGGGCGTGCCTACACCCGTGCCCAGAGCGGTTGCACTGGCTACGGCAACTACATCGTGCTGGTCAGTTCCGCGCGGGTAAGTGGCAGCAGCAACACCTACCTCGCCACCATCTATGCTCATCTGAACTACTTTCTGGTGAACAACGGCACCGATGTGGCGGCTGGTCAGCCGATTGCGCGGCTGGGTAGCACGGGCAGCTCCACGGGACCGCACCTCCATTATGAGATTCGGGAGGTCACGGTTTCGGGCAGCACGCTGACACTGGGCGCGCGCCGTCAGGTGCTGAACAACCCCGCCGTTCAGCTGAGTGGGCAGGAGCTGAGGGTCGATTTAAACTGCTCGGTCAGCGGGTTGGGCTATGTGGGTTCACCGATTCTGGGCACGACAAGCGTCGGCAGTGTCCCGCCCAATATAACACCCTCCTGCACACCTTATAACTGCGGCAACTTTCTCTGGTCGCCTGAGTCCACCCCAGAGCGGTGCATCGAGGATGAGCTGCCTGAGGCGATTTCACTGGCGGATGTGGATGGCGACGGCTGCGTGGATGAGCGTGACCTGCTGGAGGTGCTACGGGCGATAAGTAGCGCAGGAGGCGCAGCCGATGTGAACTGGGACGGCAGTGTGGACGAGGCAGACCTGCTGGAGGTGCTGTTCCACTTCGGCAGCGGGTGTTAGAATGCTGCTCACGCCGCAAGGGGAGAGGATTTCTCATCAGGCGAAAAGGTGCCGCCTCCCAATCAGCCGTTGGGTTAGGAAAGCACAACCTTTGTCTGGCATTGCGTATGGATAGACGCTCTAATGGGCAGGTATAATTTAAACGGAGGTGAGAATCGATGGGGAATGTGCTGAAGACAGGATTGCTGCTGACCGTGCTGACCCTTTTGCTGGTGTGGCTGGGTAATTTGATCGGTGGTCAAGTGGGGTTGGTGGTGGCGCTGGTGTTCGCCGCGCTGATGAACCTCGGCTCGTATTGGTTTAGCGATCGGTTGGTGATTGCGATGTCGGGCGCTCGCCCACTAAGCGAGTCGGAGGCACCTGAACTCTATGCGATGGTGCGTCGCTTGGCGCAGCGTGCGGGCTTGCCGATGCCACGCCTCTACTTAGTGCCCGAGATGCAGCCGAACGCTTTTGCCACAGGGCGCGACCCGCAACATGGCGTGGTCGCCGTCACGCAGGGGCTGCTGCAGATGATGGAGCGCCCGGAGGTCGAAGGGGTGATTGCCCATGAGCTGGCGCATATTCGCAATCGGGACACGCTGATTATGGCGATTGCCGCCACGATTGCGGGGGCGATTTCCGCACTGGCGCATATGTTCTATTACGCGACGCTCTTTTTCGGGCATCGGGACGATCGAGGTGGCAATCCGCTGGCGGCGCTTGCACTGGTCATCGTGGCGCCTCTGGCTGCGATGATTATCCAGCTGGCTATCTCGCGGGCACGCGAGTATGAGGCGGATCGGGTCGGCGCAATGATTGCGGGCACACCCATCGGGCTGGCGAACGCGCTGCGCAAATTGGAACTGGCAGCGGAGCGCATCCCCGCCGAGCATGCCCAGCCCGCAACGGCGCACATGTATATCGTGAACCCTCTGCGCGGCGACGGGCTAATGGCACTTTTCAGCACGCATCCGCCGGTGCAGGAGCGCATCCGCCGCTTGATGGCGATGCCCGCCCATCTGGAGATAGCGTAAAATGAGCCTGAAGGAACAAGTGCTGGAAATTCTGCACGATGTGTATGACCCAGAGATACCGCTCAATATCGCTGATCTGGGTCTCATCTATGACCTACAGGTGTCGGACGAGGGCGATGTGTATATCCTGATGACGCTTACCGCCCCCGGCTGCCCAGTAGGCGATCTAATTGCACGGGAGATTCAAGACCGTGTGCTGGCGCTGCCGGGGGTTCGGGATGTGCGCGTGGACATCACCTTCGACCCGCTCTGGACGCCCGACCGCATCACAGAGGAGGGGCGCGAGGCACTACGGGCGTTTGGTTTCCCAGTATAGGCGTACAGGCGACGCAACCCGTGCCCCAACAAGTGTGAGACGATGGCAGAGCGAAACGGTTCACAAAACCTGCCGCTGAGTCTGTTTGAGCAGGCAGCCCCATCGGGTGGACGGCTCCCGCTGGCGACCCGTATGCGCCCGCGCACCCTGGAGGAGTTCGTCGGGCAGCAGCACCTGCTGGCACCCGGCATGCCTATTCGCCAAGCGATTGAGCAAGGTACGCTCGGCTCAGTTATCCTCTGGGCACCGCCCGGCTGCGGCAAGACCAGCCTCGCGTATCTTATTGCGCACTACTCGGGCGCCTTCGTGGAGGCGCAGAGCGCGGTCTCTATCGGCGTTCAGGAGATTCGCCGGCTGGCAGAGCGCGCTCGAAACCGCCAGCGCGCCACCGGGCAGCCCACCCTCCTACTGCTGGACGAAATCCATCACTTCAACCGCACGCAGCAAGATGCCCTGCTCGGCTATTTGGAAGATGGCACCTTCACTTTGATCGGGGTGACCACCGAGAACCCCTTCTTTATTCTCTCCAACGCGCTGCTTTCGCGGGCGCGGGTGCTGACCCTCAAGCCGCTGGAGGAAGATGAGATACGCCTGCTAATCGAACGCGCCCTGCGTGATGCGGAGCGCGGGCTGGGTGCGCTGAACCTCCAGATAGAAGCCGATGCTCTCCAACATCTGGTGCGCACGGCAGCGGGCGATGCTCGACTCGCGCTCAATGTGCTGGAGACCGCCGCGCTGCAAACCCCACCAGCAGGCACTATCACGCTGCCACTCATCGAGCAGCTATTGCAGAAGCCGATGGTGCGTTATGACCAGCAGGGCGATTATCACTACGATACGATTTCGGCGTTTATCAAATCGGTGCGGGGCAGCGACCCAGATGCCGCGTTGCACTATCTGGCACGCATGCTAATTGCAGGTGAGGATCCGCGCTTTATCATGCGTCGGCTGCTCATTTTGGCGAGCGAGGATGTAGGCAACGCCGATCCGCTGGGGCTGGTGGTCGCCTCGGCGGGAGCGCAGGCGGTGGAGCGGGTGGGCATGCCGGAGGCGCAGCTCATTCTGGCGCATGTGACGGTCTACCTGGCAACCTCGCCCAAGAGCAACGCCTGCTATGTGGCAATCAAGCGTGCGCTGGAGGATGTGCGCTCGAAGCCATTGCCGCCCATCCCGTTGCACCTACGCAACGCGCCCCATCCCGCCCTGAAAGAAATGGGACACGCCGAGGGCTACCTCTACCCGCACGATTTCGCCGAGGGCTGGGCACCCCAGTCCTACATGCCTGAGGGAGCATGGCAGCTCCCCTATTACGAACCCACCGACCGCGGCCATGAAGCCCGCATCCGCACCTTTTTAGAGCGCATCGAGACGTTCAAGCGGGAGCAACCAGACAGACTATAGCAGTCCCAAACGCATCCAAATCTCCTTCTGTATTTCCGGCGTGTGGGTTAGAGGATGTCTCCGGTAATGGAGTGGGCAATGTGTGAGCAATCAGAGGTTTTACATGGTAGAGGGGATAAAGACAGTGATGGTGAAAGACCCTACGCGGGGCAATCAGGTATCACTGAACTCGCTGCTGGACGGTGGTCATGATGGAGCGGCTAAATAAGCTCTTTGATAAATTAATGGATGCGCTGGTAGAGGAGCTATTGGCTATTCTCATCGTCGGTCTCGTGCTTGCCATAGTGGCTATCCTAATTTATGCGCGACTTTAAGTTCCATGTACCTGCTAACCATCGATCTGGGCACATCGGTTTGCAAGGCGGCACTCCTGTCGGCAAGGGGCGAGATACTGCAGCTGGAGACGGCGCCGGTACCGCTTACGCTGCTCCCTAACGGTGGCGCCGAACAGGATCCACACCAGTGGT
>OGCH01001219.1_pt1 | contig 10329 bp, 11 predicted proteins | sample 1570111 | NCBI WGS metagenome assembly OGCH01 (sample SAMN03436243, study PRJEB24508) | hot springs metagenome | biome: Desert Springs; feature: Hot Springs; material: Water | place: USA: Great Boiling Spring, Nevada | collected 2008-12-01 | depth 0 m m
GCCCTCCCACAGCCCCGACTTGGGCATTCCATGTTGCGAGACCAAGGCGCGGGCACTTAGCCTTTCTCAAAGGTCTCGGTGAGGTCCACGAACATCACCCGGCCCGGGCGCCTGGGGACGTAGAGGGGTTTTTCGTAGCGGAAGGCGTTCGCCAAGACCCAGGCGTAAAGGGGTTCCCCCTGGGCGTAGGCCCTCAGGAACTCTTCCTCAGCCAGGTGTTTGGCGAAGTGGGGCAGGAGTTCCTCCACGGTGAAGGGCCCCTCCACCCCCACCAGGTCCGCCTGGCCGATGAGCTGGCCCCGGGTGACGATGCCGAGGGGTCCCCGGTGGCGGGCCTTGCGCTTCCTTAGTTCCCAGGTCTTCCTGCCGTCCACGATGTAGCTGGCGTAGGGCTCCCGCACGATGAGCCCCAGTTTGGGCCTTTCCACGCCCCCATTGTAGAGTGGAGGCCGTGGCGTGCCCTAAAGAGGCTAAGAGGGCAAAAAAGGAGCGGGCCCGGAAGGTCCTGGAAGCCCTGGAAAAGGCCTACCCCAGGGCCCGCACCGAGCTCAAGCACGAAAATCCTTTCCAGCTCCTCGTGGCCACGGTCCTCTCCGCCCAGGCCACCGATAAAAGCGTGAACGAGGCCACCCCGGCCCTCTTCGCCCGCTTTCCCGATGCCAAGGCCCTGGCGGAGGCCTCCCCCGAGGAGGTGGAGCCCTATATAAAGCGCATCGGCCTCTACCGCACCAAGGCCAAGAACCTGGTGGCCCTGGCTCGGAGGCTCGTGGAGGAATACGGGGGTGAGGTGCCCCAGGACAAGGGGGCCCTGATGCGCCTTCCCGGGGTGGGGTGGAAGACGGCCACCGTGGTGCTGGGGGCGGCCTTTGGGGTGCCGGGGATCGCCGTGGACACCCACGTGGCCCGCCTCGCCCGGAGGCTCTGCCTCTCGGAGGCCAGGACGCCGGAGAAGGTGGGGAAGGATCTGGAATGCCTTTTCCCCAAGGACCGCTGGGTCTTCCTCCACCACGCCCTGGTCCTCCACGGGCGCTACGTGTGCACCGCCAGGAAGCCCCGGTGTGGGGCCTGCGTCCTGGCCCCCTTCTGCCCCAGCCGGGAGGCTTCTTGAGGGCCCCTTACCGCTTCCTCCTGGCCGCCTTCTTATGGTCCTTCGGGGCCAACCTGGTCTACTTCTTCCTGAACTTCCACCTCGAGGCCCTGGGCTACCCCCGCCAGGCCATCGGCCTGGCCCAGGCGGTTTTCCTCCTCTCGGGGGTGGTCTTCGCCCTGCCCCTGGCCTACCTGATCCCCAGGCTGGGCTACCTGCGAAGCCTCCACCTGGCCTTCCTCCTCACCCTCCCCGCCCTTTTGCTTTTGGGCCTTGGCCTTCTGGTCTACCCCAGCCTGGCCCTTTACGGCCTGGCGGGGGCCCTGGTCCAGGGGGCGGCGGCGCCTCTCCTCGCCCGCCTGGTGCCCGAGGAGAAGCGGGTGGCCTTCTTTAGCCTGCAGGCGGCCCTCACCACGGCTAGCGGCTTCTTCTCCACCCTCCTTGCGGGCTTCCTCTCCGACCTCTTCGGGGCCCGGCAAGTCCTTCTCTTCGCCCTCCCCTTCTTTCTCCTGGGTCTTCCCTTTGTGTGGGGGCTTCCCGTGCTGGAGGGGGAGAGGAAGCCCCTTAGGCTTTTCCGCCGCCTCTTCCTCTGGCTCAGGCTCCTCCTTCCCCAGCTCGTGATCGGCCTGGGGGCGGGGCTGGTGATCCCCTTTTTGAACCTCTACCTCAAGGAAAAGTTCGGCCTCACCTACGGGGCCACGGGGCTCATCTTCGCCCTCTCCTCCCTGGCCACGGGGGTGGCCATGCTCCTCCAGCCCCTTCTGGCGAGGCACCTGGGAAAGCTTGGGGCCATCGTCTTCGTCCAGCTCCTATCCCTGCCCTTCCTGGCGGCCCTGGCCTGGGCCCCCTGGCTTCCTTTGGTCACCTTCGCCCTCCTCATCCGCGGGGCCCTGATGAACGCCGCCGGGCCGGTCTACGCCGCCTTGGTCATGGACTACCTGGAAGAGGAGGAGAGGCCCGGGTTTTTCCTGGTGGAAAGCGCCCTATGGGGGCTTCTTTTCGCCCTGGGAAGCGCCCTTTCCGGCGCGGTCCAGCAGGCCTTGGGCCTCAGGGCCTTTGACTACCTCTTCGGGGTGACCCTCACCCTTTACGCCCTGGGCATCGCCCTCTGGCCCTGGGCCTTCCGCAAGCGGGTAGACTAGGACCGATGCGGACGAACCTCAGCGTGGAGGAAGCCCTGGAGCTGGTCCTTGGGGAGGCCCAAGGAGAGCTTGGCGTGGAGGAGCTTTCCCTAAGGGAGGCCTATGGCCGGGTCCTGGCCGAGGACCTGGCCTCCTTGGTGGACCACCCCGACCAGGACGACACCGCCATAGACGGCTACGCCTGCCGGGAGGAGGACACCCTTCTCGCCTCGCCGGAGCGCCCCGCGCGCCTCCGGGTCATCGGGGAATCCCCCGCGGGCAGGCCTTTCCCCGGGGAGGTGGGGAGGGGGGAGGCGGTGGCCGTCTACACCGGGGCCCCCATTCCCCGGGGGGCGGACGCGGTGGTCCGGGTGGAGGACACCCGGCGGGAGGGGGAGTTTGTCCTCCTCCTGGCCCCGGCCTCCCCCAAGGACATCCGCCCTAAAGGGGATGACCTCAGGCGGGGGGAGGTCTACCTGAGGCGGGGGGACCTCCTCACCCCGGGAAGGCTGGGCCTGGCGGCGGCCATGGGCCACGCCCGGGTCCGGGTCTATAGGCGGCCTAGGGTGGGCATCCTCTCCACCGGGGACGAGGTGGTGGAGCCCGGGGAGCCCCTCCCCTACGGAGGGGTCTACAACTCCAACGCCTATAGCCTCCTGGGGCTGGTCCTCGAGGCCGGGGGGGAGCCCGTCCTCCTGGGCAAGGTCCCCGACAGCCCCGAGGCGGTGATGGCCAAGCTGGAAGAGGCGGGCCCCCTGGACCTCCTCCTCACCTCGGGCGGGGTCTCCATGGGGGAGTACGACGTGGTGCGGAAGGTGTTGGAGGAGAGGGGGGAGGTGGTCTTCTGGAAGGTGCGCCAGCAACCAGGGGGCCCCCTGCTCTTCGCCCGGCTTGGAGGGCTTCCCGTTTTGGGCCTTCCCGGAAACCCGGTCTCCAGCATGGTGACCTTCTTCCTCTACGGCAGGCCCTTCCTCTTCCGCCTCCTGAAGCGCACGGAGGCCCCTTACGGCTCCTTAAGGGCCAGGGCCCTGACCCCCTTTAAGGGGGCCAAGGGGAAGAAGGTCTTCCGCCGGGGCGTCCTCTCCTTGGCCCAGGGGGCCAGCGTGCGCACCACCGGGAACCAATCTAGCGGGGTCCTGCGCTCCATGGCCTTCGGCAACGCCCTGGTGGTCCTTCCCCCCGACCAGGATGCCAGGGAAGGGGACGAGGTGGAGGTCATCCCCTTGACTTTTGTGCCCTAGTTCACTAGAATGGGTAGGTTTGCGGGCGTCACCTCCCTTTTCGGGCGCAGGTGGGCCCGGAAAGGAAAAAGAAGTGGAGTTCAAAGACTTTCCCCTGAAGGACGAGATTAAGGAAGCCCTGTATAAGCGGGGCATCACCGCGCCCACCCCCATCCAGGCGGCGGCTTTGCCCCTGGCCCTCGAGGGCCGGGACCTGATCGGCCAGGCCCGCACGGGCACGGGCAAGACCCTGGCCTTCGCCCTGCCCATCGCCGAGCGGCTGGAAGCGAGGCGGGAAAGGGGCAGGAAACCGAGGGCTTTGGTCCTCACGCCCACCCGGGAGCTCGCCCTTCAGGTGGCCTCGGAGATGGCCGCCGTGGCCCCCCACCTCAAGGTGGTCCCCGTCTACGGGGGGACGGGCTACGGCAAGCAGAAGGAGGAGCTCCTGCGGGGGGCCGACGTGGTGGTGGCCACCCCGGGCCGGGCCCTGGACTACCTGCGCCAGGGGGTCTTGGACCTCTCGGAGGTGCAGATCGCCGTTTTGGACGAGGCGGACGAGATGCTCTCCATGGGCTTTGAGGAGGAGGTGGAGGCCCTCCTCTCCGCCACGCCCCCTTCCCGCCAGACCCTCCTCTTCTCCGCCACCCTGCCCACCTGGGCCAGGCGCCTGGCGGAGCGCTACATGAAAAGCCCCGTGGTCATCAACGTGGTGCGGGAGGAAGGGGTCACCTACCAGGAGGAGGCCATCCTGGCCCCTTCCGATAGGCTTTCCCTCCTCTCCGACCTCCTCTACGTGAAGGCCCCCAAGCGGGCCATCGTCTTCACCAAGACCAAGGCGGAGACCGAGGAGGTGGCCACGGGCCTCCTCCGCCTGGGGCACGCCGCCCGGGCCATCCACGGGGACCTCTCCCAGGCGGACCGGGAGCGGGTCATGCGGGCCTTCCGGGAGGGGGAGGTCAGGGTGCTGGTGGCCACCGACGTGGCCGCCCGGGGTCTGGACATCCCCGAGGTGGACCTGGTGGTCCACTACCGCCTTCCCGACAAGCCCGAGACCTACCAGCACCGCTCCGGGCGCACGGGAAGGGCGGGGAGGGGGGGAGAGGTGGTCATCCTCTACGGTCCCCGGGAGAGGCGGGAACTTTCCGAGCTGGAGCGGGCCGTGGGAAGGAGCTTCAAGCGGGTCAACCCCCCCACGCCGGAGGAGGTCTTGGAGGCCAAGTGGCAGCACCTCCTGGCCCGGCTCGCCCGGGTGCCAGAAAAGGACTACAAGCTCTACCTGGACTTCGCCGGCCGCCTCTTCGCCGAGGGGCGGGTGGAGGTGGTGGCCGCCCTCATGGCCCTCCTCCTGGGCGGGGCCCCCAAGGAGAAGAGCCTCCTTACCGGGGAGGAGGGCTGGGTCACCCTGAAGGCCACGGGGGCGAGGCTCACCCTGCCCCGGCTGGTGGCCCTTTTGAAGGAGCGGGGCCTCGAGGTGGGCAAGATCGCCGAGGCCGAGGAGGGCTTCTACGTGGACCTCCGCCCCCAGGACCTGGCCAAGGCGGCCGAGGTCCAGGGCCTCAAGCTGGAGCGGGCCAAACGGGTGGAGGGGGTTGTGGAGACCGCCTCCCGCTCCCGCCGCCCGGCCCGGGTCTACTGAGGCCTTTTAGGGGTTGCCCCGGGTTTAGGGATCTAAGCCCGGGGGTTTTGGGATAGTACGCTATGGCATGGGCGAGGACGAAGAGGACATCCACCTCCTCCGCCGGGTGGCCTGGAGGGACGAGGAGGCCCTTTTGCACCTCTACCGCCGCTACGCTCCTCGGGTCCATGGACTCGCCCGCCGGGTCCTCCGGGACGGGCATGAGGCTAAAGATGTGGTGCAGGAGACCTTCCTGCGCATCTGGAACAAGGCGGAGCGCTTTGACCCTGCCCTAGGGCGGCCCGCCACCTGGATCCTTACCATCGCCCACAGGCTGGCGCTGAAGCGCCTAAGGGGTTCGGAGGCCTCCCTGTGGGAAGAGGACGGGGCCTGGGAGCCCTTGGGTGGGGAGGACCATCTGGAGCGGCTTTGGGTGGCCAAAGCCCTGGAGGCTCTGGCGCCTGAAGAGCGGAGGCTTTTGGAGCTCGCCTATTTCCAGGGCTACACCCACAGCGAGCTGGCCCTGCTCTTGGGCTGGCCCCTGGGCACGGTAAAAAGCCGCCTGCGCCGCGCCTTGGCCAAGCTGGAGGGGAAGCTGCGATGATCCACCCTGACCCGGACGATCTGGTGCGCCTGGCCCTGGACCTCCTGCCCGAGGGGGAGAGGAGGGGTCTTATGGCCCATCTTCGCTCCTGCCCCTCCTGCCGCGCCGCGTACCAGGCCCACCTCGAGGCCTTGGGCGCTTTGGTTCCCGAGGTGCCCGTGCCCGCTTCCTGGGAAGGGGAGCTCCGGGAGCGCCTCCGCGCCCGGCCCCTCTGGGAGCGCAGACGGGTTTTGGCGCTGGGCCTTTCCCTGGGTTTCGTGGGCGTCCTTTTCCTCGGTGGCCTGGGGGCCCTACGGTGGCGGGGAGGGGTCTTTGCCCGGAGGCGGTTTTTTGACCTGGCCGCCGAGCCCGGGGCCCGGCTCATGCCCCTTTTGGACCCGGGGGGGCGGCAGACGGGCTGGGCCCTGCGCACCGCCCAAGGCGAGGTCCTGCTCCTCCTAAAGTCCCCGCCGCCCCCGGGCCGGGTCTACCAGGCCTGGCTCATCCTGGACGGGCAGCGCCAAAGCCTTGGCCTCTCCCCCACGCCCCTCTTGGAGGTGGGCCCCCTGCCCGAGGGGAGCCTGGTGGGGGTTTCGGTGGAGCCCCCCGGGGGAAGTCCCGCCCCAACCACGCCCTCCGTGGGCCGGGCACGGATCTGAGGGGGCCAGGATGACCCTTAAAATCCAACGGCTGCCCTCGAGGGGTATTGCCTAGTGGAGGTGAGATCGTGGAGCGTAGGGCGTTTTTGCAGGTGGTAGGGACTGTAGCGCTTTCGGCTTTGGCGGGCCGGGCTTGGGCCCTGGTTCAGGCCACGGGGGAAGGGGTTTTCCGCCGCTACCCTGGGGACTTCGCCGGGGTGGCCGTGCCCCCCGACCGGCCCTTTGTCGCCCAAGGGGTGGGGGAGACCCCCTTGGGCACCTCTGTCCTCATCCGCACCGTCAAGGAGCAGCCCCTCCACTACCACCGGGAGCGGTTGGAGGTGGCCTTGGTCCTGCGGGGAGAGGGGCGGTTCGTGGCCGGGGGCAAGGAGGTCCCCCTTGCCCCCGGACAGGCCGTTCTCATCCCCCCCATGACCGCCCACGCTTTCCTCGGGGAGCTGGACCTCCTCTCCCGCTTCAGCCCCAGGCTCATGGGGGACGTGGTCTTTGTGGACCGGGGCCCTGGGCCCCAGGAGGGGGTTCCCCTCCTCCTCACCCCCAAGCCCCCCGCCGTGCCCCAGGACCGCCCCTTCGCCGCCCAAGGCCTGGCCAACCACCCCCTAGGCACGGTGGTGGCGGTGGCCACCCGCACCGGGCAGCCCTGGCACTACCACCGCGCCCGGGACGAGGCCATCTACGTGCTGGAGGGCGAGGGAGTGGCCCAGGTGGAGCTCAAGCGGGAGAGGGTGGGCCCGGGGAGCCTCCTCCTGGTTCCTGCCGGGGCCATCCACCAGTTCCAGGGGACCTTGAGCTTCCTTTCCGTCTTCGGACCGGCCCTAATGGGGGATGTGGTCTTCCTGTGAGGAGTGGGGCGTTTCTCCTCCTCCTGCTTACCGCCTGCGCCCCCATGCCCCTCACCGCCCCCAAGGGGCTCGAGGGGGCTGAGGCGCGGGTGAGCCTGGTAGATCACGAGTTCCAGCCCCAGGCCCTGAAGGTTGCCCCGGGGACCACCCTGATCTTCGTGAACCAAGGCCAGCATCCCCACACCGTGACCGACAACCTGGGGCGTTTTGACAGCGGCGTGCTGGCCCCGGGGACCGAGTTCCGCCGCACCTTCACCGAGCCCGGGACCTACGCCATCTACTGCCGGATCCACCCCTACATGGTCTTCAGCCTCGAGGTGGGGGAGTAAGCCAGCCTAAAAAGGCCTCCGCCCAGGCTTCCCTGGGCGGAGCATTTCCCGTCTGGTGCGCCCGGAGGGATTCGAACCCCCGACCTAGGGCTTAGGAAGCCCCCGCTCTATCCTGCTGAGCTACGGGCGCCCACGCCTTGAGGATTCTACCACCCCTTGGGACCTTAGGCAAGGCGTATAGTCTTTCCCGGGGCCGAGCCCCTTTCCCATAAGAGGGGTTTTATGTTTGCCCCGGGGGGGCCGCCTTGTGCCCCGCCTCACGTTTTCGTAGCCTGGAGGGAACCATGACCGAGACCAAGGACCTCACCACCCTTTCGGTGAACGCCATCCGCTTCCTGGCCATAGACGCCGTGGAGAAGGCCAAGAGCGGCCACCCGGGAATGCCCATGGCCATGGCCCCCCTGGCCTACCTCCTCTACCGGGAGGTCCTGCGCCATAACCCCCTGGACCCCACCTGGCCCAACCGGGACCGCTTCGTCCTCTCCGCGGGGCACGGCTCCATGCTCCTTTACGCCGTCCTCCACCTCGCGGGCTACGACCTCTCCCTGGAGGAGCTTAGGCGCTTCCGCCAGTGGGGCTCCAAGACCCCGGGCCACCCCGAGTACGGCCACACCCCGGGGGTGGAGGTGACCACGGGGCCCTTGGGCCAGGGGATCGCCACCGCCGTGGGCCTCGCCCTGGCGGAACGGAAGCTCGCCGCCGAGTTCAACCGCCCGGGGCACACCGTGGTGGACCACTACACCTACGTCCTGGCCTCGGACGGGGACCTGATGGAGGGGGTCTCGGGGGAGGCCAGCTCCCTGGCGGGGACCTGGGGGCTTTCCAAGCTCATCGTCTTCTGGGACGACAACCGCATCTCCATTGACGGCCCCACGGACCTCGCCTTCACCGAGGACGTCCTGGCCCGCTACCGGGCCTACGGCTGGCACACCCTGAGGGTGGAGGACGCCAACGACCTCAATGCCCTCCGCCACGCCATCAAGCTGGCTCAGTTGGACGAGCGCCCCAGCCTCATCGCCGTGCGGAGCCACATCGGCTACGGCTCCCCCAAGCAGGACTCCCACAAGGCCCACGGGGAGCCCTTGGGCCCGGAGGCGGTGGAGGCCACCCGGAAAAGCCTGGGCTGGCCCTACCCCCCCTTTGAGGTCCCGGAGGAGGTCTACCGCCACATGGACATGCGAGAGAGGGGAAGGGCCCTTCAGGAGGCTTGGGAAAGGGCCATGGAGGCCTACGCCAAGGCCTTCCCCGACCTTTACCAGGAGCTTTCCCGCCGCCTTAAAGGCGAGCTCCCCTCCCTCCCCGAGGAGCCCCCGGCCTTTGACAAGCCCATAGCCACCCGGGCCGCAAGCGGCAAGGCCCTGGACGCCATCGCCCCCAAAATGCCCGAGCTTCTTGGGGGAAGCGCCGACCTCACCCCCTCCAACAACACCCAGGCCCAGGGGATGGCGGACTTCTCCCGGGAAAACCCCTTAGGGCGCTACCTCCACTTTGGCGTGCGGGAGCACGCCATGGGGGCCATCCTGAACGGCCTGAACCTTCACGGGGGGTACCGGGCCTACGGGGGCACCTTCTTGGTCTTCTCCGACTACATGCGCCCCGCCATCCGCCTGGCGGCCCTCATGGGCACGCCCACGGTCTTCGTCTTCACCCACGACTCCATCGCCTTGGGGGAGGACGGCCCCACCCACCAGCCCGTGGAGCACCTCATGAGCCTGCGGGCCATGCCGAACCTCTGGGTCATCCGCCCCGCCGACGCCTACGAGACCTTCTACGCCTGGCAGGTGGCCCTGAGGCGCAAGGAGGGGCCCACGGCCCTGGTCCTCACCCGGCAGGCGGTGCCCCTTCTTTCCCCGGAGAAGGCCAAGGGGCTCCTTAGGGGCGGGTACGTCCTGGAGGACGTCCCGGATCCCGAGGGGGTGATCGTGGCCACGGGGAGCGAGGTCCACCTGGCCCTGAAGGCCAAAGCCCTCCTCCAGGAGAGGGGCCGGCGGGTCCGGGTGGTGAGCCTGCCCTCCCTGGAACTCTTCGCCGCCCAGCCCGAGGCCTACCGCAAGGAGGTCCTGCCCCCGGGCCTGCCCACGGTGGCCGTGGAGGCCGGGGCCAGCCTGGGCTGGGAGCGCTACGCCCACAAGGTGGTGGGCCTGGACCGCTTCGGGGCCAGCGCCCCCTACCCCGAGGTCTACGAGCGGCTGGGCTTCACCCCGGAGAGGGTGGCGGAGGCCCTGCTCTCCCTCCTTGTGTAGGCACACCGCTTCCCCCCTGTGGGAGAGGGGGACGAGCCCAGCTAGGCTATCCCCATGGAACCTCTTTTCCGGATGTTTCCCCGGGTGGAGGCGGTCATCTACGCCTTTGCGGGCCTCCTGGTAGTCTTGGGGGCGCTCTACTTGATGTTGGCTGCGGTGTTTGAGGGGATAGAGCTCCTGCGCCTTGGGAAAGGGGCCAGCCTTCCCATCTTCCTCTTGGATCGGGTCCTGCTGGCCCTGATGATGGCGGAGATCCTCTACACCCTGATCCGCTTCGCCCGCGAGGGGCAGCTCCAGGTGGAGCCCTTTTTGGTCATCGGCATCATCGCCGGCATCCGGCGCATCCTGGTGATCACCGCCGAGGGGTTGCAGAAATACCCGCTCTCCTTGGACCACCCGGGGTTCCAGGCAGTCTTGGCGGAGCTCGTCCTCCTTGCCCTCATGGTCCTGACCCTGGCCTGGGCCTACCGCATGGTCCGCGGGGTATAGTGGGGTCGTGCGCTTTGCCTCCTCCATACTTACCGCTGACCTGGCTAGGCTCAAGGAGGCCATTGAGGAGGCGGAGGCCGCTGGGGTGGACTGGATCCACCTGGACGTGATGGACGGGGTCTTCGTCCCCAACCTCACCTT
>OGCH01001220.1_pt1 | contig 10328 bp, 8 predicted proteins | sample 1570111 | NCBI WGS metagenome assembly OGCH01 (sample SAMN03436243, study PRJEB24508) | hot springs metagenome | biome: Desert Springs; feature: Hot Springs; material: Water | place: USA: Great Boiling Spring, Nevada | collected 2008-12-01 | depth 0 m m
CCCTCGGGGCCCTGCTGATCAGCGGACCGGTCAACGGACCGACGAGCTTCCCTGATCGAGCACGGTTCCGTCCTCGCGGACGAATGCCCACTCGTAATGGTCAGAATAGAGCACGAGCATCAAGACGCCATGGGCGTTGTCGATACGTACCTCGTCGCAGGGCTCGTCCGCAGCGTGGACGTCGGCATCGTACACGTTCTTGCCGCCGGTACCGACGACGAAGTGACGGACCGTCCCCGTATTGCATGTCGAGTCAGCGTTCTGGAGCGCGAAGCGCTGATAGTTGTGGTCGTGACCGGCCAAGGAGATATCGACCCCGTACTGGTCGAAGAGGCGATAGAGATCGCGGAGGCTGGACTTGTATTGGCCGTAATAATTGCCAGTTGTCCAGTAGGGGTGATGGAGGAAGACGAGAACATTCTTGCCGCGGTTGGCTTCGAGCACGTTCTGAACGAACTGGTATTGGGGCGAACCAGCGCCGCAACCGCCGACCTTAGAGCAGTTGGAATTGATCGCGATCGCGATCCAGTTATTGCCGAGGTCGAAGGCGTAGTAGCCCTTGCTGCGGTCACCAGCGAGCGCGCCGAAGTAGTCGTAGTATCCGCTCGCTCCGGGTGTCAGATACTCGTGGTTACCTGGCACCGGCTTGGTGATCGTCTTGAGCTGGCCCCAGGTCGGATCGTAGCTCTGCTGGAATTTGGAGAGAGCACCGTCTTCGTACTGGAGGTCGCCGAGCGCCAGTACGTAGGTGGGCGCGAGGCGCTTGGCGAGTTCGGCGGTGTACTTGTGACGGCAGGCCGTCGCGGTGCCGTTATTGTTGTTCCAGCTCGAGGAGCCAGGATCGCAGGCGATATCCCCGACGGCGACGACCGTGGTGGCGCCGTTGGTGGTGGGTGGTGGCGTCGGTGTGGGTGTCGGCGTGGTGGTCGGTGCCGGAGTCGGCGTCGGGGTGGGAGTGCTCATCTGCCCGTTCGCGCGCAGGACGTCCAGGTAGGCACCATAACCGGAGCTGGTTGCCCACTCTTGTGCCGATTCGACAGCGGTACCTTCGCCCCATTCGTTGAACGTGGTGATGAGCTGCCAGGGTTCGCCCGATGCGATCATGTCGCGCACACTCTGCGCCCAGCGATCGAGATCGCGGGTCAAGCGTGGCTGGCTCTCGGTGACCTTCCAGAAACCGGGTGAGATGGTATAGGAATAGCCGCGCTGCTGATCAGCCGCGACGGCTGGGCTGTACTGATGCCACGAATCGGGCTGACTCGTGCAGGTACGGTAGCCACTGAAGACCTTGAGGACGAGATAAGCCCCGACTTCGCGAGCGACCGGAACCCAGCGGTCGGCGACCTCGCAGGAGGAGTCGTCCGCGTTGTAGACGAAGACGACGAACTTTCCGTTGACGCGGAGATAGTCCGGATCGTTGGCGTAACGGTCACGGATAAAGGTGAGGTCACTCCGGATCTCGTCGGGTGTGAGGTCGCGTTGGCCTTCCTGCTCGTGGTAGATGGCCCACTTGAAGCCGGTCCCGTCGCTGGCCTGAAGGATCTTGCCGAAGTCGACGTCGGTATGGTGGCCCTGTCCCCACCAGGAGGCGATGGCAGCCTGAATACCGCCGTACTGCATGGCAGCGATATGCTGGCGGATGATCGCAGGATCACCCGTGTCGTAATACCCGAGCGTCGGGTGATAGCGTGTATAGGGATAGATGCCGCTCTGTTTCCAGGCTTCCGGGAACCACGGGTAATAGAAGATGGCCCGGATCGGGAGTGTGAGGTTGCCGCCGCTCGGTGGGGCGTTCGGGGTTGGTGCACTGGTCGGTGTGGGAGTCGCCGATGGGGTCGGAGACGGTGTCGGTGGAACCGGTGTGGGGGACGGTGTCGGGCTCGCAGCGACTGAAAACTCGAGAACGAGCTGTGGGGCGGTACTGCCACTCTCGCGACTAGCGAGATTCATCTGCCTCGCGTCGCTGGTAACGATCGCGAGGCTGAACACGCTTCCTGGGCGAGCGAGCGTCGTGACGTCGACGCTCGTCCACTGGCCGGTGGAGAAGGGACCGGACCGCGCGATCACGGTCGAGCCGGCGGCCGGGGCGTTCTGGTAGGTGATGGCGCGCTCCTCCCAGCTGGAGTCGGCCACAGGTCGGACCTCATAGCCGGTGCGATGGGTGCTCCGCGCGTAGAGACGGAGCGTCGCGCGGGTGATCGGGCTGCTCACCCCAGTGAGGTCGAAACGGAGATAACTCCGCATGATGGGTGAGCCGTCAGCTCGGAGTGCGGTCGAGGCACCGAAGTTCTGGGTCGGCTTACTCTCGAAGACATAGGCATCCGCGACAGGGGTCAGGGTCAGCGTCTGGTTGGCACCGCTGCTGCGGCTGATCCAGGCGACGGAGAGCGTCGCGATGACGAGGACGATGGCGCTCACGGCGCCGAGCCGGTCGCGCAGGGTCTTCCAGTGCTGCACGTCGTGACCTCCTTCGACTGCGAGATGGTGCCGGCCGGTCTGCTCCCTTTCGAGGATGACGGAGAGTCAACCATGTTCGGAGAGGCACAACACTCCCAACGGCACTGCTCAGGAGGAGCTAGATGGAATCAGGACGAAAGGAGGGCAGACCTGACCGGACGATGACCAGGCAGAAGGCTTTCGACCGAAAGGCGGATCGCGGATCCCTGAACTCGGTAGCGGGTCGAGTGGTTCGTCGAGCCCGGTCGTCCAGCGACTGTTGGGTATCTGATTCGGGTGCTGGCGCAACGCCGGGCCATGCCCGCTCGCCATCGCCCACCCCTTCGCTTCCCCGTCACCGTTGGTGGCAGGGTGTACGGTCACCCTGCATGACGGCGTGCGAGGGTAGCAGCTGGAGCGGGCGGTGACAACATGTCAATGGTTCAGTGCAGGATCTGAATAAGCGTTGAGCAGGATCCGACCAGAAAATGATCAGTGGATCAGAGAATTTGCTCGTGATTTCTTCAACAATCAGGTTGTGGCTTTCTCGAACCGATCTTGTCCGCTGATGGAAACTTCGCGCGACAGAAGGTCGGTGGCGGACTTGCCTTCGGGGTGTTCTGCGTGGTACTCTGGATCTAGGAGAAATTTACTAAATCCAGCCGCACTGCTGGGGGACGGCGCGGAGATGATTGGGCGCGTTTCCACCCGACGTTCGTCTCCGAGGGAAGGGGCATGACCATGAGCGATGTGCGAAGTGCGCTGGAGGACTTCTTGCATCACCGGTTCGCCGATCGTGAAGCGGAGCTCGCGCAACTCGTACTCGCACTCTCCGGTCCCGTGCCGCTCGGCATTCTGGTGCTGGTGGGACCGCCGGGCGTCGGCAAGAGTGCGCTGCTGCGGGAGTCCGCCCGCTGCTACTCGGAACTCGCGATACCGTGCGCGCTGGTCGACCTGACAGATGAGACCGAGCCGGATATCGTCGCCTTGCGGGCCGCAGAGCAGCTCGGTTCTGCCGAGCGAACCTTGCAAGGCCTCTTGGCCGAACCAGGACGCCGCGTGCTGGTCTTGGATAATTACCGAACGGGTAGTGCGCTCGATGCGGCGCTGCGTGCTGCCTTGCTGGCTGGTTCTGGGGAAACCCTGGTAGTCATGGCGATGCGCGAGGCACCGCCGACGAGCTGGTTTCAGGACCCTGGTTGGAGTGCACTGCTCCGCCTCGTGCCGCTCGACAATCTTCCCCATGCTGCTGCTGTTCGGTTCTTGACCCGTGCCGGGGTCGAACAGTCGGCTGCGGACCGGCTTGCCGAGCTGACTGCTGGACACCCCTTGAGCTTGGAACTCCTGCTCCAAAGTCAGCAAGCTGCCCACTCAGCACTCCATCCGGGTATGCTGCTGGAGATCAGCGAGAGGGTGCTGGAGCTGGCTTTCGGTGAACTGGCGCCAGCACGGCGCGCGGCTCTCGAGATCACCGCGCTCGCAGGAGTGAGCAGCGAGGGAACGCTACGCACCATCCTCGGTTCCAGCGAAGCTGGGACGCTCTTCCGCTGGCTCTGCACGCAACCGACCATCGCGGTGACACCCTATGGAGCGGTCGTGCGCGAACCGTTCGGGAGCTTCTTGATCGAATCGCTCGCCTGGCGCGACCCGGAACGCCTCGGTGAATACCGCGAGGCACTGCGGCTTGCGAGCGTGGAGACTCTTCGGCGCTCAGCGGGCCCGCTCCGCTTCCCGCATTTCTTGCGTCTTCTCGCGCTCGCTGACAGTGATGGCCGGTTCCGCCGAGCCCTCGTCTCGGGACTGGTAGCTGGACTCCATGGAGGGGCGTTCGAGCGGGACGAAGTGGAGTCTGCTCTGGCACTGGTTCCAGCTGGACCGTTGCAGGACGTGCTGCGCTGCTGGTTCGCTCGTGGATTGGGCCTGTCCCGTATGATCCGGGGCGCAGAGGGACAACCGCTGGCCTGGACGACGAGCATCCCGTTGGATCCATCACTCTGGGGAATGGTTCCGGACGGGAATGACTTTCTCGCCGCGTTGCAGTCAGCAGCGCGAGTCCGTCAAGGTGAGCGGGCGACGCTCCATCTCACCTGGCTGGTTTCACCGGTTCCGGCTGAGGAGGTCGAGCGGGTTCATGCCCTCGCTCTCGCGACGCATCTGGAACGTGCCTCGCTCTGGTCGCAGCTCGCCTCGAGCGTGTTCCTCTGTGATCCTGAAACAGCGTTGCAGACGACTTGTTGGGACGTGCTCCGAGCGCGCCGTGTCGTCGTCGAGTTTGCTGGCCGCTCGTTCGTTTTGGGCATCCGTGATTGGCGTCATCGTGAGCTGTTGCAGTGGTTCCTTCGACCCAACGATGCGATCGTCGAGAACGAGCCGACGTTCTCTAACGAGATGCTGGATCGTTCGACCTTCGTGGCAGCTGTCTACCGCGCGTTGCGGGACATGAGCCGTCCCGAGCGGCTCCGCGGCAATCCCTTGCTGGCGGCTCGTCTCGTTGTCTCTCGCGTTCCGCCCGGGGCAGGAGAACGGCAACGTATCGAGGTGCTCCGGCAGGTGTTGGAACATGCGATCGCAGAACTCGGTCTTCGCCCGCAGTATCGGCGCTGGCAACAAGTGGCCGAGAGTGCCTACCTCCGGCCCACGGAGTCGCAAGAGCGGATGGCTGAGCGACTCGGCATTCCGTTCAGCACCTTCCGGCGGTATCTGAAGGCAGCGACGGACTGGATCGCGGAATACCTCTGGCAACTCGAGGTCAGTGATCAGGAGTGGATCGTGTTGGCGATGAGTCACGCGGTGAGTGCACGCGCCGAGACGACGCCCTGACAGGCATGCTACAACGAGAGCAGGAAAACGGATCGATGGCTCGGGAAAGAACTATGATGTCGACGACCGTCTCGTCACGCAAGAGCCGGTGGAGCGTCTGGCTAACCCCTCTCGTGAGCGCAGCGGTGTTGGCTGTTCTCTTCGTAGTGGCGACGCTCGTGCGGCGGAGCGCGTTCGCCGATGAAGCCCGTCCGGTGATGATCGCTCTTTCCACTGCGGCAGCGGTGATCATCGCGTTGCAGGGGGCGCGGACCGCTGCGGCGCGTCGCGGATGGCCGGGTATCATCGCCGGCGGAGCGATGATCGCGATGGGGATTTACACGCTCGTGCACGTGCTCCGCTGAACACCGGTCGCGACCGGCAGTCTCACTCCAGTTTGCCCCACACGCTGACGCGCTCGATCCGGAGCGCGATGACCGGCTGCGTTTCCAGTCGCATCCTGCGGTACTGCGGATAGCGCTGGCGCAGGAGTTCGACCGCACGTGCCTGTTCCGGAGATCCCGGCGCGAGGAGTTCCGCCCGCCCGCGCAGGAGTACCCAGCCGAGCCGCGTCCAGTCTTCGTCGTACCGGTCGACGACGAGAGCGGCGCGACCGGTTTCCTCGATATTGCGGACCCGCCGGAGCGTGCGACCCGGCTGCTTCGGCTTCTCGTCGATCGGCGTGTAGATCGTGTCGTCCGCCACGGCATAGCAGATCGGGACGACGTGCGGTTCGCCACCGCGACTCACCGTAGCCAGATGCCCGACCCGCTGCTGCTCGAGAAAGGCGCGCACGGGAGGCGGGAGGATCAGTGCCATGATCGGGCTCCTCGTGTCGGAACCGGAGTTCGCCGATCGCTCGCACCACCGGGGAGCGGCGTGGCTGAGCGAGTCGCTCGCTGTACCGTGCGACACGTTCGTCTGCGGGCAATGGTAGCGGATAGGAGTCCGCGCGGTCGTCACGGTTTGCACCACGCCCATCCGACCGTGCCCGGAGCAAGGCTCGCGTCTCGTGTGGTTCCAGTCGTCTTCGGTCGGTCGCTCGGGAGCGCTTGGTTCATTGCCGGCTCCAAGCGTTCTGTCATGTCCGGTCTCGGGAAGCGAGCGCTCGTACACGGTCGAGGTATCCATCGACTCGACGGGTGCGAAGGGAGGTGCCCATTGACGGGGGCGGCTCGTCGTGTCACCTTCGAAGAGCGTGAGCGCTGAGCGAGAGGAGCGCGACGATGGAGCGGGTGGTGATCTATCCAGAGGAAATGCTGGAAGGTGCACCGATGCAGCAACGGGATCGCTCGGTGCGTGACCTCAAGCTCATCTACCCGGAGACGGGTTTCCGGGCGATGACGCTGTGTCTCGGTGTGGTGGAGATCGAACCCGGACACCACAGTCCCCTGCATCGACACAACTGTGAGGAGGTCTACTACGTCGTCCAAGGGACGGGCGAGTTGGAATCGGATGGGGTGCGCTACCCGCTGCGGCCAGGCTGCGCCGCGCTGAACCGCCCGAACGTCATGCATCGGGTATTCAATACGGGCAGCGAGACGCTCCGCCTCGTCGTGGTGGCCGGTATCATGCTGGTCCCCTTGTTGCCGCAGTGGCCAACCCCCTCGCCATACGAGGTGTTCGAGGGCGATACGGTCGGGACCGACTAGCCGTCAGCCGCGGTGCCCAACGGTGCTCGCAAGGTGGAGGTTCGGCACTTCCCTTCCAGCCTTCGCCCGACCGTCCTGCCGAGGAGCGCGCGGTGAGGCAGCGCGGGGCATCGCTACCGGTGGAGGCCCCTGCCTGCTCAGCGCAGGCGATCCGGTTCCGGCTGTCGCGTGACGAGCTGGCTCTGGTTCTCGGTTCCTACAGCCTCGACTCGTTCGGAACTCACGGTCGACGGGTGCGTCCGTCGAGCCGCCCCTGCCCCTCGTACGGGTGGCTCCTGCCAGGAGCAGCGCGGCTCGCCGCGCGGCGTGCGCTGTCGCCGGTGGACCGGATGACGGTTCACTGCTTGACGGTTCGCGATCGTTCGGCTAGACTCCCCAGCGGTACCCGGCGGTGGTCACTGGACCGCGCGGGGAGGGGACAGGAGATGGCGAAGCGGCCCTGCTTGAGAGCGAAGCGATCGAGCCGACGACCGGGTGCTTGCACGTGCCAGCGCGGTCGTTGCCGCGTCGTTCCACCCTGCCCCACGATGATCGGGGTCTATTCCTACTGGCCCCGGATCTGTGACTGTCGCCCCTGAACCATTCCCCATGACCGGTCGAATGAGCTGAGCGCGCGAGCCAGCGTGGTGCAGTCTGGTCACCTGCGGCGTGACCAGTAGCGGGCTGCGTTCCATCGCAGGGTGAGCGTGCAGTGTGTCGTGCCTGTTCGAGCGAACGGGAGGGTGCTCTCATGCCGTTGTTTCTCGCGGAATACCGCATCGATGCGACCGATCGAGCGCAGCTGGAGCCGCTCTTTGCGGCGATCGATCGAGCGACCCGGGAGGGAGGAGGCGAGGTTATCGAGTTTCAGGTGGGCCAGGATCTTGCTGTGCTCTACGCGGTGCTGGAGCACGCTGATGGCGAGACTCTCCGCCGCGCACTCGAACGCTCTGGCGTGGCCCCGCAGGATTTCGCGCCGGTCCGCTTGGTCGGCCAGAGTTTGGACGAGGTCAAGGCCCAGCGTGGTGCGGCCAATTACCTGGTGGAGTGGGACTTGCCGGCTGGTCTCACGATGGAGGCGTACCTCCAACGCAAGGCTGAGAAGTCGCCGCTCTACGCCCAGGTGCCGGAGGTGCGTTTCCTCCGCACCTATGTCCGCGAGGACATGGCGAAGTGCGTCTGCCTCTATGCGGCACCGGACGAAGGTGCGGTTCGCCGGGCGCGCCAAGCCGTCAGTGCCCCGGTCGATCGTTTGACGCGCGTCTGCTCGTGAGGAGGCGGCGATGACCGGGACGCTCGCAGCGACGCTGATCGACAGGGCATTCCAGGAGCGGCTCGGCGCGATGTTGGAAGAACGCGCGCCCCGGATCGACGCGGGTGAGCTCGCTGCCCAGTCGACGGTGCGTCTACTGGTGACGGAAGGACTGCTCCCGACGGTGGAGTGGGAGAGTCCCCGCGTTCCCGCGCCATTCGATCTCCTGCGTGCCGGGGAGCTTGTGGCGACTGTGGCCTGGTTCGATCTGGCCAGCGCTTTCTCGCTCTGGTGCCACCTGATGACCATGCTGTACCTCGCCTGGGCAGAACCTGGTTCCATCCTGCGCGAACAGTGGCTGGGTGAATTGACGCGAGCCGAGCGCGACGGAAGCACAGCGCTGGCGACGGCGCTCGGACACGCACAGACAGGACGTCCCTTACCGGTGCAGGCGATCAGGCAGGCGAGTGGTGGGATCGTCTTGAACGGTTTCGTTCCCTGGGCCTCCAACCTGACGGAGCGCTATCTGGTCGTGACCCCCGTGCAAGCGGGCACGGAAACGCTCGTGATAGCGGTACCGAGCGAGACACCAGGGGTGATCGTCGAGCCGTACCCACGGCTGCTCGCCCTGCAAGCGACTGCCAGCACCACGCTGCGCTTTCAGAACGCGTTGGTCGCCAGCGAGTTCATGCTGGCGCGCGATGTCTCGGCCTTCCTGCGCGCTGTGCAACCAGCCTTTCTGGCGCTGCAAGCGAGTTTCTGCTGGGGTTTGGCGGCCCGGGCACTCGCCGAAGCACGCGGACACCTCCGCGGTGTCAACGTGGTTTTCGAAGCAGAAATCGCCGAGGCCGAAGCGGAGCTCACCGCGGCAGCCGAGGTGTTGCGGAGTCTCCTGATGCAGGCGCTCCGGTCGCCGGCTCAGGAACGCCGCTGCCGAGCATTGGAACTCCGGTTGGCAACGATGCGCCTGGCTTGTCGAGCAGTGGCGCTCGAGGCGAAGACCAAAGGCGGGCAGGCCTATCGGGCGGAGAGCGGGACAGCGCGGCGGCTCCGTGAGTCGCTGTTTCTCCCGATCCAGACACCGACGGAAGGACAACTCCTGTGGGAACTGCAGCGATCGAACTGGTCGACGTGACGAAGACCTATGGGCACGGGCGCCGAGCCCACACGGTACTCGCCGGCGTGTCCTGCGCGATCCCGCTGGGAGCGGTCACCGTGCTGCTCGGGCCGAGCGGGGCGGGGAAGTCGACACTGCTGCGTCTGATGGCGGGCCTCGAAGCACCGTCCAGTGGCATCGTGCGCTATGGAACGGGCATCGAGCCGCGCCGCGATGTGCGACTGGTCTTTCAAGAGCCGAACCTGTTGCCGTGGTTGACGGTCGCCGAGAACGTGATGCTGGGGCTCCGCTTTTCGCTCAACCGCGGACGAGCGGACCCTGGCCTCGTGGCCGACTTGCTCGACCGTTTGGGGGTGAGCGATTTGGCCGAGGCGTACCCGGAGACGCTTTCTGGTGGGCAAGCCCAGCGTGTCAATCTGGCGCGCGCACTGGCGACACGGCCCCGCCTCGTGCTGCTGGATGAGCCGTTCGCGGCGCTGGATCCCTTGACGCGACGCGAATCGCAGCGCTGGTTGCGTGAACTCGTCTCCGAGCTCGGCCTCACCGCCGTGCTGGTGACCCACGACCTGGAGGAGGCATTGGCGGTGGGAGACCAGCTCATCCTGCTCGGTGGCCGGCCGGCGAGCGTCGTTGGCTGGTGGCAGGTGGCCGAGCATGCGCCCGATGAACTCCGGCGTGCCCTGCTGAACGGGTACGGGATGGTGGAGGGTTCGGCAGCATCGCTCGAGTCGTTCGCGGTCGGGAGGTTTCGGTGAAGCGAGGAATGACACGACGGACCTTCTTGCGTCGAGCGGCGACCACGCTCTCGCTCACTCCGCTCCTCGCTGCGTGCGGCGGTGCAGAACAGAGTGGAACTCCGTCCACCAGTAGCGCCGCTGGGGGGAGTCCGACGGTTCTGGTACCTAGCCAGCGGACCCCAACGGCAACCGCGAGCGGGCAACTACGCGTCGGTTATCTGCCCATCACCGATGCGGCCCCGTTGCTCCTCGCGCATGCGAAAGGGTTCTATCGAGAAGAAGGTCTCTCTGTCGAGCAGCCGACCATGTTCCGGAGCTGGGCACAGGTTGCCGAAGCGTTCCAGGCGCGGCAGGTG
>OGCH01001224.1_pt1 | contig 10280 bp, 11 predicted proteins | sample 1570111 | NCBI WGS metagenome assembly OGCH01 (sample SAMN03436243, study PRJEB24508) | hot springs metagenome | biome: Desert Springs; feature: Hot Springs; material: Water | place: USA: Great Boiling Spring, Nevada | collected 2008-12-01 | depth 0 m m
AGTGGCGAGCCCTCGTCGGGCTCCAGCATCCTCCTAAGCACGCCGACGTAGGAGCCGGTGAAGACCAGCCTCAGCCCTCTGTACGTGTCCCAGAGTGACTTCAGGAGTCTTAGGAACTGGGGTGAGGCTATCTCCTGCACCTCGTCAAGGACCACGACCCGCTCCCCGACCCTCGCGAAAATGCTACCGACCGCCTTAGTCCACTTTAACCGCAGGGCCATAAGTTCCAGCTCCAGTTCCCTGAACTCGACTCCCAACGACTGGCTGAGGGCTCGGGCTAGGCCGCGGAGCCCCCTAACCCCCATCAGGTTCACGTAGAGCCCACCCGTCTCCTTGACGAAGGTCTTGACGAGCGAGGTCTTCCCGACCATCCTCCTCCCGAGGACCGCGACCCACTGGCCGCTCCCTACAAGCCTCGAGAGCTCCTCATACTCCTCCCCCCTGCCGAAGAGCTCGTTGAGCCTCTCCTTGGGCCTCAGGTCGAAGAGCAACTCGCTTCACTTACCCGGGTAAGTACTTACCCAGGTAAGTTATGAACGTTCTTCACGGGTTTGAGGTGGCGAACACCCGTCCTAGCTACTGGATGTTCAGAGGACATCTCTAGCGATGCCGTGGGTAATACACACGTTCAGGAAAACCTTATAGGAAACTCGATTATTATCTGATTTGACATGCACCAAGGTACGATCTGGAGATTATGCGTCGTTGCCATCCTTTCGTTAATGGCTATTGTGAGCGTAGCTGCGCAAGAGTTTATTGTACTGGCGAATGATAAAGGTGTTCAGAAGAGTAGTTTTGCTAGAGATGAGGGTATACAAGTACTGATTACACTTCCATATCCTGCTAATGTAGAAGTCTGGCTTCACAATCCTCCTGGAACTGCCGGCCCCTCACCTACACTCTTTATCCCAGCTACCCCGGTTCCTGCAAACATTCTGACACAGCTTGGACCGAGGTGGTTGGATGAAAGGGCGCCATGCGGCAAATATCGATTGGAGATAAGAATTCTGAATCCACCTCAACCATTATCTCCAAGAACCGAATATAGATATTTCGATTACGCTACGAATGAACCTCCATGCACACTTGTTCCACCTCCACCTCCTACACCTCCCCCACCCACTCCAGATTTCATCCTTTTAATTACAATAGCAGGTATCTCATTAGCCGTAGTAGCTGCGAGTGTAATAGCTCTTCTATTATCTAGGTGGAGGGCCCCACCACCGAAGGAGAGAGTTGTTACTCCTCCAATTTCTCCACCCCCAGTTTCTCCAACCCCAGCTCCACCATCGGCTCCGCCAAAAGGACCGCATAGGAGAACTCCTATAGTTAGAGGTTTAGAGAAGGAGGAGGAATAGCCCTTGAAGTTGATCGTACGCGATAGATTGTCTGGGAAGAGATATGAGCTCGAAATCTTTGAAGAGAATACAGCTAAAGATGTTATTGATGCTTTAATAGACTCCGGGCTGATTAGACCGACGCCGGGAGAGGGGTATGAATGGATTCTTCTAGATTCTAGGTTTGTCCAAATTCAATCCAACGAGCGGATATCATCGAGGTTTGGTAGTGGTGAAGGTGAAGTATTCTTAGTTGCCAGGGTTGTAGGTGGGGATGCGAGGCGTTATTGGTATGGAAAATATGGAAAAAATGGAATACATTAAACCAAGAATCACAAAAGTAGAAGAATTCAATCCTGATGAAGATGTGGCCAGTAGACAGAGAATAATCCAAGGTTGGGACCAAGAATTGTTAAAGAATGCTTCTGTAATGGTGGGAGGGGCCGGGGCTTTAGGCAACGAAATAATAAAGAATCTTGTCATGCTAGGTTTTGGAACAATCTACGTAGTTGACTTCGACACCGTGGTTCGGTCCAACCTGAACCGCTGTGTGTTGTACCGAACAATTGACGCTGAATTAAAAACATTTAAAGCTGAAGCTATAGCTAAGAGGGCAAAAGAAATAGATCCATACGGGTATATTGAAATTATTCCTATTGTGGAGGAGATAGGCCCGCAGGGAATAAACTACAGGAATCGCCTATTCACCGAAAAAAATATACATCTTATCTTCGGAGCGTTCGATAATGTTGCTAGCAGGATCCATATGACCACTATCGCCTATTACCACGGCATCCCGTACGTTGATGGTGGAATGTGGGGGCCGATAGGAAACGTGTTTGTCATGAACCCTCCTTCAACAGCTTGCTACGTCTGCTCCCTTTCAGAGGAATCCTGGACGGAGATGTTAAAAAGACTCCAATGCAGCATGAAAGGCACTCTTGAAAGCATGGAGATGCCCTCCCTACCTACTACAAGCTCTATCGTCGCAGCAATACAGGTCCAAGAAGCATTAAAAATACTCTTCAGCAAGAGGAACCCGGGTGGTAGCTCTTTAGGCGTCCCATCCTTAGGCAAGATGATAAGCTTCAATCTGATCACAAACGACTGGATAGTGTACGAGGTTCCTAAGAGGCCTGACTGCCCTGTATGTAGCAACGTAGGGAGGGGATAGAATGCTTCCATTACAATGGCTTCTTAATCGTTTAAAGAATGAAGAAGAACAGCTTCTAAATAAGTTTCCAGACGTAAAATTTGATGTTGAAGACTTGTATGATTTGAAGAAGGAGTCAGGTAGATATTTAAAGATACCTGTGCCAGTCGGCATAGATGAAGTAGAAGTCATTAGAATATACAAGTTTAAGAAGTTATATGCAAAAGCATTTGTTAAGAAGGGAGATGTTATCGATAGAACATCATACCATGACTTCAACCTCTACATCTTGAGAAGTTATCCATTAGGGCTTTCAAGTATAAAGAACCCACTTAAGCGACCACTATATGAAGCCCCCGTTAGGATCAGATACCTCTCAAACATCTTCCATCCAAACATAATGCCTGGACCAAACTACATAGACGACGAGTACTCTGGTGCTGTCTGCTGGGCGGCCTACTCAACTTGGTTACCTGCATTTACCTTAGATAAACTTGTCGAAAGCTTCAGGATACTTATTGAGAATCCAAACCCCGATCCTAGAGAGGCTTTGAAGAGACCTGTCTGCTTAGAAGCGGCGTCATTCTTTTCAAAATCTATGTACCGATCGGTGGGGGTGGTAGGAGGCGGTAATAAAAAGCCAAGAGTAGTTGGTGTGGGATAGTATGAGCTGGCATAAATATCAAGTCCATAGTTTTGACTATGTGCTTAAAGGTATAATGGATGAATGCAAGAAATCCCTCCCAAACGAAACAATAGGTTTTCTAGTGGGAATATTCTGTAAATGGCGAAATGAATACTATACGCTAGTTGACGGCTATATGCCGGTAGAAGGTTCTTCTAGCGAGTATCACGTTGTAATGGATGTTGAATCAATTGCATCCTCACTAAAGATGCTCGAAGAAGAATATGACGATAAACATTCCATCGTAGGATGGTATCACTCGCACCCAGGATATGGTGTATTCCTTTCTGCTATAGATATTAAATCACATATGACTTTCTTTAACCACCCACTACATGTAGCGCTTGTTGTAGACCCTATAAAAAAGAGATATGGTTTCTTTAAGCTTTCGAAAAATAATGAATCCATTCCAATTAGTTACGCTATATGGAAGAGGAAGATGGCCGATGAGCGGTAGAAGAAAACCACGGGTCATCAACAGGAGAAACGAGTTTATATTAGAGGAAAAACCACCACCGACTCCGCCGGAATACGAACTTGTTGAAGCTTGGTCGCCAGATGAGCATGTCCGGAGTAGCCGAGGAACTCGAATATCTTTAATTATCTCTTCGATAGCGTTATTTATTGCTATGTTATCACTGATTGCGATTCTAGCCGTGTTATCACCGAATTTGAATTTATTCAGACCTGTAACAACAACCTATACTACCACGACATTAACGACTTTCTATACAACAACTATTACTACGACATCAGTTGCTTCCTATACAACAACTTACATCACTACGACAGTTGCCACAACTACAGTTCCAGAATACTGTCCATTTTTTAGTTCGGATTCGGATATAGAATATATCGCTTATAATAACATGATGCTGACACGCAATAAAATTAATATCACTATCACAATAAAATTGAAAAAAAGCTTGGAGAAACTCCATGTGAATAATACGAATTTTTCAATAGTCTATACAAACTATGACAATAAGAATGAAACTAAATCCGAGTACGCGTCAAATGTTAATACAGTTAATCACTCTCTCTATTCAGTCAACTTTACAATTACTGACCCTCCAAATTGGATCAGATATATAGTAGACATCAAATTTAATAAAAACGATACAACTAGCTGTATTATTGATAGATTTTTTATGGACCATAGTCTTTCAAGATCCTAAGCTGACATTCGACCGGTGTCTGAGCTTCTTGATTTCTTCTTCCAATCTTTTCTTCTCATCTTCCAATTCTTTGATTATGGTGTTTTTCGCCTCTTCACTGATGTTTTGTATCTTCACTATCTCGATCTTCTTTTCTATTTCATGGATCTTATTCATAATTTGCCGAATGCGAGTCATATCACTGTTCTGCGGCGTGGGCGATTCCGTTGAATTTTTCTCTTCAAAAATGTTTCTCACTACTGGCGGACGTCTTCTAAATCGAAGTCTGAAAAAGAATAGTACCACTATTACCATGAGTATAAACAAGCTCAGCAACAACGTCACTGTTACAGCATCCATATATGCATATAGGCATTCGTAGTATGTAACCTTTTCTATAACAGTATACAGAACTGATAAATCATATATTCACGTCATCCGCGAACCACAGACTAGACAGGTATAACAGCCGGATTTCCGGAGAGTATCAAGACATCTTTCATGATATACAACAAAGCATTCTGGATTCTTACACAATATTAATTCATGACCTGCAGAATCTATGATTGAATCCTGCATGACCGGGCAGTGTTCATTCATCCAAGATAAAAAAACTCTTAACTGATACCGTTCTTCCTTTATTTTATGTTCCTGAGTCTGCAACTTTTCTAACATCCTATGTAAATCAATCTTTATCCTACCCTCTTTATCCGGAGTGATGTCCTTGAAGACTTTATATAATATGGTGTTTAGTATATCCATGAACTCATTTACAACATTTTGAAGGTCTGGAGCTGGTCTACCTAGCAATTTTTTAAACTCGTCTTTTATCGTGTCAGTTCCCCGTGCTGCACCAGGAAGAGTTACTATAAAAATCCTTTTCTCCTGTGATGATTCCAGCGTTTTCAGTTTTTCCTCAAGGGTTTGAAGTTTCTCCTTATGTCGCTCGATTTTCATCGCATCCTCTTTTAACATCTCTAATATGTAAACTATCTCTTTCTCCACTTGGATCTCTTTTCTCAATTTTTCTAGCTCCTTGTCTGAAGCCATTTTTTTCATTTTCACTTTCTTAGTAAAAGGTCGAAGAAAGGGATACAAGTATAAGAATCCTATTAATGTAGTATCACTATCGTTCTTATCAATTATTTCCTCAACATATCGCATGTATTTTAGAAGAATTCCTAAGAGCTTTTGATTTAAAGCAGCTAAATCATCTTCAATTAGAGATTTAAGCTCTCTCAATTCACTATTATAGGCGAGGAGTGTGTCATAGAGCTTAAAATTAATGTGGCGCATCACAGCGAGCAATTTTAACATTAAAAGGAATCGGTTTATAATTGTGATAGGTAGAACTCCCTTCCTACCTTCACTGGATTGCTGCGCCAACGATTCAGAGAACAGTTTTTCATACTCTTCACCTGTCATATTCCCAAGTATGTACATGAGGTTTAGCTTCTCCGTCTCAGTAAGTTTTTGTTGTGCCACTGGGCTAGTATAATCAGCTCCGGAGACTTCAAGAAGATCATCTATCTTTATTATCCCTTTCATTTCAAGCGAATTCATGACCTTTATTACCTCTTGAATGTTTTCCAAACTTTCCCCAGACTCTACCTGTACTGGCAATATATCATTCGACAGTTCAACCGTGGATCTCCGGGTGTTAGGTGATTTGTGTTTTAACAACAGTGATAAGATTGCTAGCTCAGCTCCATTAAGGCCCAAAACCACCTCCCAACATAGCTGTCTAGAGAAGTAATTAAGGTTTAACCAGCAGCTAAAGTGAAAGTTAATATATGACGACTGAACTTGAGGAATGATATGGTTAGGAGAGATCTAGTCAGTTTGTTTACGAGAATAGGAAGCTGGGTGCTAACTTATTTGTCTTGGGCATTAATATTATATGTAGGGATTGATTCCTTAAACTATTTATTAACTCATGGACCTAGTATCCAGTTCTTACCGGCTGCTTTGTCAAAAATGGTAGTTTTTGTCATTTTGATCATTTTTGGAGATCTGTTAGGCACAATTAGTAATCGGATAGATGATGAGATAGAAAGGCAACTGGTTGGCTTCCTTCTTTCTACTATAGGACCGACGCCTGCTGAGAAGGTGGCAGCATACTTAAATATTTCCACGAAACATGCTACCAAGACCTTCTTCAAACTAAAATCGAAGGGAATGCTTAAAGACTTCATATTCGACAGCGATCATTCCGAAATAATCCCCCCACAAACCGGCTCAGAAAAATCCTTCACCAACTCATCAAAGATAGCTGATGAGCTATTGAAGAGAGCAAAACTCAAAGAATTGGAGAGGCTGAAAGCTTCAGGGGAGATAAGTGAAGAAGCGTATAGAGAGCTTAGGAAGGAATTAGAAGGCGTCTGATCTTTACGGTGTTAAAAACCATACCCACTATCCTTTGCTTTCTTGCCCAACCCCGAGAATCCTTGGCTTACGTCTCCTCCGCATATATGTTATTGCTAAGACTCCTACAACCATAGTGGAGAACAAAATCACGGTTGTCGCAAGCACTAGGTAGATAGTAGGTGGTGTTTGCGCAACTACTGTTGTAGTATATGTGTAAACTGTATAGTAGGGAGTGCTGGTGACGTATGGCGATGTGGTAACAAGAGTAGTCTCAGTTGTTGGAGTTGTAGGCATTGTTTCAGTTTCTCGTGTTGTAGCTGTTTCTGTTACCATCTCTGTAGTCGTTGTAGGAGGCGTACCCCGGGTTATCTTTACCTCTACCGAACCATTATCAATGGAGATCTCGGTTATATCATTGAATTCTTCATCAGCCAACCCTATTCTTACAAGCTCTATAGTATATGTGCCTGTATTGGCTTCAAATTTAGTCTTAAACTGTATCTCTGCAAAAACACCCGGTTTGGTTGGAAGCTCTGTTCTACCGACTCTAGCTATAGCATAACGTATGGAGCCCTTAACATTATCGATCTCCCTAAGCCCTACGAGAGGAGATGGACCCAGTATATCTCCTGGATTTACACTAATAACTTCAAAGATATTCGGGTTGAAGTTGACCTCAACTTCGCCACCGCTTACCCCTTTACCGCCGGGGTCAATCTTAATCTTAATTATGAATTCTTGTCCCGGCCTCACTTCAAGGTATACTGGCTCTATATAGGTCACTACCGTGTCGGAAAATGTGAGCGGTATCCATAGAAGTATCGATGCTGCCAATATAGTTATTATTGAGATCGTGGTTATAATCTTCATTCTCAGGCACCTGCATATCTGAAAGCTAGGATGGCTAGGTCTTTGTAGTCAATTAGGCCATCCCCATTAAGGTCAGCCTCTGGGTTAAAGCCAGGCTCCCCCACACTTTTACCGTAGGATGCAGCCAGTACTGCCAGATCCTTATAGTCAACTATCCCGTCTTTATTTATGTCAGCGAAGTATGTCGGGTCAACTCTCACCTCTATAGTGAATTTTCCAGTCTTCTCATCGTAACCCTTATATGTAAATATAGTCTTTGTAGCAGAGTCTGCGTAAGTTGGACTTATCTCTGACAGGGTTGGTAACGTCCAAGACCACTCTCCCCCGAAAGCAGGGTCTACTTTGATCCATCCTCCAACTAGCAAAGGAGATATGCCCCTTCTATAAATTACGACGCCTCTCTCTATTCCAATTCGCTCTTTTCTCCATCCGGGGTCCATGTAGTCCATTGGGAAAGTTTCCCTTCCTTCTAATAGATAGAAGATAGTGTAGGGATGAAGCAGGCTTCCTCCAGACCGATATAGTAAGAGCACTTCATCACCGAACCCCATGCTTTCTAGGCTCTTAATCTCAAAATTATAACTTTTCAAACCCCCAAGCTGGATCACTTTAGACTTGAGCCATCCAGCCTTAACTTTGTTTAAAGAGAATATTGGCTGATCAATTTCAGGCCCCTCTTCATCTAAAGGTCCCCCCATGATACACCAAAACCTTACATCACCACCACTCCTGACAAGACCTAGAGGCCCCTCTATACCGTAATAGTCCTCAAACTCATAAAGTACATGACCCAACTCATGGGCTATCACTTCGGCATCATCGTCAAATGTTACCATAGCGACCGGGATATTGCCTTTGTACAATCCAAAGAATGCATCGACACCCGAGGGTAATAATGTCGGGTTTAAAGCTGCAGCGCGGAATGTATGGAAATTATGTATTCTTGAGGCAAAGTCTGTTTGAACGACAAGTAAGCCATCGTAGTTTAAAGGTTTGTGTCTTTCTACTAACTCGTCCCATACATCGTTAAGATACCTACTATTGGGTGTATAGGAGTTATCATTAGGTATGCCATCATGATACTCACTAGCTGGTTCAGGCATCAGAATCGGAGAGAGGATTTTAAAAACAACAGTATCCTTGCCATAAGATTGTTTATAAAAGTACTTGATAACATACTCTAACTTTTGAAGAAAGTTAGAAAGGCGTGTTGAGTACGTTTCCACGAAGTAATTTCCTTCATCAGGAAATTGCGTGAAAACAACCAAAACTCTGAACTTGTCAGTCCCCACTTTCTTAACATAATGCTCTGGCCATTCTATGATCACATCATGGGGCCACGTACCTAATCCATATACCTCGACCTTATCACCTTCTTTTACCCATCCTGGTTGCCAATTCCAAGCGGGATTGTAAACCCATATTATTTCTCCTAATCTAAGCCTTCCAGAAGTGTCAAACAGTATTTCGTCAATCTTAACATCAATCCCATACTCATTAACCGCTTCGTAAACTACTGTTCCTCTAAGCTTTACAAACCATCCGAAAAGAGCAACGATTTGTCCGCTCTTCCTTATAGTTACTCTAGTTGATGGAGCTTCAAGATCTTCGAATTCTATCGGAGGTTGTCCTCTATTTGTCATACCTCCCCAATTCCACTCCTTAAATATATAGCCAGCTGGAACGTTTGCTTTAATCGAGTAAGTACCGGCCTGGTAGCTTCCAGTCTGCCCATTAAAGTATGTACTACCATCGAAGGTGATTGAGCCAACGTCAGGAGGAAATGTGAGGAAAGTGATTGTGTAAGTCTCTGGTTGGCTCTCATAAATCATAAAGGAAAAGGTTTCTGATGCTTCATACCCTAGGTCCTCCTCAGAGTATCCCCAAAATATCTTTACTGTAATCTTAACTTCACCATATTTTTTAGCAGAAAATAGAGCACGAGACCCTATCGTAATGATCTCATAGGGATTTAGTTTTGAAGGAAAAACAAAATTCAACGGACGGTAATCCTCCACAATACTAATACTTTCAGGAGGATCAAAACTCTCATAGGAAATAGGTATAACATAAATCGGTTTTGTATCTAAATTTTTAACTCTAATAACATATGTAAAATTGTGTCCCAAGATAACTAGATCGGGCAGAGTCCGAAAAGAGATGATAGAGATAGAGGAGCTTTGAGCAACTTGAGGAGCAAAACTTAAGAATATTGAAGAAAGTAGTAGGAGGATTATTCCCAAGCTAGACAGTTTCTTCAATTCTTTATCTCACCCCCCTGAGGATTCCCCACGCCAAAACGTTTAACAAAGCTTGATTTAAAAATTTCGCTCTTTACTATAGACCTTATCAACTTTACTTAAGTCTTTCTTTTTCATTTCTATTGCAATGTTCCCTCATATCTTATTCTATCTATGCTATGTACATATGTGAAAAGGCCTATACGAACATACTAATTGTTTGCTGGTTTAAGTCGTAGAGAGCTTTCCTAGAGATGGTGTATAATGGATGCTTCTATGACATGGAAGAATATACGCGGACTTGAGGCCCGTCAGGACGGAGCTGTCTCTGACCCTGAGCAGACGGCTGAAGAGGGACGCTCACGACAAAACCGATATGGGACTGGAGGTCCTTTTTTTTAGATCCGTGGACGAAATTCTCTAATCCGATCGCATGTAGATCTAGTGACGGGCGGGTATGGCGACCTGCGA
>OGCH01001225.1_pt1 | contig 10277 bp, 10 predicted proteins | sample 1570111 | NCBI WGS metagenome assembly OGCH01 (sample SAMN03436243, study PRJEB24508) | hot springs metagenome | biome: Desert Springs; feature: Hot Springs; material: Water | place: USA: Great Boiling Spring, Nevada | collected 2008-12-01 | depth 0 m m
CGGACAAGGTGGTGGCCGATCTCAAGGCGCTCCTTTAGCCCAGGGCCACGTCCAAGGCCATCATGACGGCGAAGCCCAGCATGGCCCCCAAGGTGGAGATGTCCCCGCTTTCCTTCTGGCTTTCCGGGATGACCTCCTCCACGATGACGTAGACCATGGCCCCCGCGGCCAGGGCCATGAAGTAGGGGAGGAGGGCCATCATGTGGGCCACCAGGGCGGCCCCCAGGAGGGCGGCCAGGTTGTCCAGGGTCATGGCAAGGAGGGCCAGGACCCCAAGGAGAAGCCACACCCCCAGGGAAAGCTCCCTGAAACCCAGAAGAAGCTCGTGCAAAAAGGCCGCCAGGAGGATGACCAGGGTGGCGGGAACGAAGGGCAAGAAGGTGAGGAGCACCCCAAGGAGCCAGAGGACCACGAAGAGCCAGTCGGCGAAGGCCTCCACGGGAAAAGCCTAAGGGAAGGGGTCATGAGAAGGAAAAGGGACATTCGCCTCTCAAGGCTTCCCCTAGGCTAGGGTGGGAGGCGGTTATGGACATCGGGCTACCCAGGGAGCGCATGGTGCTGAAGACCCTCCCCCCCTTCGGGGAGGAGGTCCGGGAAGGGCGGGTGGCCCTTACCCCCCAGGGGGTGCGGGAGCTCACCGCCCAGGGGCACCGGGTCTACGTGGAGCGGGGGGCTGGGGAGCGGGCGGGCTTTCCCGATGCCCTTTACGAGGCGGCGGGGGCCCGGCTGGTGAGCCGGGAGGAGGCCTTTGGCCGGGGTGAGGTGGTGCTGAAGGTGGCCAGGCCCACCCTCGAGGAGATCGCCCTCCTCCGTCCCGAGGCCACCCTCATGGGCTTTTTGCACCTGGCGGCGGCGGAGTCGGGGCTCATTGAGGCCATGGCGGAAAAGGGGATCACCGCCATCGGCTACGAGCTCATCGGGGACGGGGAAAAGCGCCCCGTCCTCAAGGCCATGAGCGAGATCGCCGGGAGGCTTGCCCCCCAGATCGCCGGGAGACTTCTGGAGGCCCCTCTGGGCCCCGGGGTCCTCCTCTCCGGCCTTCCCGGCATCCCCCCCGCCGACGTGGTGATCCTGGGAGCGGGGGTCCTGGGCCGGGCCGCCGCCCGGGCCTTCCTGGGGGCGGGGGCCTCGGTCTACCTCCTGGACAAGGACCTCACCGCCTTAGAGGAGGCGGCTAAGGAGGCCCCGAACGCGGTGACCGCCCTCATCACCCAAAGCCGCCTGGAGCGCTACGTGGCCTTCGCCGACGTCTTGGTGGGGGCGGTGGCCGTGCCCGGGGAGCGCACCCCCCTCCTCCTCACCCGGGACCTCCTCGCCCGCATGCGCCCGGGGAGCGCCCTCCTGGACTTCGCCATTGACCAGGGCGGCATCGCCGAGACCAGCCGGGTGGGCATCTACCAGGAGATGGGCATCACCCACTTCTGCCTGCCCAACGTTCCCGCCCTGGTGCCCCGCACCGCCAGCCACGCCCTCACCGCCACCCTGCTTCCCTTCCTCCTGGAAATGGAAGACGACCCCCTCAAGGTCCCCGCCCTGCGCCAGGGAGCCTACCTGGTCCTGGGCCAGAAAGGAGGCCACCTAGAATGAGCTACCGCAAGAAGCTCACCTCCCCCGAGGACGCCGCCACCCTGATCCGCTCGGGGATGCGGGTCTTCGTCTCCGGCAACGCCGCCACGCCCACGCCCCTCCTCGAGGCCCTGGCGGCCCGCAAGGAGGAGCTGGAAGGGGTGGAGCTCATCCACCTCCTGCAGATGGGCCACGACCCCTTCGCCGGCCCCGAGATGGAGGGCCACTTCCGCAGGCGCTCCCTCTTCGTGGGCCCCGCCGACCGGGAGGCGGTGAACCAGGGCCGGGCGGACTACGTGCCCATCATGCTCCACCAGGTCCCCTGGCTCTTCAAGCGCCGGGTCCTGCCCCTGGACGCCGCCATCGTCCAGGTCTCCCCCCCCGACGAGCACGGCTTCTGCTCTTTGGGGGTGGAGGTCATCGCCTCCAAGGCCGCCCTGGAAGCGGCCCCCATCGTGATCGCCATGGTGAACCCCAGGATGCCGAGAACCCTGGGGGACACCTTCGTCCACGTCTCCCGCTTCACCGCCATCGTGGAGATGGACTACCCCCTGCCCGAGCTAAAGCGGGAGGGCTTCGGGGAGGTGGAGAGGCGCATCGGGGAGCACGTGGCGGGCCTCATAGAGGACGGGGCCACCCTGCAGATGGGCATCGGGGCCATCCCGGACGCCGTCTTGGCCAGCCTCGAGGGCCGCAGGGACCTGGGCATCCACACGGAGATGATCTCCGACGGGGTGCTGGAGGCCCTGGAGAAGGGCCTCATCACCGGGAGCAAGAAGACCCTCCACCCGGGCAAGATCGTGGGCACCTTCGTCCTGGGCTCGGAGCGCCTCTACCGCTTCGTCCACGACAACCCCCTCTTTGAGCTCCACCCCGTGGACTACGTCAACGACCCCTTCGTCATCGCCCAGAACCGCAAGATGGTGGCCATCAACTCCGCCATAGAGGTGGACCTCACGGGCCAGGTGGTGGCGGACTCCATCGGCACCCGCATCTACTCGGGCTTCGGCGGCCAGCTGGACTTCATCCGGGGAGCGGCCCGGAGCGAGGGGGGAAGGCCCATCATCGCCCTCCCCTCCACGGCCAAAGGGCATAGCCGCATCGTCCCCTACCTGAAGCCGGGGGCCGGGGTGGTCACCACCCGGGCGGACGTGCACTACGTGGTCACCGAGTGGGGCGTGGCCGAGCTCTTCGGCCGCTCCTTGAGGGAAAGGGCTATGGCCCTTATAGGGATCGCCCACCCCGACTTCCGGGAGGAGCTCTACCAGGCCGCCTGGGAGCGGAAGCTCTTACCCCGGAGCTACCCCGGGGTGAACCTCAAAGGAAAGGACCGGGCTTGACAAGGCCCGGCCCGCCCCCCTAAATAGGGGGCGATGCCGAAGAAGCCCAAGACCCAGGGGGAAGAGAGCCGGGCCGCCACCTTGGTGGTGGTGGAGTCCCCCGCCAAGGCCAAAAGCATCCAGAAGATGCTGGGGCCCGGCTACGAGGTCCGGGCCAGCAAGGGCCACGTGGCCGACCTCCCGGAAAGGGCCCTGGGGGTGGACGTGGAGCGGGACTTCGCCCCCACCTACGAGGTGAAGAAGGACAAGAAGCCCGTGGTGGAAGAGTTGAAGCGGGCCGCCCAGGGCAAGAGGCTCCTCATCGCCACCGACCCCGACCGGGAGGGGGAGGCCATCGGCTGGCACGTGGCGAGGCTTTTGGGGCGGGACCCCAAGGAGCCCATCCGGGTGGAGTTCCACGAGATCACCCCCAGGGTGGTGAAGCAGGCGGTGGCCTCCCCCAGGCCCATAAACCAGAACCTGGTGGACGCCCAGCAGGCCAGGCGGGTCCTGGACCGCCTGGTGGGCTACAACCTCTCCCCCCTCCTCTCCCTGGCGTTCCGCAAGCGGGCCCTCTCCGCCGGCCGGGTCCAGAGCGTGGCCTTGCGGCTCGTGGTGGAGCGGGAGGAGGAGATCGAGGCCTTCCGGGAGGAGACCTACTTCGTCCTCTTTGGCCGCTTCCTGGCGGAAGGGAAGGAGGTCTCCGCCAGCCTTTACGAGGTGGAGGGGAAGCGCCTCTTTGCGGGCCAGGGGGAGAAGGAGGGGAAGCTCCACATCGCCACGGAGGAGGAGGCCCAGCGCCTGGCCCAGGAGGCGAGGGGCCTTCCCTACCGGGTGGCCCAGGTGGAGACCAAGGAGCGCCGCAAGGCCCCCCCGCCCCCCTTCACCACCTCCACCCTGCAGCAGGCGGCCAGTAGCCGCCTGGGCTACACGGCGAGCCGCACCATGCGCATCGCCCAGCGCCTCTACGAGGGGGTGGACCTCCCCGAGGGCACCGTGGGCCTCATCACCTACATGCGCACGGACTCGGTGCGCATCGCCCCCGAGGCCCTGCAAGCGGCCCGGGCGGTCATCGGCGAGGTCTTCGGTCCCGAGTACCTGCCCGAGGCCCCCAGGGTCTACAAAAACCGCAAGGCGGGGGTCCAGGACGCCCACGAGGCCATCCGCCCCACGGACCCCAGGCGCACCCCCGAGGCGGTGCGCAAGTACCTCTCGGAGGAGGAGTACCGCCTTTATGACCTCATCTGGCGGCGCTTCCTGGCCAGCCAGATGCGGGAGGCCCTCTACGAGCAGACGGTGGTCCTTTTTCAGGACGAGGGGCCTAGCCCCCGGTTCCTCTTCCGGGCCTCGGGCTCGGTGCTGAAGTTTGAAGGCTACCTGAAGGCCTGGGGAAGGGAGGGGGAGGAGGCGGAAGAGCCCCCCGTGCCCGCCCTTTCCCCAGGGGCCAGGGCGGCGCTTCTGGAGGTGAGGGCGGAGGAGCGCCGCACGGAGCCCCCACCCCGCTACACGGACGCCACCTTGGTCAAGACCATGGAGGAGCTGGGCATCGGCCGCCCCTCCACCTACGCCCCCACCCTGGAGACCCTGGAGAAGCGGGGGTACGTGGAGCGCCGGGGCCGCACCCTCCTCCCCACCCCCTTGGGCCGGGAGGTGGTCCGCTACCTCAAGGCCCACTTCCCCCAGGTGGTGGCCTACGAGTTCACCGCCCGCATGGAGGACCGCCTGGACCAGGTGGAGGAGGGCAAGGCCCCCTGGCCCCAGGTGGTCCTGGAGTTCTACGCCCCCTTCCTGGAAGAGCTCAACCAGGTGCCCAAGAAGACCTGCCCCCAGTGTGGCCGCCCCCTGGAGCTCAAGGTGAGCCGCTTCGGCCAGTTCCTGGGGTGCACGGGCTACCCGGAGTGCACCTACACCGAGCCTTTGGAGAAGAAGGAGGCCGAGCCCATCGGGGAGGCCTGCCCCAAATGCGGCCGCCCCCTTCTCAGGAAGGAAGGGCGGTACGGGAGCTTCATCGCCTGCTCGGGCTACCCGGAGTGCGACTACACCCGGGACGACGGCGCCCCCACGGGCCACGCCTGCCCCAAGTGCGGGGGACGGGTCCTTAAAAAGCGGAGCAAGCGGGGGAAGCCCTACTTTAGGTGCGAGAACCGGGACTGCGACTTCCTCTCCTTCTACCCCTTGCTGGAGGCCTCCTGCCCCGCCTGCGGCTGGCCCCTGGTGCAGAAGGGCAAGAAGGCCCTCTGCATGAACCCCGCCTGCCCGGAGCACGACCCCGCCCTGGTGCCGAAACCCAAGGAGACCGGTCCCAAAAGGCCCGCCAGGGGGAAGAAAGCGCCAGCGCCCCCCAAGGACTGGGAAGAGCTCCAGGCCTTCCTCCCCGAGCTTCCCCAGGCGGAAAGGCGGGCCCTCGAGGGCCTGGCCCAGGGCAAGCCCCTGAGCGAGGAGGAGGCCAGGCTGGCCAAGAGGGCTCTCTTCAAGCTCAGGATGCGCAAGGGGCGGGCCAGGAAGGAGGTGGCCCCTGCCTGAGAGCCTGAAGCTCCACCTCCTACGCCTGGCCCGGGAGGGGGAGGTGGCGGTGCCGGGCCTCCCCCTGAAGGCCTACGCCCTCGAGGGGCCCGAGGAGCGGGAGGAAAGCGCCTTTTACCTCCTTTTGGAAGGGGAGCTGGTCATGGACCTCCCCGAGGGGCGCTACCTGCACCTCCGCCCTGGGGAGGCGGCGTGGGTGCGGGAGCCCCACCGCCTCCTTCCCGTGAAGCGGGCGGTGCTCCTTTTCCTTCCGGCCTAGGCCCCACCAGGTAGACCGCCCCCCAGGGGCGGTAGACGCTCACCACCCGGTCCTCCCGGACCCTGCCATCTTGGTAGCGGACCAGGCGCCGCCACTCCACCCGGGCCCCCTCGGCGGCGAAATCCACCTGCTTGCGCGCCCCGGGGGGCAGGGTCGGAACCACGATTTCCCGAGGAGGAAGAGGGGGCTTCCGGTCGGTGATGAAGGGGCCTTCGTAGCGCACCTCCCGGTCCTTGGTGCCGAAGAGGTGGAAGCGGAGCCGGGTCCCCACCACGGAGCGCTGGACCAGGATGTGCCCCGGGGTGTCGTTGAGGACCTTGAGGTCCTTGTAAGGCTGGAAGACGGCGGCGTCCAGCCCCGTGGGCTTGTAGTAGGCCACCTGGTAGCTGTGGGCGTGGCGCTCCAGGATGGGGAGACCGGCGAAAAAGAAGGCCCTGAAGAGGGTGGTGGAGACCTGGCAGACCCCGCCCCCCACCCCCTGCTCCGTCCGGTCCCCCACGATCACGAAGGCCTCCTGGTACCCCGCTTCCTCGGTCACGGGCCCCAGGGCCTGGTTGAAGGAGAAGGCCCCCGGGGGGATGAGGAGGCCATCCAGCCGGCTGCTGGCCAGGAGGAGGTTGTGGACCCTGGCCCGGCTGGAACCCTGGAAGTCCGTCTCCCCCGTGGCCAGGTGCTCCCGCACCCCCAGGGCGTAGAGGTCCTTGAGGCTTAAGGTGGGAGGGATGTAGCGCACGGGCAGGCGGAAGCTCCGCCTTCCCTGCGCCCTGGCCTCCCGGTAAGCGGCCAGGGCCTCCTTCTCGTCAAAGAGGAGCCCCTTCTTCTCCACCCCCCGCCACCCCCCTTCCCCGTAGACGAAGCGGGGCGGGCGGGGCTCCCGGGAGAGCTTCTTCAGGAGGGCCCTAAGCTCCGCCTCCGAGGCCACGGGGTAGCGCTGGACCCCCGTGTAGGTGCGAAGCGCTCCCCCCTCTATGACCTCTTCCTGGAGGACCAGAAGGGCCTCCAGGGGCTCCCCCTGGCCCAGGACCGCGCTCAGGAAAAAGAGGGGGAGAAGAAGCCACCTCATAGGGGCGAGGCTACCACGCCCCTTGCGAAAACCCCGTGAAACCTTCACCCGCTCAAGCCCACGGCCTGGTATAGGGCCCTCTCCTCCTCCGGGGTCAGGAAGCGGGCCGCCCCCAGGGGCAGGTCCCCCAGGCGGAGGGGCCCCAGGCTCAAGCGCTTCAGGTAGAGGACCCGGTTGCCCCGGGCCTGGAACATGCGCTTCACCTGGTGGAAGCGGCCCTCCAGGAGGGTGAGCTCCACCCAGGTGGGGTCCTCCCCCAGGAAAAGCTTCGCGGGAAGGGTCTTTCGCCCATCCAGGAGAACCCCCTCCTGGAAGGCCCGCACGTCCGCCTCCGTGGCCGGGTGGAGGAGGTGGACCAGGTAGCGCTTCTCCACCTTGTGCCGGGGGTGGGTGAGGCGGTGGAGGAGCTCCCCGTCGGTGGTGAAGAGGAGGAGGCCCTCGGTGTCCTTGTCCAGCCGGCCCACCGGGGAGAGGTCCCGGGTGGGGAAGCCCTCGAGGAGGGCGTAAACCGAGGGGCCCTCCTTCCTGCTGGTCACGTACCCCGCGGGCTTGTGGAGGAGGAGGTGGAGGTGGCGGCGGGGGGAAAGGGGCCTCCCTTCCACCTCGAGGGCCGCCCCTTCCGGCACGTGGAAGCCGGGGTCCAGGACCTCCCTGCCCTCCACCCGCACCTTCCCGGAGCGGACGAGCCTTCCCACCTCCTTGCGGCTCCCCAGGCCCAGCCGGGCCAGAAGCTTGTCCAGCCTTTCTCCCCTCACAGCTCCCGTGCGCCCTCCAGCCACCAGAGAGCCCCCTTGGCCTCTAGCTTAGCGAACTCCTCCGGCAGGAGGCCCCGGGGCTCCACCCGACCCCCCCCAAGGCGGTGGAGAAGGGCGAGGCGTTCCAAGGGATCTTGGGGCAGGTGAGGAGAAACCACGAGAAGATCTATGTCGCTTTCCAGGTTGAACTCCCCTCGAGCCACGGAGCCAAAGAGATAGACCCTGGCCTCCCCTAAAGCCTCCCGGACCCTATGGGCGTAGGCCCTGGCCTCCTCCAAAAGGGCCTCCCATTCCGCCTGCCTCCGCCTCAGGGCCTCATGGAGCATAAAACCCCTCCACCCAGGCCAATAGGGCCTCCGCCGCCTCCAAAGCCTGAGAAGCCCGCCTGGCTGTGTAGTAAAGGTGAGGGCTTCCCTCGGGGTAGGCGTCGGGGTAGCGGGCGGGAATGTAGTGGAGGTCCAGCTCCTTAGCCGCCTCCAAGAGGTTTCCGGGAGCCTCCAACCCCACCTCCCTCAAGCCCTCCAAGAGCCGGGAAAGGGCGTGGCCGTAGGCAGGGCGGCCCAGCCCTCGGAGAAGGCCCTTTAGGGCATACTCCGCCGCCTGCTGGGCCTTGAAAGCGGCCCAGTCGTAGTCCCCCTCTTCGGCGTCCCTCCTGGCGGAGTCCAGGGTGTGCCGGGCCTGGGAAAGCCAGCGGCCAAACTCCTCCCGGTCCAAGGGCACCATCCTCCTTATCCTAAGGGGATGAGGCTTTACCAGCTGGACAGCTACGCCACCCGCTTCCAGGCCCGGGTGGAAAGGGCCTGGAGCGACGAGAAGGGGCACTACGCCGTCTTGTCGGAGACCCTCTTCTACCCCGAGTCCGGGGGCCAGCCCGCGGACACCGGCGTACTCAAGGGCCCTTTCGGCGAGGTGCGGGTCCTCCACGCCTACGAGGAGGAGAAGGCCTTCGGGGACGTGGTCCACGTCCTCTCCGCCCCCATCCCCGAGGGGGTGGAGGTGGAGGGGGAGATTGACTGGAAGAGGCGCTTCCGCCACATGCAGCGCCACACCGCCCAGCACCTCCTCTCCCAGGCCCTTCTCCGGGCCGGGGGGTACCACACCGTGGCCGTGAGCCTGGACTCCCCCCTCTGCACCATAGACCTGGAAGAGGAGGTGGAGGAGGAAAAGGTGCGCCAGGCGGAGGCCCTGGCCGCCTTCGCCGTATACGCCGACTACCCGGTGGAGGCCTTCTGGGTAAGCGAGGAGGAGCTGGCCCACTACCCCCTCCGCCGCCCCCCCAAGGTCCAGGGAAAGGTGCGCCTGGTCAAAATCGGGGACTTTGACCTGGCGGCCTGCGGGGGCACCCACCTGAAGACCAGCGCCCAGGCGGGGCCCATCAAGGTGGTGAAGTGGGAGCGGTACAAGGGGGGCACCCGGGTCTACTTCCTGGCGGGGTGGGAGGCCCTCGAGGACTACCACGCCAAGCACGCTCTCCTCGCCCGCCTGGCCCTGGCCTTCTCCACCAGCCCCCTGGAGCTGGAGAAGCCCATCAAGCGCCTCCAGGAGGAGCTTTACGCCCTCAAAGGGGAAAACCAGGCCCTCAAGGAGGCCCTGGTGGAGGCCCTTCTGCCCCGGGCCCTGGAGGAGGGGGTCCTCCTGGTGCCCGCCCCCGTCCTCCCCGACTTGGCCAAGAGGCTCCTCGCCTGGAGCGACAAGACCTTCCTCCTCCTCTCCAAAGAGGGGCGCTTCGCCCTCTTGGGGCCCGAGAGGGAGCGGGTCCTCCACGCCCTCAAGGCCCTGGGGGCCAGGGGCGGAGGGAAGGAGATCCTCCAGGGGGCCCTGCCCCCGGAGAAGGTGGCCCAGGCCCTGGACCCCAAACTCGTAAGCTAGGGGCATGGGACTTTTTGAGGGGAAGGGGGTTCTCGTCACCGGAGGGGCCAGGGGCATCGGCCGGGCCATCGCCCAGACCTTCGCCCGGGAGGGGGCTTTGGTGGCCCTTTGCGACCTGAGGCCCGAGGGGAAGGAGGTGGCGGAGGCCATCGGGGGGTTCTTCGTCCAGGCCGACCTGGCCCAGGAGCGGGACCGGGAGCGCTTCGTGGAGGAGGCCGCCCACGCCCTGGGCCGGGTGGACGTCCTGGTGAACAACGCCGCCATCGCCGCCCCCGGCTCGGCCCTCACCGTTCCCTTGGCCGAGTGGCGCAAGGTCCTGGAGGTGAACCTCACCGCCCCCATGCACCTCTCGGCCCTGGCCGCCCGGGAGATGCGCAAGGTAGGGGGCGGGGCCATCGTGAACGTGGCCAGCGTCCAGGGGCTTTTCGCCGAACAGGAAAACGCCGCCTACAACGCCTCCAAGGGAGGCCTGGTGAACCTGACCCGTTCCCTGGCCCTGGACCTCGCCCCCCTGGGCATCCGGGTCAACGCCGTGGCCCCGGGGGCCATCGCCACGGAGGCGGTCCTCGAGGCCATCCTCCTCTCCGAGGACCCCGAGAGGACCCGGCGGGACTGGGAGGACCTCCACGCCTTAAGGCGGCTGGGCAGGCCCGAGGAGGTGGCGGAGGCCGTCCTCTTCCTGGCCTCGGGGAAAGCCAGCTTCATCACCGGGGCCATCCTCCCCGTGGACGGGGGGATGACGGCCAGCTTCATGATGGCGGGAAGGCCCGTATGAGCCACCCCATGCTGGCTTGCGCCAGCATGGGGGCCCCGGCAAAAGGTCCCTAGGGAGCTTCCCTGGGCCAGTGGGGCGAAGGAAACCGGATCACTCTCCCTGTCGCCTTCGCCCGGGAAGCCCCCCGAAAAAGGCGGCCCCCCGGCCG
>OGCH01001228.1_pt1 | contig 10264 bp, 7 predicted proteins | sample 1570111 | NCBI WGS metagenome assembly OGCH01 (sample SAMN03436243, study PRJEB24508) | hot springs metagenome | biome: Desert Springs; feature: Hot Springs; material: Water | place: USA: Great Boiling Spring, Nevada | collected 2008-12-01 | depth 0 m m
CCTGCCCGCGCTGCAAGGGGAATATAAGCCGCGCGTGGCGTGCGTGGTGGACACTTCGGGGTCTATCAGCGACCGCGAACTGGCGCAAGCGCTCGCCGAAGTGCGCGCCGTGCTGGAGGCGTTGCGCATCCCCGTCACGATTATCCCGTGCGACGCCGTGCCGTATGAGGCGATTCGCGTCTTTCATGGCTCCGACTGGCTCAAGGTGCGGCAGGGTCTGCGCGGGGGCGGGGGCACAGATATGGTGGCAGGGCTGAACGCCGCGCTGGCGATGAAGCCGAAGCCCGAAGCGGTGATTGTGCTGACGGACGGCTACACGCCGTTTCCCAACACGCGCCCGAAGGACACGGCAGTCATCTGGGCGATTTGGCAGCAGGGTGATAGCGAGCCGCCCAAGCCGCCGATGCCGCCCTGGCGCCCACGCGATGTGGTGATAATCCCGCTTTAGTGCGCCACGGCGGGCGCGCTGAGGTCCGATTCGTCGTCGGGCAGCATTGGCTCGCCCTTCACGAACACAATCTCGCCCGCGTCGTTCAAGCGCGCAATAATCGTGTCGCCCTCTTCGAAGCGACCGAGCAGCAGCTGTTCGGAGAGCGGGTCTTCGATGAGTTGCTGCACCACGCGCCGCAGCGGACGCGCCCCGAAGTTCGGGTCGTAGCCCTTCTCGGCAAGCAGCTCCTTGACCGACGGCTCCAAAATCAGCTGCATGTGGTGGCTCTGCAACTGCTCCTGCACCCGCCCAATCATTAGGTCTACAATCTGCAGGATCTCCTCGCGCGTGAGCGGATGGAACACGATGACCTCATCCACGCGGTTGAGGAACTCCGGTCGGAAGAGCTTCTTCATCTCGTCGAGCATGCGGTTCTTCATCGCCTCGTAGGCGCGTGGGTCTTCGGGCGAGGTGCGGCTCTTGCGGAAGCCGACGCCATCCTCCTCCACAATTGAGCGCACGCCCACATTGCTTGTCATGATGATAATCGTGTTGCGGAAGTCGACGGTGTGCCCTTGGGAGTCGGTGAGGCGTCCGTCTTCCATCACCTGCAGCAGCAGGTTGAACACATCGGGGTGCGCCTTTTCGATTTCGTCGAGTAGCACGACGCTGTAGGGCTGGCGTCGCACCGCTTCGGTCAGCACACCGCCCTCCTCATAGCCCACATAGCCGGGTGGCGCCCCGATGAGGCGCGACACATTGAACCGCTCCATATACTCGCTCATATCGATGCGGATGAGGTTGTTCTCGTTATCGAAGAGGTAGGCGGCGAGGGCGCGTGCCAGCTCGGTCTTGCCGACGCCGGTGGGTCCGAGGAAGATGAAGGTGCCCATCGGGCGCTTCGGGTCTTTCAGTCCGGAGCGGGCGCGTCGCAAGGCGCGTGCCACCGCCGACACCGCCTCGTGCTGACCAATCACACGCTTGTGCAGCTCCTCCTCGATGCGCAGCAGCTTCTGCGTCTCGCCCTCCACCAGACGGGAGACGGGGATGCCTGTCCAGCTCTGCACGATCTGGGCGACATCATGCTCGGTGACGAGGGTGGTCATCTCTTGGCGCTGGGCTTCCCACTCCTCTTCCATCCGCTCGATATCGCCCAGCAGTTCACGCCGTCGCGCCTCCAGCTCAGCTGCCTGCTCATACTTGCCCTGCTGCCGGAGGCTCTGAATATCTTTGTCGAGCATTTCAAGCTTGCCCTTGGCGCGGCGCAGTTCGAGCGGCGGCAGCGATTGCTGCAGGCGTACGCGGGAGGAGGCTTCATCGATGAGATCGATGGCTTTGTCGGGTAGGAAGCGGTCGTTGATATAGCGCGAGGAGAGTCGCACCGCCGCCTCGATGGCGCTATCGGTGATGATGACCCGATGGTGCGACTCGTAGCGGTCGCGCAGCCCTTTGAGAATCTCGATGGCTTCCTCTTGGGAGGGTTCGCGCACCTGCACGGGCTGGAATCGGCGTTCCAGCGCGGCGTCCCGCTCGATATATTTGCGGTACTCGTCCATCGTGGTGGCGCCGATGCATTGCAGTTCGCCGCGTGCAAGCGCGGGCTTCATAATGTTGGAGGCGTCGATGGCGCCTTCGGCTGCGCCTGCGCCCACCAGCGTGTGCAGCTCGTCGATGAACAGCACCACCTCGCCCTGCGCCTTGCGTACCTCTTCCAGCACGCGCTTCATGCGCTCTTCGAATTCGCCCCGATACTTCGTGCCGGCGACCAGCCCCGCCAGGTCGAGGGCGACGATGCGCTTATTTTTGAGGGCATCGGGCACATCGCCGTGGATGATGCGCTGCGCCAGCCCCTCGACGATAGCGGTCTTGCCCACGCCCGGCGGACCGACCAGCACGGGGTTATTTTTGGTGCGGCGTGCCAGAATTTGCATCACGCGCTCCACTTCGGTGTGGCGCCCGATGACAGGGTCCAGCTTGCCCTGTCGAGCCAGCTCGGTCAGGTCGCGTCCGAACTCGTCGAGGGTCGGGGTGCGCGACCGCTGGGCGCGAGGCGCAGGAGCAGAGTGCCCCTCATGGTCTTGGAGTTGCATCACTTCGCGTCGGGCACGCTCCAAATCGACACCCAGCTTGTGCAGCACTCGCGCTGCCAAGCCCTCACCCTCCCGAATCAAACCTAACAGCAGATGCTCCGTGCCGATATAATTGTTGTTCAACTGGCGCGCCTCGTCATACGCTAAATCAATCACCCGCTTCGCCCGCGCCGTCAACTGCATCTCCTGACCCGGACGCGCATCACCTCGTGGCGCGTACCGCTCAACCTCGGCGCGAATGCGTTGCAGGCTGATCCCCAAGCGGTCGAGAATGCGCGCGGCGACACTATCGGTCTCGCGAATCAGACCCAGCAGCAGGTGTTCCGTGTTGACCTGTGATTCGCCCATCCGCTGGGCTTCTTCTTGCGCGTAGAAGATGACCTTCCGCGCCCGCTCTGTAAAGCGTTGCCACATCATTCTCGACCCTCCATCCCGGCGCTACCGCCGTTCTGATAAAGTGTTTCCATAGTGCCTCCGTTATTTTCTTATGGGGATTCGCTCCCCACATCTTATGATAGGGGAAAGCCCCAAACGGTTCCTTCCCACATCTTATGATAGGGGAAAGCCCCAAACGGTTCCTTCCCACATCTTATTATCGGGAAAGCGCCCTGATGGGTTCCTCCCCGCCTTATATTGTAGCACATGGCGGGGTCAAAAATCAAGGGGGGTCAGATAGCAGCTGCTCTATGGGGATGCCGGTCGATTCGTGAAGCAGCTCAGCCACATGGCGTGCGGTTAGCGTCAGCGGTTGCCGACTCGCAGCCCCCTGCTCGACTGCAGCCAGCATGGATTGGTATTTCCGCAGGTACTCTTCGAGGGTCGCTTTGACCTCTGGCTCAGGTGCCATCGCCTCCATAATCTGGCGGTGCAGACTGCGCAGCAATTCACTTTCGGACAGCCACTGATAGTAGATGGGCGGGAGCAGTCGCGAGTGGACACTGAGCCGTGCGGCGGCAGTCCTCAAGAGATCAACAGCCTTACCAGGCAGCTGCCGCTCAGGCATGTAGCGCAAAGAGAGCTTCACAGCGGCTTGAACCGCCTCATCCGCCACGCCGACCGCGTATTCCACATAAAATCGGTGTCGGTGAGCCTCCAACATCTTCAGCGCGGTCTCTGGAGACGGTTCGGCGATAGGCACAGGCTCAAAGAGCGGCTGAAGTTGCTCCAATCGCTCCGCATCCTGCTCGCTGCTCCCGGTGTTGTAAACACCGATACAGCGCACCCTACCTGCTTGAAGCACCAAACGCAGAAGCTGCATCGCCTCCAGCGGACGCGAGCTATCCGCAGGTTCAAAAAGGGTCTCTAAATCGTCGATAAAGAGAATAACCTTGTCGACCGCTTGGCGCAGCCCTTGAAGAAGCCGCGTGGCGAAAGAGTAATGAGCGGTACATAGAAGCAGCGAAGCGGGCGTCAGCGCGATAACGCGCCTGCCTTTCAGAGCGGGCAACGACGGCTCATGTGCCAGCACCGCCGCCACACCATGAACCAAGGTGGTCTTGCCGACGCCAGCGGGACCGATGAGGAGCGGGTTATGACGGCTCATGCGGGCAAGGATTTGCAATACCGTGTAGATTTCGGCATCCCGCTCGTAGGCGACCTGCACCTTGCCTTCACGCGCATCGCGCGTTAAATCGCTCCCAATCTCGCTCAGTATAGACGGGATAGGCGACAGAGCTGGGGATGGCTCGGTTCTGGACGCCTCCCGACCAGAAGCAGTGTCGTGCCGTATTTGTGTCAATTCGTGTCGGGCACGCTCCAAATCCACACCCAACTTGTGCAGCACCCGCGCTGCCAGCCCCTCACCCTCCCGAATCAAACCTAACAGCAGATGCTCCGTGCCGATATAGTTATCGTTCAGATGACGCGCCTCGTCATACGCCAGGTCAATCACCCGCTTCGCCCGCGCCGTCAACTGCATCTCCTGACCCGGACGCGCTTCACCTCGTGGGATATACCGCTCAATCTCGGCGCGAATGCGCTGCGGGCTAACACCCAAGCGGTCGAGAATGCGGGCGGCGACGCTATCGGTCTCGCGAATCAGACCCAGCAGCAGGTGTTCCGTGCTGACTTGAGTCTCACCCAAGTGTTGGGCTTCCTCTTGTGCATAAAAGATAATCTTTCTGGCTCGCTCGGTAAAACGCTGCCACAGCATTTTTTTTCACTCCCGTCCGATAGGTTGGATAACGGGCTGCACTTTCAGGAATGCCTTCACCACGCGCGGGTCGAACAGGCTGCCTGCACCCTGCTTGATGCGGGCGATAGCCTCTTGCTCGCTTAGGGGTGGGCGATAGGGCATGGGGGTGCGCATGCCGTCGAAGGCTTCGGCGAGGGCAAGCACGCGGGCAGGCAGCGGGATTTGCTCGCCGCGCCAGCCGTTGGGATAGCCGCTGCCGTCCCATCGCTCATGATGGCACTCCACAAGGGGCAGGGCATCGTGAAACCGCTGGATACGGCGCAGCAGCTGCACGCCCAAGCGCGGATGCTCCCGAATCGCACACCACTGGTCAGGCGTGAGGTCGGCACAGCGCAGCAGCTCGGTGGGCAGCCCCAGCATGCCGACATCGTGCAACGCCGCTGCGATGCGCAGCAGGCGCAGGGTGGGCTTGCTCAAGCCCAGCTCGCAGCCGATGGCAACCGCATAAGTGGCGACCCGCTCGCTATGCCCTTCCAGAAAGGGGTGCACCATCTCCAGCGCCCGCACCAGCGCCCGAATCACATCGTTCTCCATCTGCACCAGCAGGTCGCGCGTCAATCGCTTGCCCCCCGTGCCGCTGATAGTCTACCTTCTCGGTGGCAGATAGCGTTTGATAATCCAGAGCCGTGCAAAAGCCCACAGAATCAGTAGGCTGCCCAGCGCGGCGCCCGCCAACCGGTGATGAAGCACATACTCATAATAGATAATCGCCAGCCCCAGCACCACCATGATGGCGCTGATGGCATATCGCAACGCCATCGGCATACCTCTATCATACCTGATAGCAACCATTCTGAAAGGTATAATCCGCATATCACGGAGGAGGGAGATGGCGCGATACCGCTGGCGGCTGCGCGCAACGAATCGGCAGAAGGCGGAGTGGCTGCGCAACGAACTGAATATCAGCGCTGCGATGGCGCAGTTGTTGGTGGCTCGTGGCTATGAGGAGCCTACAGACGCCTATCGCTTCCTGCATCCCTCGCTGAACGATTTGGGCGACCCCTTCCTGCTGCCCGATTGCGACCGTGCGGTGCATCGCCTGGTGCAAGCAGTGCGGAGCAAAGAGCCAGTGCTGGTCTATGGCGATTACGACGCGGACGGCGTGACATCGACCGCGCTGTGGCTTTTCACACTGCGACGGTTGGGTGTGCCCGCCGAGCCGATGCTGCCACGCCGCCAGCACGAAGGCTACGACCTCCATCCAAATGCCATCGAAGCGGCACGCGCTATCGGGGCGCAACTGGTGCTGACATGCGATTGTGGCATACGCGCCCATCGCGTCGTGGACGAGCTGAACGCCGCAGGGCTGGAGGTGATTATCACTGACCATCACCAGCCCGATAATACGCTGCCTAACGCGCTGGCAGTGGTCAATCCACACCGCACCGATTCACGCTACCCCTTCGCGGAACTCAGTGGGGTGGGGGTCGCCTTTCGGGTGGCGGAGGCTTTGGTGCGCACGCTGGGCTACTCCGTCGATAAATTTCGCCAATCGGTGCTGGACCTGGTGACGATTGGCACGGTTGCCGATGTGATGCCGTTGCTGGGTGAGAATCGGGTGCTGGTTGCTTACGGGCTGCAACGGCTTCGTTCGTCGCCCCGAATCGGACTGCGGAAACTCATCGAGGTCGCACGCCTGAACCAAGCGCAACTGACCACCCGCGATATCGGCTTTATGATTGCGCCGCGCCTGAACGCAGCAGGACGCATGGAGGATGCCAGCCTCGCCCTAGAACTGTTGATGACGACCGACGAGCCACGGGCACACGCGCTCGCCCAAGAGTTAGAACGGCACAATCGCAAGCGGCAGGCACTGCAGCAAGCCATTCTGGACGAAGCGCAGGCACAAATAGAAGAGCATGGGCTACTGCAGCATCGTGCCCTGTTCGTCCACTCGCTGGGATGGCATCATGGCGTCATCGGGCTGGTCGCCAGCAAATTGGTGAGCAGCTACTATCGCCCCACCTTCGTGGTTAGCATAGAGCGAGAGGCGGGTGTTGCGCACGGCTCCATCCGCAGAATCCCCGCCTTCGACCTGACCGAAGTGCTCAACCTCATGAAGCCGCTTTGCACCAAATGTGGGGGACATCCTGCAGCGGGCGGATTCGTCGTGCCGCTGGAGCAAATGGAGCCGCTGCGCACCCTGATTCTCGAACATGCCAACCGACGCTTGACTGACGAAGACCTGATTCCCGAACTCTGGATCGATATGGAGTTGGAGGGGCATGAGGTGAACCAGCGCTTGCTCAGTGAGCTGGAGATGCTGGAGCCGTTCGGAACTGGCAACGAGTCGCCCCTGTTCCTGTGCCGTAATGTGCGTGTGATAGGCAGCCGCACCAGCCAAGACGGCAAGCACCTGTTCCTGCGGATTCGTCCCGAAGGTTCGCAAGTGCTGGATGCCGTGATTTGGAACGGGGGCGATAGCCCGCTCGAACCCGAAACCCTCATTGATGTGGTGTTCGAGCTGGAAACGGAGGATTACTACGGCTACCAAACACTCCGCTGGAAACTGCACGATTATCAGGAGCAGTATATAACGGCAAGCGGTGCCTGGCTGTAGGTGGGGGCAGTCCCCCAGCACCCCGATTGTGGACAGCCAGACGGTGCGAGGCGCCTCAAAAGGGGGGGGCTGCCCAACCCCATCAAACAACGGGGTACGACGCCGCCAAAAAGACCGTTGGACGCAAGCAATTTCTCGCTGTAGACAGCTTGGGGTTAGTGTGGGGGTCTAGATCGCGCCGGCGCATCTCCAAGAGGTGTATGGGGGCTTGGAGGTGTTAGCGCGGGCGTGTGAGGCGTGGTGGCGTGTTTGTCGTGTGGATGGGGATGGCGGGTATCGGGGTCTGTTTGAGCGGATGAGTTGGGAGGTGTTTGGGGTAGAGGTGTGGGTGGTTGCGAAGTTGGCAGGGAAAGGTTTTGTGGTGCTGCCGAAGCGTTGGGTAGTGGAGCGGACCTTTAGTTGGTTGAGTGGTGTTCGTCTCGTGAGAGTTGGTTGTAAGTGTGTTTAGAGCGTTTGGCGTTAGGTCGTTTATGTGAGTTGGGGGTGAGCGTTGTGTAAATCCTTACTTCCAGTACACGCTCTTAGGAGCGAGCTTGGCTATATGATAGGTCAAAGTAACTTTATTAGGCGACTTTGTGCCCAGCGTCGCCTTCAGTACTACGCCCCAAAGAGCCTCTATCTAACCTGTACAGTGATGTTCATCCCCATAGCCAAATATTCAATCGGAAAGGACATGGAGAACCGTTTCAAGTGAACTTTAAACTGAACCGACGGACGAATTTCGATAGAAGATAGATCTGAAATCTCAGAGTTATATATATTTTTTAAGTAATTTCCGATTCGAGTACCTATTTCAGGGGTGAGCTGCTCAACAGAGAGGAAACCTATAGGGACATGCAAACCGCTTATCATCTGATCCTGTATTGCCTGTAGAGTCCGATACATCTCTTCCCGCATTTTAGACTGCTCCTGGATAACGATCTCGGCTGCCTGCTTAATGCACACTGCTATATCATAAGGATTCAAATTCTTATTGAAGTAAAAACAGAGCGATTTCCACTCCGGAGAAACACCGTACTCTTGATAAAACCTTTCAGTAGGGATATAGTGCAATTCTTGCCTATTTGTAGATTTGGATTCATCTCCTGATATATAGTCCCGCCAGTACAACCCTTTATCTGTAATAGTAGCTATGCTACTTAGGAAAATTGGTGTGCCATTTCGCAGACGTCCATGTAAATCGAGACAAAGCTCTATTGAGAATTGACTCTCTTCCCTCAAATAAGCTGTGAGGGAGCCTATTAAGTTTCGCAGGTCTTCACGGATTCCGACAGGTAAATCATCAAATGAGAAAGATGATATCTGCTTGTTATGCAAGCGCTTATGCAGATGTTGCAACAGCCGATTTGTCCTTGCCATAGAACTCTGACCAAGTAGCGTCTGTGAAATTAGGTAATAAACCTTCTCTTTTTGGAAAACCTTCATGCTGGCTTGTTCAGCTATTTGCTGAATAGTTTTCAGGTCAACACTGTGTAATTCTTCTATAAAAGCGGGACGCTGGGGTTCAGTTGACACAATGACAAATACTGATTGAGCATGGCTACTAACGCCGACACCAAGAACAAGCATTATCCATATTGCCAAGCCGTGCCATCGTTGCATATCGAACCACCTCAATTACGCTGTTATTTTAATAATCACAGTGAATTCTTCCTCAATAATAACTATAACGGGATCGTCTGGACATTCACAATCTGGAATTACGCCGAATCTAACATCCGGTCTTGGGTTACATTCCCTGTAGAACCGCATGGTGACTTTCTCAGGGTCTGTGCAGCGGTATCCTTGCCTGAAACATGATTCCTGCCATTTTATGAATCGCTCAGCCCAGGTGCAGGGTCCTAAGCCAAGCCCGGGAAGGGAAACGAACACTTCCTGCGAATCGGGCGGCCAGTTTAAATTATTACACTCCGTATCGGATACCCAACCCCAATACCTGAGTATTCGCTCCCTTATCACTTTTGGATGGATAAGAAGAGATAGATTACAACTGGGGTTATCCTGGCGATCCTCTACCCGTCGATCGGGACATCCGGGAAGGTTGCGATCGGCTGGCGGGCATATAGTAAGTTGCGGAGGTATTAACTCCCAATTCCCTCGGCATTCGCAGTCATTAGCTGCACCCTGAAAGTAAGAAACAGGCATGCAGCCGAAGGCATTTACTATATTCGTGACCGTAATCACGATCCACATCCCCAAGCGCCAAACTCTCGCACTGTTGTATACTCTGCACTTTTTCATTTTGTATCTCCTCCTTCGGAAGGGTCTCTGGCTTTGCCCCTCCACCATGAATTAATACGCCATCCAGCCGCGCATTTTACAACCACTTACCAACCCCATTCGGCACGAAGTTCAGCTGCCTTCTGACAAATCTTACCCCAATATTTGCTCACTGCCTGTTGCGAAATGCCCAACTCCCGCGCCAGCTCCGCTTCCGTCTTGCCTGCCAAACGACCCATCAAAATCACACACTCCCGATTGTTCAACCGCGACCGCAACACCGCCCAAAAATGTTCCCGATCCACCTGTGCCAACACCGCCTCCAGCTCATCTTGCGCCCCTTGATCCGCTATCTCCCGATCCACCCATTCACCCTCTTCATCCAGCACCACTAACGCCTCTGCCCGACTATAAAACCGAACCTCCTGACGCCAGAAGCGTTTCAGCGCATTTTCCGCCTGACGCGCCAGCCACAACACTCGCCCCTGCTCCGCCTCGCTCAATTGCGCCCACAACCCTTGAACCCCTGTGTCCTGTGCCAGCAGGATGCCGTCTTCCGCTTCCAAGCCAAGTGGTGATGGCGCAGCAGGTGGCTCATCCATATCGGCACATAGTACGGCGCAGCGGGCTTTGTGGAGGCACTCGGTGTGCCATTCGTGATGATCGGGGCAGGGGCAGCGGTGGTGGGCAAAGAAGCGGTGGAGGGCGAAGCGCACCGCCAGTTCTTGATAGGGTTGGAGTTGGTCGGGTGTATGGCAGGCGGTCATGGC
>OGCH01001229.1_pt1 | contig 10255 bp, 10 predicted proteins | sample 1570111 | NCBI WGS metagenome assembly OGCH01 (sample SAMN03436243, study PRJEB24508) | hot springs metagenome | biome: Desert Springs; feature: Hot Springs; material: Water | place: USA: Great Boiling Spring, Nevada | collected 2008-12-01 | depth 0 m m
CCACCCCCACCCGCACCTCCCCCCGCCAGGGCACGGCCACCCGCCTCCCCAGGGGGGCCTCCCCCTCCTGCCCCAGGGGGGGCAGGTAGCTCATGGGGGGAAGGGGCAGGAGGAGGGCCACCCTCAGCGCCCGCATACGCCTAGGATAAGGGGGTGGGCCTGGCCGTGCTCCTCTCGGGGGTGGCCCTCTACAGCGCCCTCTACGCCGTGGTCCCTCTCCTTCCCCTCATAGAGAGGCTCTTCGGCGCGCCTCCGGGGGCGGCGGGGCCGGGCGTGGGCCTCCCCCTCCTCCTCCTGGTCCTTCTCTCCCCCCTGGTGCCCAGGCTTCCCCTGCCCGCGGGGGCGGTCATGGGCGGGGGGCTCCTTTTGGTGGGACTTGGGGGGGTCCTAGGGGCCCTAAGCCCAGGCCTTCACCTCTGGACCTTCTCCCGCCTCCTCCAGGGGGTGGGGGCGGCCCTGGTGCCCCCCCTGGCCATCGCCCTGGTGCCCCGCCTCTTTCCCCAGAAGGCCCCGGAGATGGCCGGGGTCTACATGGCGGGGAACGTCCTGGGCGGGGGGCTGGGCCGGGTTCTGGCGGGGCTTTGGGCGGAAGAGGTGGGAACGCGGGGAGCCCTTTTCCTCCTCTCCCTACCCGCCCTCTTCCTGGGCCTCCTCCTGCTCCGGGCTCCCGGGCGGCTTCCCCCCCTGGGCCCGCCCCGCTACGACCTTAGGGCCTGGCCCCTTTACCTGGTGGGGGGCGTCCTCCTTTTCCTGAACCTCTTCCTGGCCAACCTCCTCCCCTACCGCCTCCTGGAGATGGGTTTTGGGCCGGGAGAGGTGGGCCTCCTCTACCTGGCCTACCTCTTCGGCATCCCAGGAAGCGCCCTCTCCGGCTTCCTCTCCCGGAGGCTTGGCCCCGTGGCCACCTTCCGCCTGGCCTTCTTGGGGGTGATTCTGGGCATGGCCCTCCTCCTCCTGCCCCCGCCCGGGCTGGCCCTGGGCTTCGTCCTGATGATGGCCGCTCTCTTCACCGCTCAGAGCCTGGCCTCGGGGGCGGCGGGGAGGCGGGGAGCTGGGGTGAGCGGGGCCTACGTGGCGGGCTTCTACCTAGGGGGCACCCTGGCGGGCCTCCTCTACCCCCTTTTCTTGCATAGCTTTCCCCTGGCCGTGGGCCTGGGCGTGGCCCTGGCCCTCCTGGCCCTGGCCCTGGCGCCCGTGAGGTAGGTTCGCCAGCCAACCCTGCAACGGGCGGCTTGACAACCAAAGACAGTATCAATCCCCTTACGGGGCTAAACCTTCTGCAACTGAGGCATGGTCGGCGTAGAAACGATCGCCCTGCAAGGTCGCAATCCCCTTACGGGGCTAAACCTTCTGCAACAGAATGGTACCCTTCTTTATTGGGGCACCGAATGGGATAGGTCGCAATCCCCTTACGGGGCTAAACCTTCTGCAACTCTACCCCTACCTTTTCCCCGTCCTGGACGGGGCCTGTGGAGGGGGGGTTTGTGAGAAAGATGAAGCTTGGAATATGCGTAGATGGGAAAACGGGGGTTTTGAGGGGTTTAGGCCGATGGAAAGCCCGCGGAGGAAAGGGGAAAGGGAGTGCATAAGCGAATATCGCCGTCCCGAACGGGAAAAACTAGCTTTCAAGGTCTCCTCCCGGTTACCCGGGACACAGGTATTATAGCACTTCACAGCAACCTTATAGCGAGTGTAAAGTTAGCTGTAAAACTGGCTTCTGGAGAACACTATACGCCATGAAAGCGTAAAGAGAGGTCTTTGCATCGCAAGAAAGCGAATAGTGGAAGCAACTACCAAAGATGCAAGCAATGAGGCCTTTAGGCCCTTTCGCCAGGACAGGGGCCTTCGGGCGAGGAAAGGGGAGCTTCCCGGCCCCGCCTCGCTTCCAAACACCACAGGCAGGGCGTAGCATGGCCCCATGGAGGTCCACGCCGCCGACCAGTACCTGGTGGCCCCAGGGGGGGCGGGGCTTTTGGAGGTGTACGAGGCCCTGAAGGGTAGTGGGCTCTTCCCGCCCTTTCCCCCGGTGGAGCTCCCCGGGGGCGTGGGGGGGCTCGTGGCCCGGGGAGGGTTCGCCCAGACCTTTTTCTTCCCCGCCGAGGTCCTGGGCCTCACCTTCCGCACCCCTGGGGGAGAGGTGGTGCGCGCCGGGGGGCGGGTGGTGAAGAACGTCCAGGGGTACGACCTGGTGCGCCCCTTCGTGGGGAGCTTTGGGCTTCTGGGGGAGGCGTTGGAGGTGGTCTTCCGCCTCAGGCCGGGGCGGGCTTCCGCCTTTTTGCGCCGCCCCTGGGAGGGGGGCTTCCCTGAGCTTTCCCCCAGGCCCCGCTTCCTCTTCGCCCTGGAGGGGGAGCTTTACGCCTTCCACTTCGGCCACGAAAAGGAGGTGGCTCGTTTTCGGGAGGCCTTCTCGGGAGAGGAGGTGGGGCCTTTGGACCTCCGCCCCCTCTTCCCCCGGGGGATGGGGGTGGGGGAGGGGCCCCTAAAGGACCTGCGCTTTTCCTGGAAGGACGGCGGGGAGGCGCCAAGGCCCCCTGAGGCCTTCCTGCGCTGGGTGCGCCAGATGGGGTATCCTCTTTAGGATGCGGGAGCTAGAGGAAGCCTTAGCCGCCATCCAAAGCGCCCAGGACCTCGAGGCCCTGAAAGCCCTCAAGGCCCGCTACCTGGGCAAGAAGGGCCTCATCACCCAGGAGATGAAGGCCCTCGCCAGCCTCCCCCTGGAGGAGAGGAGGGCCCGGGGCCAGGCCCTGAACGCCCTCAAGGAGGCCCTGGAAAAGGCCCTGGAGGAGCGGGAGAAGGCCCTGGAGGAGGAGGCCTTGAGGCGGGACCTGGAGAAGGAGCGCCTGGACGTCTCCCTGCCCGGGGTGGGCCTCTTCGTGGGGGGGCTTCACCCCATCACCCTCATGGAGAAGGCGCTTCTGGAGATTTTCCGGGCCCTGGGCTACCAGGCGGTCACGGGGCCTGAGGTGGAGGGGGAGTTCTTCAACTTTGACGCCCTCAACATCCCCGAGCACCACCCGGCGCGGGACATGTGGGACACCTTCTGGCTAGAAGACACAGGCCTCCGCCTGAAGGGCCCTTTGGGGGAGGAGGTGGAGGGGCGGCTTCTCCTGCGCACCCACACCTCCCCCATGCAGGTCCGCTACATGGTGGCCCACACGCCCCCTTTCCGCATCGTGGTGCCGGGGAGGGTCTTCCGCTTTGAGCAGACGGACGCCACCCACGAGGCCGTCTTCCACCAGCTGGAGGGGCTGGTGGTGGGGGAGGGCATCAGCATGGCCCACCTCAAGGGGGCCATCTACGAGCTGGCCCAGGCCCTTTACGGCCCCGAGTCCCGGGTGCGCTTCCAGCCCGTCTACTTCCCCTTCGTGGAGCCCGGGGCCCAGTTTGCCATCTGGTGGCCTGAGGGGAAGAAGTGGCTGGAGCTGGGCGGGGCGGGCATGGTCCACCCCCGGGTCTTCCAGGCGGTGGACGCCTACCGCCAAAAGCTGGGCCTACCCCCCGCCTACCAGGGGGTCACGGGCTTCGCCTTCGGCCTGGGGGTGGAGAGGCTCGCCATGCTCCGCTACGGCATCCCCGACATCCGCTACTTCTTCGCCGGCAGGCTGAAGTTCCTGGAGCAGTTTAGGGGGGTTCTATGAGGGTGCCCTTCTCCTGGCTCAAGGAATACGTCCCCGAGCTGGAAAGCCCCGAGGTCCTGGAGGAGCGTCTGGCGGGGTTGGGCTTTGAGACGGACCGCATGGAGCGGGTCTTCCGCATCCCCAAGGGGGTGGTCTTCGCCCGGGTCCTCGAGGCCACCCCCATCCCCGGCACCGCCCTGAAGCGCCTGGTCCTGGAGGCCGGGGAGGTGGTGGAGGTGGTTTCTGGGGCCGAGAATGCCCGGGCTGGGATAGGGGTGGCCCTGGCCCTCCCCGGCACGGAGCTTGAGGGCCTCAAGGTGGGCGAAAGGGTCATCCAGGGGGTGCGCTCCTTCGGCATGGCCCTCTCCCCCAAGGAGCTCGGGGTGGGGGAGTACGGCGGCGGGCTTTTGGAGTTCCCCGCCGAGGCCCTTCCCCCCGGCACCCCCCTGGCCGAGGCCTGGCCCGAGGAGGTGGTCCTGGACCTCGAGGTCACCCCCAACCGCCCGGACGCCCTGGGCCTTCTGGGCCTGGCCCGGGACCTCCACGCCCTGGGCTACGCCCTGGTGGAGCCCGAAGCCCGGTACCGGGCGGAGCCCGTGCCCCTCCCCTTTCGCCTCGAGGTGGAAGACCCCCTGGGGGCCCCCCACTTCACCCTGGGCTACGCCTTCGGCCTGAAGGTGGCCCCAAGCCCCCTCTGGCTCCAGCGGGCCCTCTTCGCCGCGGGAATGCGCCCCATCAGCAACGTCGTGGACATCACCAACTACGTGATGCTGGAAAGGGCCCAGCCCATGCACGCCTTTGACCTGCGCTTCGTGGGGGAAGGCATCCGGGTGCGCCGGGCCCGGGAGGGGGAGAGGCTTCGCACCCTGGACGGGGTAGAGCGGGCCCTCCACCCGGAGGACCTGGTCATCGCCGGCATCCGGGGGGAGGAAAGCTTCCCCATCGGCCTCGCCGGGGTCATGGGCGGGGCGGAAAGCGAGGTGCGGGCGGACACCGAGGCCATCGCCCTGGAGGTGGCCCTCTTTGACCCGGTGGCCATCCGCAAGACCGCCCGCCGCCACGGCCTCCGCACCGAGGCCAGCCACCGCTTTGAGCGGGGCGTGGACCCCCTGGGCCAGCTCCCCGCCCAACGAAGGGCCCTCAGCCTTCTCCAGGCCCTGGCGGGGGCCCGGGTGGCGGAGGGCATCCTGGAAGCGGGAAACCCCAGGCCCCCGGAGCCCATCCCCTTCCGGCCGGACTACGCCAACCGCCTCCTGGGCACCCAGTACCCGGAGGAGGCCCAGGTGGCCATCCTGAGGCGCCTGGGGTGCCGGGTGGAGGGGGAGGGGCCCTACCGGGTAACCCCCCCGAGCCACCGCCTGGACCTCCGGCTGGAAGAAGACCTGGTGGAGGAGGTGGCCCGCATCCAGGGCTACGAGACCATCCCCCTGGACCTCCCCGCCTTCTTCCCCGCCCCCGACAACCGGGGCGTGGAGGCCCCCTACCGCAAGGAGGAGAGGCTCAAGGAGCTCCTGGCGGGCCTGGGCTTCCAGGAGGTCTACGCCTACAGCTTCGCCGACCCCGAGGAGGCCCCCCTCTTCCGCCTTCCCCCTTACCCTTTGCGCCTCAAAAACCCCCTGGCCCCGGAGAAGGCCGCCCTAAGGACCCACCTCTTCCCCGGCCTCCTCAAGACCCTCAAGGAGAACCTGGCCCTGGACCGCCCCGAGCGGGCCCTCCTCTTTGAGCTGGGCCGGGTCTACGGGGTGGCGGAGGGGGTGGTGGAGGAGAGGACCCACCTGGCGGGCCTCCTCTTCGGCGAGGGCCTGGGCCTTCCCTGGGCAAAGGAGCGGCTTTCCGGCTTCTTCCTCCTCAAGGGCTACCTGGAGGCCCTCTTCGGCCGGCTGGGCCTGGGCCTCCGGGTGGAGGCCCACCCCTACCCCTTCCTCCACCCCGGGGTCTCGGGGCGGGTCCTGGTGGAAGGGGAGGAGAAGGGCTTTTTGGGCCAGCTCCACCCCGAGGTGGCCCGGGCCCTGGAGCTTCCCCCGGTGTGGCTCTTTGAGCTCACCCTGCCCCTGCCGGAAAAGCCCCTCTCCTTCCAAGACCCCTCCCGCTACCCGCAGGCCCTCCGGGACCTGGCGGTGGTGGTGCCCCAGGCCACCCCCTACGGGGAGGTGGAGAGGGTCATCCGGGAGGCGGCGGGCCCCTACCTGGAAGCGCTGGCCCCCTTTGACCTCTACCAGGGGCCGCCCCTCAAGGAAGGGGAGAAGAGCCTGGCCTTCCACCTCCGCTTCCGCCACCCGGAGAGGACCCTCAAGGACGAGGAGGTGGACGCCCTCATGGAGGGCATCTTCGCCGCCCTACGGGAGCGGGGCTGGAGCCTCAGGGGGTAGACTCTAGGCATGCTCACCTGGGTGGACCTCCTGGCCCTCTTCAGCCTGGCCCTGGGCCTGGCCCTGGGCTACCGGGGGGGGCTTCTGGGGGCCGGGATAGGGCTTGGGGTGCTCCTCTGCCTCCTTCTAGCCCAGCTCGGGCTTAATGGCCCCTGGTGGGGCCTGGGCCTTGGCCTCCTGCTGGGGCTTCTCGCCAAGAGCCTTCCCCTCCCCGCGCTTCCCCGGGGCCTCGAGGGCCTTCTGGGAAGCCTTGGGGGGCTTCTTTTGGGGCTTTTCCTTGCCTTTAGCCTCTGGACGGGCTTCCCCTGGGAGGCGGTGGGGGACACCCTCCGCTACCCCTCGGCGCGCCTCCCCACCCCCGTCTACCAGGGGGTGAGCCAGAGCCCCTTCGCCCGCCAAGCCTTCCACCTGGCCTGGCAGACCCCCTGGCTCCGGAAGGCCCTCGCCCTAGAGGGCCAGAACCCGCGATAGGTCAAGAAGGGCCCGGTTGATGTCCTTCTTGCGCTCCACCGCCTCCTTGAGGGGGGTGAGCTCCACCTCCCCCTCCACCTCCCCCACCATGACCCCGCTGGTCCCCCCGGCCAGGGCCTCCACCGCCGCCGCCCCCAGGCGGCTCGCCAGGATGCGGTCCTTGGCCGTGGGGCTTCCTCCCCGCTGGATGTGGCCCAACACCGTGACCCGGGCCTCAACCTGCACGTGCTCCTGGATAGCCTTGAGAAGCCCCGCCGCTCCCCCAGGGTAGGCCCCTTCCGCCACCACCACGATGGAGCTGGACTTGCCCCGCCTCTGGGACTCCAGAAGCCCCTCGGCGATGGCCTTGGGGTCCACGGGCTCCTCGGGCACGGCGATCACCTCGGCGCCCCCCGCTAAGCCCACATCCAGAGCGATGAAGCCCGCGTGCCGCCCCATGACCTCAATGAAGAAGACCCGCTCGTGGCTGGCGGCGGTGTCCCGGATGCGGTCAATGGCCTCGAGGGCCGTGTTCACCGCGGTGTCAAAGCCGATGGTGTAGTCGGTGCCGAAGAGGTCGTTGTCAATGGTGCCCGGCACCCCCACCACCGGCACCTTGTGCTCCTCAATGAGGCGCATGGCCCCGCGGAAGGTGCCGTCGCCGCCGATGGCCACCAGGCCCTCTATCCCCGCCGCCTTCAGCTTGGCCACCGCCTTGGCCCGCCCCTCTTCCGTGAGGAACTCCTGGCTCCTTGCGGTGAGGAGGATGGTCCCTCCCCGTTGCAGGATGTTGGCCACGTCCCGCACCCCCAGGGGGAGCATCTCTCCCTGGATCATGCCGGCATAGCCCCGCCGGATGCCAATGACCTCAATCCCCAGGGCGTGGGCCTGGCGCACCACGGCCCGGATGGCCGCGTTCATGCCGGGAGCGTCGCCCCCGCTGGTAAAGACGCCGATGCGCTTCATCTCTCCTCCATGCTCAGGCGGTAAGCCTCGTTCCGGGGCACCCCCGCCGCCACCAGGGCCTTGAAGAGGGCCTTCCCGAAAAGGCCCTGGGCCTTAAGCGCCGCAAGAAGCTTTTTCGCATCCGGGGCCGGGGCCTCCTTGGGCCCCAGGACCAAGACGAACTCCCCCCTGGGCTCGGCGAAGCGCTCCCAGGCCTCCTTCAGGCTTCCCCGGAAGACCTCCTCGTGGACCTTGCTGATCTCCCGAGCCACGGCCACGGGGTGGGCGGGCCCGTAGACCTCCACGAGGTCCTCCAGGGTCCTCCTCAGGCGGTGGGGGCTTTCGTAGAGCACCGCGGTCCTCCCCTCCCGGGCCAGGGCCTGAAGCCGCTCTTTGCGCTCCTTCCCCGCCTTGGGCAGAAAGCCCTCAAAGGTGAAGCGGTGCGTGGGCAGGCCCGAGGCCACCAGGGCGGGGATGAGGGCGGTGGGGCCAGGAAGCGCTTCCACCCGCCAGCCCCATTCTAAGGCCAGCCGCACCAGCTCCGCCCCGGGGTCCGAGATCCCCGGGGTGCCCGCGTCCGTGGCGTAGGCCACGTAGGCGTAGGGGGAAAGAAGCTCCTTGGCCCGGTCCAGGGTGTGCTGGTCCAGGCGCAGGGTGGGGGTCTGGATGCCGTAGTGCCGGAGGAGGAGCCCCGTGCGCCGGGTGTCCTCGCAGGCCACCACCTCCGCCTCCTTAAGCACCCGGAGGGCCCTCAGGGTGATATCCTCCAGGTTGCCGATGGGGGTGGGGACCAGGACCAGGCGCACGGGGCTAGAGGAGGATGGGCCTCAGGGTCTTCAGAACCTGGCGGAAGGGGAACTCGTACAAGGAGCCTGAGGGCAGGGTGAACTCCAGGATGTCGGGGGCCCCGGGGAAGAGGATGCGCCGCAGGGCCAGAGGTTCTTGGTCCGTCTCCACGTGGACCGTGAGGTAGTCGGGCTCCAGGTTGGGCTCGTCCTCCGCCTCTTTCGGGGCCTCCTCCCCTATCCCTTCTTCCAGCCGCCTCAGGGCCTCCAAAAGCTCCGCCTTGGGGGCCCGCACCTCCTCCTCCAGGGTCCCGTCGGAGAAGCGGAGGACCACCTCCTCCCCCTCCCCGTAGGCCTCGAGGCCCCAAAGGGGCTCCTCCTCCCCCTCGGGGAGCTCCACCACCTCCAGGCTCCCGTCGGAAAGGAGGCGGAGGACCGCCCCGCAGGCCTCGCAGTCCAGGAGGTCCCCCGCCTCGTACCCTTCCAGGTCCAGGGGCTCGCCGCAAACCGGGCAGACCATAAACACCTCCCTAGGGGGATTCTACCCCCTAGGGAAGGAGGACCCCTTACTGCCCGTAGCGGGCCATGGAGGCCCGGATCTCCTCCAGGGCCGCCTGGCGGTCCCGCCAGCCCGTCACCTTGACCCACTTGCCCTTCTTGGCCTCGAGGGCCTTGTAGGTCTCAAAGAAGTGCTGGATCTCCTGCTTGATCCCCTCGGGAACGTCGCCGATGTCCTGGATGTGGTCCAGGCGCTGGTCCTCGGCCACCACCGCCAGGATCTTGGCATCCCCGCCCTTCTCGTCCTCCATGAGGAGGAGGCCCACGGGGCGCACCTCCACCACCACCCCAGGCAGGAGGGGATAGGTGGAGAGGATGAGGCCGTCTAGAGGGTCCCCGTCCTCGGCCAAGGTGGAGGGGATGAAGCCGTAGTCCCCGGGGTAGAACTGGGCTCCCGGCAGGACCCTATCCAGCTTGATGACCCCCAGCTCGGGGTCGTACTCGTACTTGTTGCCCGAGCCCCGGGGGACCTCAATGACCATGTGCACCACCTCGGGTGCCTTCTTGCCCACGGGAAGGCGCTTCAGGTTCGCCATAGCCCCCCCATTATACGAGGGCCTCCGGGAAGTCCGTGACCAAGGCCTCCACGCCCCAGGCGGAAAGGGCCTCCGCCCGCTCCCTCTCGTTCACCGTCCAGGCCAGGACCCGGTAGCCCGCCCTCTTCAGACGGCCCACCTCCTCTTGGGTGAGGAGGGCCTCCCAGGGGTGGACCCAGGCCACCCCCAGGCAGGGGGCCAGCTCCAGGGCCTCGGGCTTCTCGTAGAGGAGGCCCAGGGGCGCAACGCCCAGGCGCCTCAGGCGCAGGAGGGCCAGGGGGTCAAAGGAGCTCACCCAGACCCTTTCCGAGGGGTAGCGGGCGAGAAGCCGGGCCAGGGCCTCCTCCCGGCCGTCGGTCTCGGGGGGCAGGCTCTTGAGCTCCACGTTGATCCAGGCCCGGGGGAAGGCCTTTAGCACCGCCTCCAGGGTGGGCACGTAGGGGGGGAGCTCCTTCAGGGAGAGGTGGGCCAGGGGAACCCCCTCGAGGGTGAAGTCGTGGTGGACCACCAAGACCCCGTCCCGGCTCTGGTGCACGTCCAGCTCAAAGCCGTCCAGGCCCGACTCCAAGGCTTTTCTGAAAGCCTCCAGGGTGTTCTCCCGCACCCCCAGGGCAACCCCGCGGTGGCCTAGGCGAAGGGGCACGGGGGGAAGTATACAATGGGGCCATGGGCAAGTACGAGGAAGCCTTTTCCCGCCTGGGAGAGCGGGCCCTGGCGCGCCTGGAAGGGCCAGGGGGGTTCCTGGCGGTGACGGAAACCCACCTGGTCTTGGTGGATGAGGCTGGGGTCAGGAGGATGGAGCTCGCCCGCATCCGCCGGGTGGGCCGCGGCGAAGGAGGAAGCCTTTTGGTCCAGGGCGACGAAGAGGCCCTCGCCATCCCCCTCCGGGCCTTCCCCCTGGAGGAGCTCAAGGCCTTCCTCGAGGGCCTGAAGCCCCACGTGGCCCGGGCCCGCAGGGCCACCGCCGCCCCGCCTCCAGCCCCCAAGGCCGCCCC
>OGCH01001231.1_pt1 | contig 10253 bp, 10 predicted proteins | sample 1570111 | NCBI WGS metagenome assembly OGCH01 (sample SAMN03436243, study PRJEB24508) | hot springs metagenome | biome: Desert Springs; feature: Hot Springs; material: Water | place: USA: Great Boiling Spring, Nevada | collected 2008-12-01 | depth 0 m m
CCTCACCCCCCTTAGTAAGGGGGGGGAGGGCGCCGGGAGTGGGGGGATTCCACGCGCGAACATAAGCTATGCCCTGCGCCAAGTGAACTCAATCAGTGTACCCTTATCAGATGTCCTGTAGGGGCGCACGGACGTGCGCCCCTACTGATGACATTGGGTTTTTTGCAAACCGCCCTTTTGGGACGCACATTCCAAGCTTCGGGAATCCGAAAGAAAAAGGGGCATGTGCCACCAAAATCATACGGAATAAGGTATCATATCGTTGGGTACAGGAGGCGATGAGGATGGAGCGAACGGCGGATGTCCCCTCCCTTGCGGAGGTGGTGAGCAAGCGGGTGCGTTCGTTGCGCGAGCGTATGGGGTGGAGCCAATCGGAGCTGGCGCGCCGAGCGGGGATTGGCGTCTCCACTCTGTCGGATATCGAGTCGGGGCGGAGTGCCCCGCGGCTGGAAACGGTGGTGGCGCTGGCAAATGCACTGGGCGTGCCGCTGGAAACCTTTCTACGCGCCACGGAGAACCCACTGGAGGTGTACTTGCGAGCGATCGAGACACCCCAGAACCTTCGTGCGCTCCAGCAATGGTTGGAGCGCTGCCGACGCTACTTGCAAATCGAAGTGTTGGCTGGGAAGCAGGCTTCATGCGCCCCTATCTACGCTTTGAGACCTACACTTAGCTTGAAAGACGAACTTGAACAGATTGAGAGCATTGCCCAACAGGAGCGAGGTCGCCTTCAGCTAGGCATGGAACCTATCGCTGACCTGGTTGGGGTTGTCGAAGAGGCGGGGCTGCGCGTCGTTGGCGCCGATTTGCCTGAAGACGATATTGATGGCGCGTTTCTCATAGTGCCTGAGTGCGACGCGTCTGTGGCGCTGATTAACCGTTCGAAGCCGGCGCTGCGCCAACGCTTCACGCTGGCACACGAATACGGGCATCTGCTCTTGCACCGCCATAAGGGGCTCATCGTGGATCAAGCCGTTTTCCAGACGACCTCTCCCGAAGAGCGTCAGGCGAATGCCTTTGCCGCAGCGTGGTTGATGCCTAAAGCATTGATCGAGCGGCTGTACGATGAGTATGGGTTCCCCAAACAGCGCAACAGGTTGCCGCTGTATGGCTGGCTCCTGATGAGGCGGCGGATGCAGGTGAGCGTACACGCCTTGGCATGGCGGCTCTACCACTTGGGCTACATTAGCGAATCGGAACGCGACTGGGCGCTCCACGAAGGCGCGCAAACACTCGCTGAGATGGAACGCCTCTTTTTCGACGAACCCGTTAAGCCTCCCGAAGTGCCTTTGCTGAGTGAGCGCGCCCGTGTATTGGTGCTGCATGCCTACCGTAAAGAGCAGATGACCGCCTCAGCCGCTGCTGCTGCGTTGGAGCGAACGCTCTATTCGGTGCAGGAATACCTCACAGCAGCCCCGATGAGTGTCGATAGGGCAAGGGAGTTTTTCGAGCGTCTGCGCACCACTTTGCATGGAGGCAAACGCTATGGGGAGATTGTGGGTGGACAATAATGTTCTCAACTATTGGTGTAAGGCAGACTGCCTCAAAGAAATCCTGCGTAAAGTCCCTTATACACTCTGTACGACCGAACTGGTTCGCATGGAGACGGAGGCGGGTGGTGCGGCGTTGCAAGACGCTCTCGTTGCGATGGATGAGGGTGTAATATTGGTGCATCCTCTGGGTGAGCCGCCGTTAGATCGCGCCCTGCAAGGCATGGGTGCCTTAAGTCCTGCAGACGAGTCTTTACTGCTATGTGCCCACAAACTGGGCGGAGAAGTTCTCACGAACGACAGAACCCTCATCAACCGCTGTACGGCGCTTGGTATCGGATGCAAACCCTTCAAGGATTTTCTTAGCGAAGCTGCAAGCCAGGGGTGGCTGAACGCTCCAACGATTGAGGCACTGCGTGCCTTGTGCAATTGCTAACCCATGTATACTTTGCGCATAGGCCTATCCATGACGATGCGCTGGCGCGCCTGCAAGAGGTCGTACTTGCGAGACATTAATCGGCGGCGGGGTAGGAGCCGAGCAGCACCACTTCCAGCGCGTAGTTCTGCAGCTCCTGCAGCGCTTGCTGCACCGCCTCATCCCGATGATGCCCCTGAATGTCCACAAAAAAGAGATATTCGAAGGTGCCGCGTGGGTTCGGACGCGATTCGATCATGGTCATATTGACGCCGTTGCGTTCGAAGGCGCCCAGCGCGCGATACAGCTCGCCCGGTCGGTTCCGCAAAGTGAAAAGTAGCGAGGTTTTGTCTTTGCCTGTGGGGGCAGGCTCGTTATAGCCAATCACGAGGAAGCGCGTGCGGTTGTGGGAGTTGTCTTCGATATGTTCGCAGAGGATGGGCAGTCCGAGCAGTTCGGCGGTGAGCGCGTTGCCAATGGCCGCCGATTCGGGGTCTTCGAGCGCGCGCTGCGCCGCTTTGACGGTGGGGGCGATTTCGATTATTTCCGCGTTGGGCAGGTGCATCCGCAGCCAGCGGCGACACTGCTGCAACGGCTGCGGTCCGGCGTAGACCCGCTTCACTGCCTCCAGGTGCGAGCATTTCGAGAGCAGGTGATGCACAATCGGCACATACACTTCGGCACAGATGCGCACATTGGTATGGGGGAAGGTGTCGAGCGTTTCGGGCACCACGCCCGCCAGCGAGTTCTCCACCGGCACGACGCCGTAGTCGGCGTTCGATTTTTCCACTTCAGCGAACACATCGGCGATGCTCTCGACAGGTAGCAACTGGGCGGCGCGCCCGAAGCACTGAATGGCTGCCAGATGGCTAAAAGTGCCCTCCGGTCCCCAGAAGGCAATCGTGAGCGATTTTTCGAGGGCGCGTGCGACCGAGATAATCTCCCGGAAGATGGCGCGGAGCTGGCTTGAACTGAGCGGTCCCCGATTGAGCTTGTGCAGGCGGCGATAGATGCTCTGCTCGCGCTCGGGGGTGAAAAAGGGTTTGCGCGAGCGGCGCTTCAACTGGGCAATCTGCTGCACGCAGCGGGCACGCTCGTTCAGCAACGCCACCAGCTGCGCATCGATCTGGTCAATCTGTGCCCGAAGCTCGCTTAATTTTTTCATCGTCCCAAGATTCGGAGCGTCATGAGCAAGCCGGCGATGGTCTTGGCGTCCTTGATGGCGCCGTTCCGAATCATCGGCTCGATCTGGTGCAGTGGGGTGGGCGCCAGCGCCACCATCTCGTCCGCTTCGGTATGGGCTTGTGCGGGGGTTAGCCCCTCGGCGAGGTAGACATGCAGCACCTCCTGCGAATAGCCGGGCGCCAGATATTGGCTGAAGAGGTGGCGCAGGTGGGCAGCCTGATAGCCCGTTTCCTCCTGCAGCTCGCGGGCGGCGCACTGGTCGGGTGGCTCATCGGGTTCCAGCGTGCCCGCGGGGATTTCCAGCAGCGTTTCGCCCACCGCTTGGCGATACTGGCGAATGAGCAGCACCGTGTCGGCGTTGAGCAGGGGTACAATTGCGACCGCGCCCCGATGCTCCACAATCTCGCGCTGCGTGATGTGTCCGTTGGGCAAGCGCACCGTATCGAGGCGCAGCGTCACCACCCGCCCCCGATACAGCACCCGACTTTCGAGCAGTTCCTCCTGCAGCCCCACCAACTTGTCCGACCTGTCTGACCCGTCTGACGGCATGATGGAGATGGCGATTCGCTTTTTGGCAGGGCGTTCCTGCTCCCCCTCTTGACATTTTCGAAATTTTGGGGTATAATAGGGTAGACTGCGTAAACGATTACGCAGTCGGATATGGAGGAAGCGATGGCGCCCCAAAAGCCGGCGGGCAAACGGCTGACCATACGCGAGTTTGCGCAGGCGCTTGGCGTCTCAACGGCGACGGTGTCTCGTGCCATTCACGGGCGAGGGCGCATTAGTCCAGCAACGCGTGCACGCATCTTGGCGCAGATGGAGCAGCTGGGCTACACGCCCAACCTTCACGCCCAGAGCCTTGTGCGCAAGCGCAGCATGGCGGTCGCCCTCGAATATCTGGGCATGGTGGAGGTGCTTGCCGATAGCTTCCTTGTAGAGCTGGCACGCGGGATCCAGCAGCGTCTCGTTCCCCACCGGTATCGCCTCTTGCTGAATCTCACAGGTGATTTGGAGTATCGGCGGAGTGTGGTGTGCGAATGGGTGCGCGCACGCGCGGTTGACGGCGTGATTTTGGTAGGCAACCCCCACATAGACGCTGAGTGGCTCGCCCTTCTACAGGAGGAACAGATTCCCACCGTTTGGATTGCCTATGATGGGCATCACGCGCTGCCGCCCGGCACCTGTCTGGTGCGATTGGACACCACCACGGGCTGGCATGAGGCGGTTGACCATCTGGTGGCATTGGGGCATCGGCAGATTGGCTATCTGGGCACATCCCAAAGTGACCCCGCTCTGGAGACGATTCGCCATGCCCTCGCCCAGCATGGGCTAACGCTACCTGATTCGCATCTCTGGTGGGCAGCAGAAGCGACTCCAGAGGGCGGCTATGAAGCGGCGCGGGCAATCCTGCGCTCCCGCTCGATGCCCACAGCCTTGCTGGTGCGAACCGACCTGGTGGCGTTAGGGGCGTTGCAAGCGTTCCAGCAGCACGGCATCCGCATCCCCACGAAGCTCTCCTTGATCGGGCACGATGACCTGCCCTTTACCCAATGGCTTAATCCACCCCTTAGCACCATTCGGGTCGACTACGCGCTTCTGGGGCAGTACGCTGTGGAGGCGATGATGCGCTTGCTGAACGCACCTGAGGAACCCATTACGCCCTATTGCGTCGCCACACGCTTCCTCGCGCGGCAGAGTACTGCCGCTCCCCCATCCTTTAGTTGAAGGAGGTCGTTCCCTATGAAAAGCAGATGGCTGATTCTGATAACGATGCTGATGCTGAGCGTAAACGCTTTCGCTCAAGAGTATGTCGATGAGTTCAACGGCGGCTTCGATCCAAGCCTGCCGTGGTCCTGGCTCGTGATAATTCCCAACGATGAGACCGAATGCGATCTGGTGAATACCGAGAATCCCGAGATGTATGCCTTTCTCGATGGACAACTCCACCTTACTATGCATCCATGGAACTCGCTCTATGACCAGTGGAACTACGCGGTGAACTTCCCCAATCTGCCTGTGGCAGGCCTCAACAGTGGCTGGGTCATCGAGACCGAGGTCACTCTGGACCTGCAGGGGAATATCCCGGGCGTCTACACCCAGACGGGGCTGATTCTGATGCGGGATCTGGACAACTACTACACGTTGATGCTCCTTATTGATCCAACCAGCACTCCCTACCGCTACTGGCTGAGTACCGCCCATGAAGTGAATCGCAGCTATCAGTATGGGGGTGCTTCAGCAGGCTTCTGGGGCGATGGGGAGCCGAGTTTCACTCTCAAGATGCGCATCGCCGACGCGGGAACGGATGAGAATAACAACCCGCTCATCCGCGTGCAGATTCAGCTGCCGGACTGGAGCGACTTCGTGGATGTCTGGCCCTCGCCTTTTGTTGCGCCCCAGATTGTGCAGGAGGTTGCCCAGAACGGTGGGCGAGTCGGGTTTTTCCATGTGGCTGGTTTCGAAGGGGATCAGCAGCCGATAGCCATCTTTGAGTATCTTCGCCTCGCTAATGTGCGCCTGATGTGGCAGGGCGATGTGGATGGCAACGGTTGCGTGGATGATGCCGACCTGCTCGCCGTGCTGTTCGCCTTCGGCACGACAGGGGATGCCTGTCTGAATGAGGATGTGAACAAGGATGGCGTCGTGGACGACGCCGACCTGCTGCAGGTGCTGTTCAACTTCGGCAGCGGGTGCTAAAATGCTTGCAAAGGGGTGGAAGCTTTTGGCTTTCACCCCTCTTCCAGAGTCGGCGGGAGGGATATGCCATGAGACGGCGCAGAGGCTTATCATCGAGAGGCTTTACATTGATTGAACTGCTGGTCGTTATTGCCATTATTGCGATATTGGCAGCGATTCTGTTCCCTGTGTTTGCCCAGGCACGCGAAAGCGCCCGTAAAACCGCTTGCCTCAGCAACATGAAACAGATAGGTCTTGCCATCACGATGTATATAGGTGATCATGATGAGAAGTTCTTCATCCAGCCTTGGCCGGGTGGCTGCCCCACGAACGAAACGGGCTACTATCAGTATAACCCGAACCATCCGCGTCAGCACTGGGCGACAATGATACACCCCTATGTCAAGAACGCAGGGGTTTTTGATTGTCCCAGCTACGAAGGGGAGTGGTACTATGCCTCCTACGCGCTCTGGGAGTGCGGTCGGGGTCGTCCCAGCGACCCGCGCCAATGGATTGTGCCGAAGGTGGAATATGGGCTGAACCAGATACTCATCAATCGCACCCAGAGCCTGACCCCTGTTTCGCTGGCTCAGATTCAGCGCACAGCGGATGTGGCGGTCGTGATGGACAACAACTATATCTACAGCGAATACACCTGCCTGCGCGGTCTTCTCAACCCGAACGCCTTTATGAAGTATGTGCCCTATGATCGGGAGTGGTCGTGGGTACAGGGGATTGTGCGCCATCAGGAGGGGCTGGTGTTCACCTTTGTGGATGGTCATGCGAAGTGGGCGCGTCGCTCTCCGCGTGGCGCACCCTATTTTGAGTGGCGTGGGGCGAACTTCTCCCACTACTATCCCGTGCTGCTGGGCGATCGGGAGTTTGCAACGGGTCCTGAATGCGCCGGCAATTATGATTATGGGCAATAGGAGGTTCTCATGCGAACGGAGCTACCACCGTATGTTGCGTGGGGCGTCATTGTTGTGATTGTGCTTGTAGCGGGGTTCCTGCTCTATCGGGCATGGACTGGGGGCGTGCAGACCTATGGTGAGAGCGTTCCGAAGCCTGCGCCTGGCATGCCCGGTGGAGCTGTGCCAGGTCCGCCCGGCGGCAGTCCTGCGGGTGTGCCCACGGGAACGGGGCAGTAAGGGGTTAAGGATTAGGCAATGACGACAGCCTCCATCCAGCCAAAGGCTCATTCCGCGTCCCGCTTACGGGAGGCGGCGCAATTCACGGGGGTGACTCAGGTTCGGCTGCGTGCCCCTCTGCTTGCCACCTTACTTGCCATTCCCAACGCCTACTGGATTATTCAGATAGAGAAGGTGCGCGACGGACCCTACCCAACGACCATCTCGCTGCTGATGAATGTGCTGCTCTGGCTGGTGCTGCTGCTTATTCTGAATCAGGTTCTGAAACGCTTGCGCCCAGTGTGGCAGTTCTCACCTGCCGAGTTGCTACTGATTTACACGATGCTATGCGTCACGAGCGCGATGGCGGGAAACGACTTTACCCCGGTTCTCATCCAGATGATAGCCCATCCGACCTACTATGTGCGGGAAGGGGTGTTGCCGCCCACGCTGCTGGCTCATCTGCCTGTTCCGCTTATCAACGCCGATTATGGGGCGCTGCGCGCCTACTTTGTGGGTGGTTCCTCACTGTATCGGTGGGAACATCTTGCGGCATGGCTGCCCCCAATGCTGACTTGGCTTGTTTTTATTGCGCTGCTGTGGTGGACGATGCTCTGCCTCGTTTCGTTGGTACGGCAACAGTGGAGCGAGTCGGAGCGGCTCGCCTTTCCGCTGGTGGAGCTGCCACTTCGGATGGTGGAGCCAGAGGGCACGCTCTGGCGTTCCCACTTGCTCTGGCTGGGCTTTGCGATAGCGGGTGGTATTAATCTGCTGAACGGCTTGCGGTACTGGTTCCCTACCCTTCCTGAAATCCCCGTGAAGCATCAGGACCTTGCGGTTTACCTGCCGGACCGCCCGTGGAACGCCGTGCAGTGGCTGCCCATCTCGTTCTATCCCTTTGTAATCGGGATTGGGTATCTGATGCCCCTCGATCTGACCTTCTCCTGCTGGTTTTTCTATCTGTTTTGGAAAGCGCAACTGGTGTTCACAGCGGCGATGGGCTGGGACATCACGCCGGAGTTCCCCTATATTCGGGAGCAGGGGATTGGCGCTTATATGGGGATTGCGTTGTTTTTATTGATAGGAGGGCGCGGGTTGGTGCAACAGATCGTGCCGCATCTGCGCCATCCCGATCAGAGCGACCTACGCGACGAGGGCGAGGCGATACCCTATCGGGTGGCGGTGTGGGGGCTGGGGGTTGGCTTATTGGGACTAACGGGCTTTCTGGCTCTGTTCGGGCTGCGATGGTCTGTTGCCCTTGCCGCGGTCGTGCTTTATCTGCTGATGTCGCTGGTGATTGTGCGCATTCGTGCCGAGTTTGGGGCGCCCGTGCATGACCAGCACTTTTCGGGACCTGACCATGTGTTGACCCGCTTGACGGGCACGCAGGGTTATACGGCACGCGAGTTGAGCATGCTCAACTTTTTCTACTGGTTCAACCGTGCGTATCGCTCCCATCCGATGCCGTTCGCGTTGGAAGGGCTGAAAATGGCGCGTGTGTCGGGGAGTTCCCTTCGGCAGTTCTGGCTCTGGATGCTGTGGGCGGGGCTATGGGGCGCGTTGCTGGCGTTTTGGGCATACCTGCACAACGCCTATCGGTATGGCGCAGGAGCCGAGTTTTTTCAGGGGCAACTGTTCGGGATGGAAGCCTACAATCGCCTCAACAATTGGATTGCCTTGCCGCAGCAGCCGCATCAGGGCGCTCAGATAGCGACCGCGCTCGGTTTTATCCTCACTTGGGGACTGATGTGGCTGCGCAATCGGTTTCATGGGTTTCTACTTCATCCCATCGGCTTCGCTATTTCTGGCAGCTGGGCGATGAACCTCGTCTGGTTGCCCCTCGCCCTCGCCTGGTTGATTAAGCTGCTCGTTATCCGCTACGGGGGGCTGCAGCTCTATCGGCAACTGCTCCCCTTTTTTCTGGGACTTATTTTAGGTGAGGCGGTCGTTGGGATGGGATGGAGCTTGGTAGGCGTCGTATTCAACATCCCCACCTATAGCTTTTGGGGACAATAATATGGAAGGAGGTAGAGACGATGCATGTGAAGCGACGAATCCGAACCTTTGCGAGTGCGCCCGGTCCGTTGGATAACCCGTTGAAGGGCTGGGCTGCCTACTGGTTCCCGTGGCTCACTCAATACTATCAGCCCGTGAGCATGAACTTCTGGTATGTCTCGTGGCGCGAACTGGAACCGAACCCGGGCGACTACCGCTTCCAACAGTGGGAGCAGAGCTGGAACCGATCCACACCTCCCACCTATGACAACCATGTGGTCTTCCGGGTCTATCTGGACTATCCGGGTCTGCCGACGGGAGTACCTCAGTGGCTTATCGATATGGGGGTGGAGATGCGCCCCTACACCGAGCATGGAGGCGGGCTTTCACCCGATTATGATGACCCCCGCTTGGTGCAGGCGTTGGTGCGCCTTATCCGTGCGTTGGGCGCGTACTTCAACAACCATCCGCGCGTAGCGTTCGTGCAACTGGGGCTTTTGGGCTTCTGGGGCGAATGGCACACATGGCCCCGCCCAGAACTCTTTGCCAGCGAAGCCACCCAGCGCACGGTGGTCGACGAGATGCGGGCAGCGTTCCCCAACAAAATTCTGCAGGCGCGCACCGCCAACGGCTACCTGGGGCAGCATCCCTGGCTTGGCTATCACGATGATATGTTCCCCGAAGATACGGATGGCGGCGAGGAATGGCACTTCTTACCGACTCTGCGCCGTGCGGGACGCGACCAGAACTGGAGGGTGGCATGCATCGGTGGAGAGATGGTGCCCAACCAAGCGTTGCGCCTGCTCACCACCGACTGGGACCTGACCCGCACGATGCTGGAGCGCGGACATTTCAGCTATCTCGGACCCTACTGCCCTGCGTTGGAGAACCATAACAGCAACAGCGCCTATCTTAACAACAGCCGCTGGATGGTGCGTCGCATGGGCTACGAGTATCGGCTCGATCGGTTGCAGTGGACACCCGAGGTGCGGCGCGGACGCCGAATCGAACTGAGCCTGTCAGGTGAGAATCAGGGAATCGCCCCCTTCTACTACCCTTGGCAGGTTAAAATGGCGCTGCTCAATAGCGCCAATCAGCCTGTATTCCAGTGGGAAGTGAAGGTCGACATCCGTCGATGGCTGCCTGGTCCATTTGGCTTCTCCACGGCTTCGCCTGCCATCACGCTACCAAGAGGGCAATATCGCTTGGCATTAGGCATTATCGACCCGTGGCGGAACCGCCCCCGCATCCGATTTGCGAACAACCTCACAGTGGTCAACGGCTGGACGGTGTTGGAAACCGTCACGATTGTTTGAGGGCAGACACAGAGGTCTGCCTCTACTTGCCACCTGCTATCGGCTGTTT
>OGCH01001236.1_pt1 | contig 10169 bp, 10 predicted proteins | sample 1570111 | NCBI WGS metagenome assembly OGCH01 (sample SAMN03436243, study PRJEB24508) | hot springs metagenome | biome: Desert Springs; feature: Hot Springs; material: Water | place: USA: Great Boiling Spring, Nevada | collected 2008-12-01 | depth 0 m m
TCTTTCCAATCCTCAGAGAGGATGGAGCCGCCGGCCTGGGCGAGGAAGGTGAGGAAGATCTCGGGGTTCGGGGGCCGGAAAGCCGTGCCGTAAATGCCCTTCTCCTCATCCTTGCCAATTTGGGCCACCATTTCCTCGAACTCCGCCCAGGTCTTGGGCGGGTTGGGGATGAGGTCCGGCCGATAGTAGAGGACCAGGATGGACTTGTTGAACGGAACAGTCACGACCCGGCCGTCAAAGATCTGGCTGAACTGCGGAAGGATATCGGAAAGAACCTCTTCAGAGACGAAAAGATCGAGGTCCACTAAAGCGTCCAACCACTGTGTGGTCCAGTTTTCATATTGTTGCGCAATGGTTGGGGGCTGTCCGGCTGCCACAGCGGCGGTCAATTTCTGCTGAAGTGCACTGTAGCCTCCCTGGTAGACAAGATCTACAACGATCACGGGGTTTTCCTCTTGGAATTTCTGGATGAGGTAGGTCAGGGCCTCGCCATGGGCACCGGACATGGCATGCCAGAAACTGATCGTCACCTGGCCAAAGGCCAAAACCCCGAAGACCAAAACTGCCAATAACCCTAAGCGTTTCATCCTACCACCTCCTTGTTAGATTTGAGTCCAAGCCACTTTTAACCTGCGCCCAGAAGTTTTTTCCCTTTTCTCACCCCCTTTTTAGCGCAAGCCCGTGCGGGCTACGCCTTGGATAAACTGTTTTTGAGCAACGAGGAAGAGGATAAGCACCGGAACAATGGCCATGGTGGCCGCGGCCATGAGGCGAGGGTAGTCCGTGCCGATGTCCATCATAAAGTATCGCAACCCAACGGGAACAGTTCTGAGATGCACTTTGTCTGTCATAATGATAACCCACAAGAAGGCATTCCATGACCCCACGAACTTGAAGAGAGCGACGGTGGCGATGCCCGGGCGCACCTGCGGAACAGCGATCTGCAAGATGTAGCGCACACGCGAGCATCCGTCGAGCCTGGCGGAGTCCCAAAACTCGTCGGGAATGGTGCGGAAGAATTGACGCAGAAGGAAAATGCCAAACACGGAAACTGTCCAGGGAATGATTAGCGCCCAGTACGTGTTGTACCAGCCTAATCTGTTGATGAGCACAAAGCTCGGAACAAGAAGCATCTGGCCTGGGATCATTAGGGTCCCCAAAAGGAGGTTAAAAAGGACACTTTTCCCGAAGAAGTTCATCTTGGCGAAGGTGTAGGCCGCAAAGATCGTGGTGATCACCTCCCCAATCGTTGTCGTGATGGCGATCAAGAAAGAGTTGAAAAAGTAGCGGCCAAAGGGGGCGGCATTCCAGGAAGAAGGATAATTTTCCCAGTGTACAGGATTAGGAATCCACACAGGCGGGATGCGCAAAGCTTGATAAATGTCCTTTAGAGAAGTGGTCACCATCCAGAAAAAGGGCATGGCCATGACAACCACCGTGAAAAGAAGAGCGAGGTACACAAAAGAGAGCCACAGGAACCGACGAACTCTATACACCATTGGACTTCGCCCGGAAACCATGGAGTGCCATACTTTAGCACGGGTGCCAAAAGAGAACAAGCTTTTGGGGGTCTGCGAAAGAAGCGCTACAATGGCGAAGTATGGCGGGAAGGCTTGAAGTCATTACTGGACCTATGTTTGCCGGGAAAACCGAGGAACTCCTGCGCCGGGTGGAGCGCGCCCGCATTGCCAAAAAGAACGTCCTTCTTTTCAAACCGGAAATCGATGTGCGCTACGCCAAAGAGGCGGTGGTCACCCACAACGGCCGGAGCCTTCCTTGCCTTCTCCTTCCCATAACTGTTTCCTGGTCGGGGTTTTTGGAGGTCGTCCCGGAGGCGCTCCTTAGGAATACGGAGGTTTTCGCTTTTGACGAGGCCCACTTTTTTGGCGCGGAGTTTCCCCGCCTCTGCGAGTCCTTGGTGGCCCAAGGGAAGAGGGTTATCGTGGCTGGTTTAGACTTGAATTTCCGGGGTGAGCCCTTCGGGCCCATGCCCATTCTTTTGGCGTTGGCCGATGAGGTGGTGAAGCTTTCCGCCGTGTGCACAGTCTGTGGGGCTCCCGCCACGCGCTCCCAGCGCCTAGTGGATGGCAAGCCTGCCACCGCCGGCCCGGAGATCCTCCTCGGCGGCCTGGAATCCTACGAGCCCCGCTGCCGCGACCACTTCCTTGCGCCGTGAGTTCCATCCCTGCCCTTGCCCTTCAAGGGGTAACCGCGGGATACATGACGCCGCGGGGGAAGTTTCTTGTCTTGGACGGGGTTTCTTTCACCGTTCAAAATGGAGAATGGATCAGCGTAGTGGGGCCTTCAGGTTGTGGAAAGACCACGCTTTTACGTGTTTGCGCGGGACTTCTTCCTCCTTGGTCTGGAACCGTACAGGTTTTCGGAAGTTCACCTCGGGGAAAGACTTCGTATATGCCCCAAGGCGATTCCCTGCTTCCTTGGCGCACCGCCTTGGGGAACATCCTTGCTGCCTTGGAGGTGGATGGCCGGCCTAGGCCTGAGGCCATAAGCAAAGCGAGAGACTGTCTAGCTCAGTTTGGTCTGGGTGGGTTTGAAAAGAGCTATCCCTTCGAGCTTTCTGGTGGGATGCGCCAGCGGGTCGCTCTTCTTCGGGCGTTTTTGGCGCAAAGGGAGCTTCTTCTTTTGGATGAGCCCCTCGGAGCTCTGGATGCCTTAACCCGTGCGGAGCTTCAGGATTGGCTTTTCTCCGTTTGGCAAAGCTTAAGGAAAACCGTTGTGCTTGTTACCCACGATGTGGAGGAGGCGCTTCTTCTTTCCGATCGAGTCCTCGTGCTTTCGGCACGGCCTGCAAAAGTAATCGCAGAATTCTCGGTGTCCTCGCCACGACCACGGGTCCGGACCGATCCCTGGATCCAGGGTCTGCGAGAAGAGATCATGCGAAGCTTGCAAAAAGCCAAGGGCTATGAAAAGGTTTTTTGACCGAGTCCTGACGATTTTCGTGGTGGTCCTTGTCCTTGGGCTTTGGGAAGGAGGTGTGCGCCTTTTTCGCCTTCCACCCTATGTTCTTCCCACCCCAAGCTACGTCCTCCTCACGTTTGGCCGCGATTTTTGGCTTCTTCTTTATCATGCGGAGGTCACGGTGTTGGAAGTAGCCCTCGGCCTGGGGATTGGCGCCCTAGTGGGGATCATCGTGGCTGTCCTGGCTTTTTACGTTGCGCCTATGGGCCAGGCTCTAAAACCGTTTCTTGTGGGCTCCCAAGTGATCCCTGTGTTCGCTGTGGCTCCCCTTTTGGTGCTTTGGTTTGGTTTTGGAATATGGCCGAAGGTGGCGGTGGCGGCAATGATCGTATTCTTCCCGGTGGCCGTGAATCTTCTTGATGGCCTGCGCTCTCTTGGTCCCGAGCTGGTGGAGGTCTTCCAGGCCTTGGGAGCACCTGAGCGCAAAATTTTCCGCATCGTGAGGGCTCCTGCAGCTCTGCCCTTCCTCCTTTCCGGACTCCGTGTGGGCGCGACCTTGGCTTTGGTGGGGGCTACGGTGGGCGAATGGGTAGGAGCTAGCCGAGGCCTCGGCTATCTCATGGTTCAAGCCAATGCCCGCCTTCGTTTGGATCGGGTTTTCGCGGCGATCCTCTTTCTCACTCTCTTGGGTTTGGGCCTCTTTTGGTTCCTGGGCCTCCTTGAACGCCTCCTTTTGCCCCGCCGGTACAATTTAGAGCCATGAGGTGGATCTCCGTAGTTCTTGCGTTTGGCGTTGTCGGTTTAAGTGCAGGTCCTGTTCGGATCATCCTGGACTTTTATCCTAACCCCAACCACGTCCCACTTTACGTGGCCCAAGAACTGGGCTTTTTCGCCGCCGAAGGGGTAGAGGTGGAAATCCTCGTGCCTTCCGATCCCAGCGCCCCGGCCAAACTCGTGGCTACAAAAACCGTGGAAATAGGGCTCACTCCCCAGATGAACTTTTTCATCGCCCGTGATGAGGGGCTTCCCTTGGTGGCTATCGGCGCGCTCATCGATGGCGCCCTGGGAGGCCTCCTCAGCCTCCGCGAATATGAAGTTAACGAGCTTCAAGATCTCAAGGGGCGGCGCATCGGGTATTCCCTGGAGCCGCTGGAGCCCATCCTTTGGCGCACCATGATGGCTGCGGTGGGGGTTGGTCCCGAAGAGTTCGAACTGATATATACTGGCATGAGCACTGTTCCTGCCCTTCTCACAGGAGCTGTTGATGCCATCGGCGCTTTTCGCAATTACGAGCTTTTGGCGGTCGAGCTTTTAGGCTATCACCCGATTTTCTTCCCCCAGGAGGATTACGGCGTGCCTAACACCTACGAACTTGTGTTCGTTACCCATCCCGATTTTCTTAGGGACAAAGAAAAAGAGCTCAAGGCTTTCCTGCGGGCGGTAGCCAAAGGCATAGAATTTGCCCGTGCAAACCCTGAGGAGGCTTTTGCCACATTTGTGCGCGTTTTTCCGGAGTTAGACGACGAACTTAATCGGCGTAGCTTCGCTGTCACCTTGCCCCTTTATGCTGCGGGGGTGCGCCATGACGACCACGAACGCTGGGAAAGAATGCAAAGCTTCCTTTTAGCGACCGGCATGATTCAGAGTGTTCTAGCGCTTTCGGAGCTCTACACCCCCGCTTTGCTTCCTTAGGCTCGTTTTTTCTTCCTCTTTGGGGTACGCTTTTGAGGAAAAGTTGGAAAAAAGGAGGCGGACTTGCGCATTGTTTTCGTCCTTTTGGTATTGGGCGTATCCTTCTTTGGCATTGCTGGGCCGCAACTTGCGGGTCGCGTGGAAAGGGTGGTCTCTGGTAACACCATCTCCGTGCGGATTGAAGCCGTTCTTGCTCCACTGTCAGGCTTTTCCCCAGGAACCGTTATTCAAGCGAGGTACGTTGGTGTGAGCTTTTCGGAAGCGGGGGCGGACAACGCCTACGCTTTGAACTCCCTTCTTGTGGGCGGCAAACAAGTGTTCTTGGAGGTAGAGGAAAAGGCCAGAGCGGAGGGCGGTTCCGTTCTCGCTTACGTCTTTCTGGATCGTGAGGGCTGGCTTATGGTTAACGCCATCCTCGTGGCGACGCCTGTTTTCTCCTTCGTTCCTACCCCCGGAGCGAACCGCTATGACCATCTCCTGAAATACTTTGACAATCCTCCTTCTCCGCCTAGTTTGGTCTGTTCTGTGCTTTATTCGTGGAACGAGGCGGGGCGCCATGTGGGCGAGAGGGCCTGCGTGGAGGGACCGGTCGCCAGCGTGGGAACGAGCCGGGGTGGCGACGTTTTCCTCAACCTTGGAAAACCCTATCCGGACCCCAACCGCTTCACGCTCTTCATTCCTGCGCGGCACGTAGGGAAGTTCGAGGTTGTGTTTGGTCCACGCTTTTGGACCAATCTTTTGGGGCGCACTGTGCTGGCCCAAGGCGAAATCCGACTTTATCAGGGGGTCCCGGAGATTGAGCTGTCCGATCCCTCGAACCTCTCTATCCCTTGAGGAGTTCCAAGAGGATCTGGGCCAGGCGTTTGGGATCCGCTCGTCCCTGGGATCTCTTCATCGCCTGGCCCACTAAAAACCCGAGGGCTTGGTTCTTTCCCGCGCGGAAGTCCGCTACCGCCTGGGGATTGCTTTCCACGACTTCCTTGGCAATGGTCCAAAGGGCTTCCTCATCGCGAACTACCGTAGCTTCTGCGGATTGTATGAGGTCGGGAATGCGCCCCTCTCCTTTAGCTGCCAGTTCCAAAAATTCCTTGGCCTTCGGGCGGGGTAGGACCCCTTCCTCCACCTTTTGGATGAGCAAAATGAGCTCCTGCGCTGGAATAGGCGGTTCTTCATCGGTCCAATAGGGCCAGAGCTCGGAAAGGACCCAGCCCACTGCGGCTTTCGGGTTGGGGACGGCCTTGGCGACCTCCTCAAAATAGTCTGCCCTTGCGGGGTCAGAAAGAAGGGCCTCTGCCTCCCGCTCGGGGACACCGTATTCCCGCTGCCACCTCGCTGCCCGCTCCCAGGGAAGCTCGGGCATTTCCGCCCGCACCTGTTCCAACCATTCCGGAGAAACAACCAAGGGAACCAAGTCTGGATCGGGAAAATATCGGTAGTCGTGGGCTTCTTCTTTGGTGCGCTGGATCATAAGTTCATTCCGGCTTTCATCCCATCCGAACGTTACCTGATGTACCGCCTCTCCCCGGATTAGCCTCTCCTTTTGGTAATCTAAGGCGGCCGTTAAAGCCCGCTCCACCGCGCGAAAAGAGTTTAGGTTTTTGATCTCCGTTTTCGTTCCGAGTTTTCCTTCCAGGGCGAGGGAGACATTGGCGTCGCAGCGGAGCTCGCCCTTTTCCATATCCGCGTTGGAGACCCGCAGGTGCCGCAAAAGGGTTCTCAGCGCGCGGAGAAATTCCCGCGCCTCCCGAGGTGAACGCAAATCCGGTTCGGTCACGATTTCCACGAGCGGAACCCCGCAGCGGTTGAAGTCGATGAGGGTCCCCGCTTCGGTATGGATAAGCTTTCCCGCATCCTCCTCGATATGGAGTTCCCGAATGCGTACGGTGCGAAGTTCCCCATCCACCTTAAAGGTCAGGCTTCCTCCCCACGCCAGAGGCGCATCTCTCTGGGTAATCTGGTAGCCTTTGGGGAGGTCCGGGTAGAAGTAGTTTTTGCGGTCAAACTGGGAGACGCGCTGGACTTGTGCGCCCAGAGCTAACGCCACACGCAAAGCTAATTCCACTGCCTTTTTGTTTAAAACCGGAAGGGCACCAGGCAGACCCAGGCACACCGGACACGTGAGGGAATTGGGAGGGGCAGCAAAGTAATCCGCGCGGCACGCGCAAAAGAGCTTGGTGCGGGTGAGAAGCTGCACATGGATCTCAAGCCCAATAACCGGTTCCATCGCCCGAGTATACCGGGTTGAGGATAATCAGACCTTTTGGTAGGATTTTCTTGCCATGTCCGTTCTGGAAGTTTGTGACCTTCACGTTCAAGTTGGGGACAAGCTCATCCTCAGGGGCGTGGATTTGCGCTTAGAAAAGGGGAAAATCCATGCTCTCATGGGCCCTAACGGCTCGGGAAAGAGTACCTTGGCGTTGGCCCTGGCTGGACACCCTGAGTACCGGATCATCCAGGGAGAGGTTTTTCTCGATGGGCAAGATCTTTTGCCCCTTCCCCCCCATGAGCGGGCCAAAGCCGGCCTATTCGTGGCCTTTCAATACCCGCCGGAAGTAGAAGGCGTAAAACTTCGGGAGTTTTTGCGATTGGCGTGCGCTGCGCGGGGCCACGGTTTCTGCGAGTTTCAAAAGCATTTTCCCCAGGCCCTCTCTCGTTTGCGCCTTGAGGATTTTCGCGATCGCGAACTCAACGTGGGTTTTTCCGGTGGAGAAAAGAAGAGGGCGGAACTCCTTCAGCTTTATCTTCTGCGGCCAAAAGTGGCCCTCCTGGACGAGCCGGATTCCGGGGTGGATGTAGACGCCCTGCGCCTCATCGCTGAGGTGATTGCGGAAATGGCTGCCTCCGGCACCGCTGTGCTTCTCATCTCCCATTACTCAAGGCTTTTGGATCTCCTTCCCGTGGAAAAGGTGTATGTGCTCTTCGACGGCAGGATCACGGAAGAAGGCGGGCCCGAGCTAGCCCAACGCATCGAGGAAAAGGGTTTCGAGGTGGTGCGAAGATGAAGAGGCTGACTTCCGCACGCCTGGATCGGGAATTTGTGGAGGCCCTCTCCTACGAGAAGGGTGAGCCGGCTTGGATGCGCGCCCACCGGCTCCGCTGTCTTTCCGTTTTCGAGAAACTCCCCATGCCCAAATTCGGGCCAGATCTTTCCGAGCTGGACTTGGGCGACCTCACCTACTATGCCCGGCCGGTGGAGCCGGTGAGCCGGTGGGAGGACCTGCCGGAAGAGCTCAAAAAGACCTTCCAGGCTTTGGGGTTGCCCGAGGCCGAGCAGAAGGCCTTGGCTGGAGTGGGTGCCCAAGTGGATTCCGAAGAGGTTTACCGCTCCCTTTTGGAAAACTTGCGCCAAAAGGGCGTGATCTTTACGAGCATGGAGCGGGCGGTGCGGGAATACCCGTGGATTCAGGAATACTTCATGAAGGTGATTCCGCCGGAGGACAACAAATTCGCCGCCCTGCACGGTGCAGTATGGAGCGGCGGCACCTTCATTTGGGTTCCCGAAGGGGTGGAGGTGGAAATACCTTTGCAGGCCTATTACCGGATCCAAACGGAGGGAGTGGGCCAGTTCGAGCACACCCTCATCATTGCTGAGCCGGGAAGCTCCCTTCACTACATCGAGGGCTGCTCCGCCCCCCGCTATAGCCGGATGAGCCTCCATTCCGGGATGGTGGAGATCATCGCTAAAGAGGGGGCGCGGGTGCGGTTCACCACCATCCAAAACTGGTCCAAAAACGTGTACAACCTCAACAACAAGCGGGCCTGGGCCTACGCCGGCGCCAGCGTGGATTGGGTTTCTGGCTCTTTGGGGAGCAAAGTGACCATGCTTTACCCCACCACCGTTCTTCTGGGAAAGGGCGCGCGAACCGAAAACCTTTCCTTTACCTTCGCTCAAGAAGGGATGTGGTTGGACACCGGCGCGCGGGCAATTCATCGGGCTCCGGATACCTCAGCCCGCCTGGTCTCGCGCTCGGTGGTCCAGGGCCGGGCGGTGTCTGTTTTCCGGGGAACGGTTTACGTTTCTCCGGAGGCCAAAGGGGCGAAAGCCCACGTGGAGTGCTCTACCCTCCTTCTTTCTCCGGAGGCCAAGACAGAAACCATTCCTGTTCTGCGCGCGGAAAATGATGAGGTGGAGCTTGGGCACGAGGCCACAGTGGGCCGCGTTTCCCAGGAGCAGCTTTTCTACCTCATGTCCCGGGGGTTGGATGAGTCCCAGGCCCTGAGCCTCCTGGTGAACGGCTTTGTTTCCCCCATTCTCAAGGAGATCCCTCTGGAATACGCGGTGGAGTTGCGGAGGCTCTTGGAAATGAGTTTTGAGGGGGCCACAGGATGATCAACGTGCACCAGGTTCGCCAGGATTTTCCGATCTTCCATCGAGGGGATCCTCATCCTCTGGTCTATCTTGATTCCGCAGCGACAAGCCAAAAGCCCATCCAGGTAATTGAGGCCGAAGCCCGTTTTTATCGCGAATGGAACGCTAATGTGCGGCGGGGAATCTATCACCTTGCCTACGAGGCCACCCAACGGTATGAGGAGGCCCGGGCCAGGCTCGCGGAGTTTATCGGAGCAAAACCCGACGAAGTCATCTTCACTCGGGGAACGACGGAAGCCCTGAACCTTGCGGCCTTTTGCCTCGGGGAAACCCGCATCCAGCGTGGCGACCGCATTTTGGTTACAGAAATGGAGCATCACGCGAACCTCCTTCCCTGGCAACTCCTGGCTCAGAGGAAGGGCGCGGAACTTTTGGCGGTGGGCATCGATTCCCAGGGCCGGCTGGATCTTGAGGATTTTCGCGAAAAACTTAACGCCAAAACGAAGGTGGTGGCGCTGGCCCACGTTTCCAATGTGTTGGGAACGATAAACCCCGTGGCCGAGGTTGCCGAAGCCGCGCACAAGGTGGGGGCCGTGGTTGTGGTGGATGCCGCGCAATCCGTTCCCCATATGCCAGTGAAAGTGGCCGATCTTGGTTGCGATATCCTGGCGTTCTCCGGCCACAAGATGCTCGGACCCACAGGGATTGGGGTCCTGTGGGCGAAAACCGCCCTCCTTGAGGAATTCCCGCCGTTTTTGGTGGGCGGGGAGATGATCCGGGAGGTGTGGATTGACCGGGCGACCTGGGCGGACCCGCCGGCCAAATTCGAGGCGGGCACTCCTCCCATCGCTCAAGCCATCGGTTTGGCCGCAGCTGTGGATTACCTGCAGGCTTTGGGAATGAGCGAGGTGTGGGCCCATGGCCGGGAGCTCACTGGCCTTGCCTTGGAAGGGCTTTTGCGTCGGGAGTTTGTGGAGGTTTACGGCCCGAAATCCCAAGATGAACGCGGGGCCCTCGTGGCTTTCAATCTTAAGGGCCTCCATCCCCATGATGTGGCCACCCTTCTGGATCAGGAAGGGATCTGCATTCGCGCTGGACACCACTGTGCTCAGCCGCTTCACCGGCGCTTGGGGATCCCTGCCTCTTGTCGGGTTTCGTTTTACGTGTACAACACCAAGGAGGAAGTGGAGCTTTTCCTCTCCGCCCTGGACCGCGTTTGGGAGGCCATGAGATGAGCCCTTACGAGGAG
>OGCH01001237.1_pt1 | contig 10161 bp, 10 predicted proteins | sample 1570111 | NCBI WGS metagenome assembly OGCH01 (sample SAMN03436243, study PRJEB24508) | hot springs metagenome | biome: Desert Springs; feature: Hot Springs; material: Water | place: USA: Great Boiling Spring, Nevada | collected 2008-12-01 | depth 0 m m
CGCTCTTCCGATCTAAGAAAATATTTTTATTAATATTTTCCTCTTTCATTTTTTTGTTTAAAACACCCAGAGCTTTAATAATAATATCAAAGCCTTTATTAACGATTTCTTTTCTTCCGCTAGTAAAGAAAATTAGTGAATTTTCTACTGGACAGTGTTTTTTAAAATAAGGAGTAAAAAGATAAAGCAAAAACTCTAAAATAATATTTTTATTTTTACGATGTTGACTAGAAATTTCTTCAAAAGTTGGAAAACGTGAAAGATCGAAACCGTTAGGCAAGATAAAATCAACCTTTCTTCCTAAAATAATTTCTGCTTCTTCTTTAACCACTTGACTAATAGTAACAAAATAATCTGCTTTTTCTGCTGATCTTTTTTCTACCATATGTTTAGCTTCAATACCATATTCATAGGCCTTGGCTAGAGGATCAATTTCTTTAAGTTTTCCCCAAATATCAAAATTTAAAGAAGATAGAGTTCTTCCCACTACCGTAGCGTGGGTCATAAAAATTTTTATAATGGGAAGATCTAATGAAAAAAGAAGAGAAAAACCAGAAAGCCATTCGTGAAAATGAAAAATAGAATATTTAAATTCTTCCCTTTTAATAATTTCTTCAATAAAATCACTTACCGCTCTTGACCAAGCTAAAGGATAGTTATAATCATCACCTGTTCTTAAAGAATCAATTTGAAACTTAATCCAAAGTTCATATTTTAAATAGTTAACTTGTGGTAGATATTTAGAAAAATCTATTAAAAAAGCCTTAGGTCTACCCTCAATTAACCATTCCCCATAATAAACCACAATTCCTTTAGTATATAAATCATTAATAATAGGCTCAAAATTTTCAGGGGGTTTTAAAAAATGAAATTCTGCTTCATTTTTAGCACCTAAATAAGGACCAATTAAAAAATAAAAATCCCCATATCTCTCTTTTATATACTTAGCTTTACTTGAAAGAACAGTATAAATCCCTCCTACTTTATTAGCTACTTCCCAACTAACTTCGAAAATGTATCTTGACATTTGATTCATTAACTCTTAACTTTAAATCTTCTAAAACATTTCTAAAATTAAGGTAAGCATCATAGGGTGTTTCATAAGGACTAAAGTATTTATGTACATCTCCATCAGCAAACCATTTTGTACACATGTAATAAAAATGATCAGCAATTTGAAGATTTCTCCATATTTCTTTAAGATGAAAAGGTATTTTGGTTTCTAAAGCATAAAGCATTTCAATACATTCTTTTTGCATCTCGTTTCCTATCCAAGCGGTAAGATCCCTTTCGGTATCAGCCCAAGTAATAGGTGATTTAGAAGAAAATATATCTCTTATTGGGTATTTCTTTATGACTTCACTGGGTAAAGAAAATTCTAAATCTTTATATTTCAAAACTTCAAAAGGTAAAGCTTTTAAAAATTCAAAAATACCAGTTTCTGGCCATTGATGTTCTCCAAAGGTTTCAAAATCCATAAAAAGATTAATCACTTCTCCATTTCCATTAAAAGCATTAAGCCAACTGGAAAATTTATCAGCAGTAAGTGGCCATTCTTCCCACCATCTTGCTGAAAATCTAAAACTAATATCATCAGAAAGCTTAAAATGCCTTAAAAGAAGAATAACATTTTTACCTGGATCTTGGTATAAGAATGCTGGTGATCTCCAGGACAAAATCCAAGAAACACCTTCAGCGAGCATAGCTTGAAAACCTAAACTTTTCACTATAGGAGCTAAATCATCAAAATAGATAAGTTCGGTGTTGGAAAAAACTATAGGTTCTTGATTAAACAAGTTTTTTATTAATTTTTTATGTTTAATAACTTGATCTTTAAATTCTTTTAAAGAAAAAAGACAGGAAAGAGAATGATAATAATTTTCTCCGGTAAATTCTACAGATCCTGTTTGAGCTAATTTCTGAAGAAGTTTTATAATTTCAGGAAAGTGTTTTTTAAAATCTTCAAGCAAAACCCCTGTTATTCCTAAAGAAAATTTAAACTTACCCTTAGTTTTTTTTATAAGTTCTAAAAGAATATTTAGGGTTGGCAAATAGCATTTTTTAACTATTCTTTCTAAGTAAAAAACGTTTTTTTCTTCATCAAAGTAGTTTCTATTTTCACCAATATCAAAAACAGTATAATGACGAAGCCTTCTTGGTTGATGAACTTTAAAATAAAAAACTACTGAAGGCATTTATTTAATTAAAATTTTACTATAAAAATGAAAGAGTTCATCAGCTGATTTTCTCCAGTCAAATTTTGTTTTTGTTTCATAAAAAAGATTTTTGATGTATTCTTTTCTTAAACTCTCGTATTTTAAAATGCCAACAATTTTATTAGCCATCTCTTTAACGTCCCAAAAATTAAATTTCATCATATGATTTAAATAATAACCAACTCCTGTTTGGTAGGAAACAATTACAGGTAAGTAAAAATTAATTCCTTCTAAGGGAACTAAACCGAATGGATCTGCTACTGAAGGAACAACTAAAAGATCTGCTAAACTATAAACACCCCATAGATCTTTATCTCTTAAAAAATTGGTAAAAAGAACATTTTCTTCAACATGATAATTTTTTACTATCTTTACTAGATCAAAAAACATATCTCCTGAACCAACAATAACATATTTAACTTTAGGAACAAATTTTTTAACCAAGGGTAAAGTATAAAGAAAGTAATCTGGTCCTTTTTGAAGCACAAGTCTTCCAACAAAAAGAACAATTTTCCATTCATTTTCTTTCAAGTATCTAATATAAAAAGGAATTTTTTTTTCTTTATCTCCCCAATCAAATCCGTTTGGCAAAACAAAAATTTTTTCTTGAGGAATTTCGTAAACATTAATCAAAACGTTCTTGGTAAATTCTCCTACCGCTATAAGATAATCAGCTTTTTTAAAATACTCTTTTTCTATTTTAAAGATGATAGGATTAGGATTATTTCCTGTTCTTTCAATCTCTGTTGAGTGGACGTGAATTAAAGAAGGAACATTAAAATAATTACTTAAAAAGATAGTTGCTGGAGCAGAAAACCAATCATGACCATGAACTAAATCTGGTTTTTCACGATAAACAGATAAAATTCTTTCTCCATAGGAAAAAACAAGAGAAAGAAGATCTTTATCTAAATGAAGTAAAAATGTTTCATAATATCCCTTAGCTTTAAAATATTTATCTGAAGCAAAAATAACTTTAAAAGGAAGATTATTTAAGGGAAGTTTAAATGGAAGAGAAAAAATAAGATCAATTTTTTTTGAAAGCTCTTTAGCTAAATAAAAACAAGCAACGCCTAACCCCCCACTATTAAAAGGAGGCAATTCCCAACCTATCATTAAAACTTTCATTAATTACAATTTTATTAAAAATTATCAATTTTTTTCTGAAATTTATGTTAATAAAAAGCTTTTTATTTTTTCTTCTGCTTCTTTTTTATTTTTAATCCAAATCACTTCTTTTATTTTTTTAAGTTCTCTAATTTGTTTTTTGGCAAACCTTTTTGTTTCTAAAAGACAACCTTTTTTAGCTTCTTCGAGATTTATTTCACCTAAACATAATCTTCCGAACCAGTCATATTCTAAACCAAAAGAAATAATTCTTTTAAAAGAAAGACCAATTTTTCTTAATTTTTTTATTTCTTTAATAATAAAGGGGATTCTTTTTTCAAGTCTTTCTTCTATTCTTTTTTCCAGCTTTTCCCAAGGAAGAAAGATACCTAAAATAAGAAGATCAAGATTTGGTTTTTTTTTAAGAGGTTCAATTTTACCTATTTTTAATATTATTTCAAGTCTTCTAATCAATCTTCTTTTATTATTTAAATCAAGATTTTCCAGAGCCGAGGCATTGATTTTTTTTATTTTTTCTATAAGTTCTTCCTTGCTCAATTTTTCCAATTTTCTTCTTAATTTATAATCAGGTTTTACCGGAGGAAGATGCCATCCTTCTTTTAAAGCTTTAAGATATAAAACCGTTCCACCGCAAAAAATAGGTATTTTTCCTTTTTTTATAATTTTATTTAAAGCTTTATAAGCATCTTTAAGCCATCTAGCTAAAGAATAATTTTTTCTAGGAGAGGCTATAGAAAGAAGATGGTGTCTTATTCCTTTCATTTCTTCTTTAGTAATTTTTCCGCTACCCCAATCTAAAAATTTATAAACTTGGCGAGAATCTGCGTTTATAACTTCACCATTAAATTTTTTTGCTAAATAGATAGCTAAATCAGACTTTCCTGAGGAAGTAGGACCTGTAATAAAAATAGCTTTTTTCATTTCCTTTTTTCTTCAAAGGAATTTAAAATACCTAAAAGCCATAAGTCGAAAATTAAATGTGAACCACCATAAGAAAGAAATGGCAAAGGTAAACCAATTATAGGAAACATACCAAAGTTTATAAGCGTCGTCAAAAGAAATTTAACTAAAAAATAAATAATAACTAAATATTCTATTTGAGTTAATAAAAGATCTACCTTACCCTTTCTCCACTAACTATGTATCTAACCATCTCACCTATGTAAACTGCATGGTCAGCAATCCTCTCAAGGTATCTAATGACTAATAGATTCGCTAATATACATCTAATATCTACATCCTTACTACTCTTAATCATAGCATTTAGACTCTCTTTGTATAATGAATCTACATCATCATCCATCTCTATGAGCCTCTTTGCAAGGTTAATATCCTTGTTATTGAATGCATTTATGCTATTTGCAAGCATATCATTAACTATCTTAGCCATAGTTGCTATAGTGCTCTTATCACATACATCAAGGTTACCGAACTGTGCTCTAACTTGGGCTATATCATAAGCATATCTAGCAAATCTAACGAAATCGTACGCTATCTCAATACAAGAGCTTATATACCTAAGGTCACTTGCCAATGGTTGGTATCTTATCATCAACTCTATAGCAAGATCATTAACCTCATCCTTTAGCATAGTTAACTCCTGAGCCTTTGAGTATACGTAATTTACAACATCCTTATCCTCAAGGTAGGAGTCTATAGCAACATTAACACACTCTTGCGCAATCTTTGACATATCATGCATCAGGTTCGCAAGGTTGTTTATACCAACATCAAGTAACCTCCTTAACACCATATTACTCACTGTAATGTTATAGGATTTTATCCGAATCTACCGCTTATATAATCTTCTGTTATCTTGCTCTTAGGGTTCTCAAATACATCCCTAGTAGGACCGAACTCTATAAGCCTACCAGTTAGATTATCATCAACCATCATAACACCAACGTAATCTGAGATCCTTGCTGCCTGCTGTATGTTATGTGTTATTATTACTATGGTTAACTTGTCCTTCAGGCGTGTTATCAACTGCTCTATCTTTGCTGATGCTATGGGATCTAGAGATGCTGTAGGCTCATCCATTAATAGTACCTCTGGCTTAACTGCCAATGCTCTAGCAATACATAGCCTCTGTTGCTGTCCTCCAGATAGGCTGTATGCATTATCCCTAAGCCTATCCTTAACCTCTTCCCATAATGCTGCTTCCCTTAATGCCCACTCCACCTGTTCACTTATGTTACCCTTGAAGCCATTTATCCTAAGACCAAAGGCAACATTCTCGTATATGCTCATAGGGAATGGGTTTGGCTTCTGGAATACCATGCCTACAAGCCTCCTAACCTCCACAACGTTATCTGTAGAGTATATATCTACACCGTTTAATAGTACTTGCCCTTCAACATTGGCGTTAAGCAGATCGTTCATCCTGTTGAAGCACCTTATAAGGGTGCTCTTACCACAACCAGAGGGTCCTATTATTGCAGTTACAGAGTTCCTTGGTATCTTTATATTTACATCCTTTATAGCATACTTGCTACTATAACGTACACTTAAATTCTTACTCTCTAGGATCACCTTTGAGTCCATGCTCATATCTATGCTAGTACTGTTATAATTATAATCATCCTTTTTTATTGTATCAGTATCTGATTTAGTGCCCCATAGTCTAAGCCTTAACATCATGCTTAATCCTATACTTGATTTAAAATAGTTTTCCTATATTGATTATATAGATCTATTTTCCTTGATATAATTACTATGGCTATACTTAATTTAAGTGAGATTTCTTTATATTAATATGCTAAGGTATGTAAGATAATGAATAAAGCAGCCTTGATAGGAATAATAGCAGCAGTTGCAGTAGGCATTACAATAGGAGTCTTAGGGACTACAGGCGCTTTTAATTGGGGGCAATCAGCAAATCCAAGTATTACAAATACAGCAGCAACACAACAGCCTGTGCAAGAGGCTCTTAAGCTTAGTGGGAGTATAGTTATAGATGGTTCTAGCACGGTCTACCCTATAACAGAGGCTATAGCAGAGGAGTTCAGCAAGGTGTACAAGGATGTTAATGTTACTGTTGCAATATCTGGTACTGGTGGGGGCTTTAAGAGGTTCGTTGTAAATGAGACTGATATAAATGATGCATCAAGACCAATAACGGATAAGGAGAAGGAGGCAGCAAGTTCTAACAATGTAAGATGGCTTGGCATACCTGTTGCACTAGAGGGTTTAACTATAGTAGTGAATAAGAGTAACAATCTCTTAGAGTGTATAAGTATAGAGCAGTTAAGGGAGATCTGGAAGCCTGATAGCACTATAAAGTATTGGAGCGATATAAACCCATCATATCCAAGACAAGAGATCAGACTATATGGTGCAGGTCCTGACTCTGGTACATTCGATTACTTTACTGAGCATGTTGTTGGTAAGGCTAGGGCATCAAGAACAGATTACATACCTAGCGAGGATGATAACGTGCTAGTCCAAGGTGTAGCAAATGATAGATACGCTCTAGGTTACATACCTCTAGCATACTCAGAGCATGCTTCGGATAGGATAAAGATACTTAAGGTATCTAATACCAATGGAGGTGAGTGTGTTTACCCTAACAATGATACAGTAACACAGGGCAAGTACCCATTATCAAGACCACTCTTCATATATGTAAACTATGATAAGTTACAGAGTAAGCCAGAACTTAAGAGGTTTGTAGAGTTCTACTTAGAGAATGCAAAGAGTGCTGTTGAAAAGGTAGGGTATGTACCATTACCAGATAAGTATTATGAGGAGGCCCTTAAAGCAATAAAGGAGGGTAGATACAGCGCTAATGATGATACTACACTGGTTAATCTGTATAAGAATATAAAGTAAAGTAATGTGTAATGTAATGTAGAGTGTAGCGGGTATGAGTAGTAGTGGTAAGAGCCATAACAACAAAGAAGGATATTTTTTATCTATTAATCAAAGTGGTAAGGCAATTGATAAAATTGTAAAGTTTATTCTATTGGGCGCAGCAATGTTTACTGTTGCTGCAATAGCAATTATTGTATATTCCTTAGTATCAGAGTCAATAAACTTCTTTCAACATATATCTCCTCTAGAGTTCCTCTTTGGCACTAGATGGGCTGCATTCTTTGATGATAAGGCGTTTGGTGTATTACCATTGTTAGCAGGTACTATGCTCACTACCCTCATAGCATTAGGCTTTGCTATACCTGTAGGCATAGGTTCAGCAGTGTTCTTGAGTGAATATGCTTCCACATCATTAAGGAGGATAGTAAAGCCTATACTTGAGATACTTGCTGGTATACCTACTGTAGTCTATGGTTACTTTGCACTATACTTCATAACACCAAACCTACAGACATTCATAACTGATCTCTCTACCTACAATGCTCTTGCTGCTGGTCTAGCAATGGGGGTTATGATAACACCAACTATAGCATCCCTTACAGAGGATGCATTCTACTCCGTACCTCAATACCTAAAGGCAGCTGGCTATGCCCTAGGAGCAAGGAAGAGCCAAGTAATAATTAGGATAGTCATACCATACACTCTATCTGCAGTATTTGCTGTAATAATACTTGCTATGGGTAGAGCCATAGGTGAGACTATGATAGTAGCTATAGCAGCAGGGCTTAGACCTACTCTAACGCTTAACCCGTTTGAGAGTATCATGACTATGACCGCAGCAATAGCACAGGCAGCAACTGGCGATGCACCTAGGGGAACAGTAGAGTATACATCGCTATTTGCTGTAGGCATATACTTATTTGCTATAGTTGCTATACTCAATACTATATCAAGTTACTTGAAGAGGAGGTGGGAGATAAAATATGAGTAGTGTTAAAGCAGAGGTAAGGAGGGAGGATAAGAGGACACTAACTAGTATTAAAGAAGCAGGCTTCCAAGCATACATACTTGTAGCAGTATGCATATGCATAATGGTATTAACAATGCTACTGGTTAATGTTACATTAACTGGTATAGCAAGAGTAAGCACAACGCTCTTCCTAAACTATCCATCAAGCAATGTTGATGAGGCTGGTATGAGACCTGCTATACTAGGTTCAATATACACAGTAGTTTTAGCAATAGCTATAGCATTACCATTGGGCATAGCAACTGGACTGTATCTTAATGAGTATGCTGCAAGTAGCATTGTGAATAGAGTAATACAGATAACCCTTGTTAACCTTGCAGGGGTACCATCTATAATATTTGGTCTAGTTGCATTAAGCTTCTTATCATACACACTTGTACTTGGCAGATCAGTTATAGTAGGTTCCATAGCACTAGCATTCCTTGTCCTTCCACTCATAACCGTTGCAACTATAGAGAGTGCTAGATTAGTGCCTTTATCCCATAGGTTAGCAGCATATGCATTAGGGGCTAGGAAGTACCAGGTTGTATTAAAGGTTGTGTTGCCTAGGATAATGCCTACAGCATTAACCAGTTCAATACTAGCAGTATCTAGAGCAATAGGGGAGGCTGCGCCTATACTAGTTATAAGTGGGTTAATATTTGTAAGGAGAGACCCTGTATCGCTGTTAGATGAGTTCACGGTTATGCCATTGCAGATATACAACTGGGTCTCAAGGCCACAGTTAGAGTTTAGGGAGTTATCTGCTGCTGGCATAATTGTACTGTTAGCGATACTATTTGCTTTAAATATTCTAGCAATATACCTAAGGAATAGATTACAGCAGAGGGTTATAGAATAGTTTAATGGGTAAAGGTGTAAATACCCTTTTAACGTAATTAATAATGCGGTAGTAGGTAGGGTCGGGGTGCTAGCCGTGCCCCATACCTGAAACCGGCTATATGCAGGGACCAGTAACCGTTGGGTAAATCCATGGTACATTGATACCTGCTTACCATGCTGGTATGAACCTACGCCACCATGGGTGGTTACAGATGGGCTCCCTATCTGAAGGGATAGGGGCACCATCGTACCGCTGAACCGGGTGAGGTCCGGGAGGGAGCAACCCTAAGGCGGGGTAACCACGCTGTGGTGTCTACGTAGGGGATCTGGCATGGTTTGAGATGGGGTCAATGTACCATGGTGGAACCAACGGGGCTACTACCGCACCTTAAGATATTTATATAAAATAATTTTATAAAGAATTATGAACGATGATTATAAGGGCTTAAGTATAAGTGATCATATAGCAAGGTTATCGGAGGAAGCAAGGAATATGCTGTTAGATATAAGGGACTTTGTACTATCATTGCCTAATGTAATAGAAGATATAAGACCTCATAGGCTTGTATACTCAAAGGGATTCAATACAAGGATATTCATGGACATAGAACCAGTAAATAACATATTGGCACTTAACATCAAGACCGGGGCTAGAGTACCACCAACTAGGATACTCATAAGATCAAGGAACCAACTCCAAGATATATATAGCATGGTTAAACATGCATATGATAATATATAACAATAATTTTTTAATATATTATATCAAATGAGTTAAATTCACCCTTATACTCTTCATAAACAACATCAACATCATCAACCCTAGCACCAGCAGGACCTATATGGCACCACTCTATGACTTGGTGTACAGCTTCTTCATCACCTTCAAGTACAGCTTCTACTCTTCCATCCTTAAGGTTCTTAACCCATCCGTTTACATTGTACTTCCTTGCTATGTTACGCATATTCTGTCTAAAGTATACACCTTGAACCTTGCCCTTTATATATACATGGGTTCTTATCTTAACCAATTTCATTCTATAATATTAATAAAATTATATATAAATTACTATTAACTGTAGATATATTGGCTGGCAAGAATAACCAGTTAATCATTTATACAGAAAAATAATAGGAAATAATAATGAAATA